>Ga0209611_10007830_pt1 | contig 17000 bp, 12 predicted proteins | sample S1TSphgellanicum_3_FD_187693 | JGI IMG/M metagenome (GOLD analysis project Ga0209611, IMG submission 187693) | Host-associated microbial communities from peat moss isolated from Minnesota, USA - S1T2_Fc - Sphagnum magellanicum MG (SPAdes) (version 2) | ecosystem: Host-associated > Plants > Peat...
AAGAAAAAGACCACACCTTTTTTGCCTTCATTGTTGTTTGTAGACTAAGTGCTTTTTGAGACATAGTGAGTGTCCAAACCCCAAACAATGCACTATGATCGTGTGAAGTGTAGATCATGAGGTGCTAATAGACACAAAGTGATGATCCATAAATTTTAGCACTTCAAAATTAGGGTCTTTGGAACCTTTGTAATGGACAATGAATGCAAAGCAACAATCCATAAATTTTGGATGTCAAAATTAAGGTTTCTAGAACTTTCAACATGGTAGTTAGTAATTTTTTGAAAAATTTGGATCTTATTAATTTGTTTTAGATTATGGCCGAAATGGTAAAGGTATTATGGTATATCAACCACGTCAGGGTAAATATATATTTTTGAAAAATAGATTAAGTGAGTAAAATAATGTAGGCTTTAAAAAAATTTGGAATCAGCAATGGTGAGAGTATGTAGGTTGTGCAATTTTTTCAATCTAGGTAACGATAAAAATAAATGACAAAATATAACCTTATTCACAAGGTAATAGTAAGGATAAATATTTCATCATGTACCTTACACATATTGTGCAGGTATAAGTGGTTAAACATAGGGTAGATAAAATGATTCACACAAATATAACATATTTTGAATTGGAAAGGGACAATTTACTTGTGCAATTATCATTGCAAACATGAAGATGTGAAATTTCAAACATTTTTTGAAAAAAAAATTGAAATGGAATGAAAACCAATCATTAGGCCTAAAGTACAATCAAAACATTCTTATGATAGCAAATGTTAGTAAAATCTAAAATGATTTCAAGAGCATATGGTAAATATTCATTCAAGCTAATTAATGTAATGAACACAAACAAAATGTTATAACCAAACATATTTCATAGGCAATCACCATAATTTGAACAAATCCATCATAATCACATGCATAAAAAATGAAAATGTCTATATGTTATCATTTATATAATGATTTTGACATATACTTTATTTTTACCCACTTCAAAATAATTATTTTTTCTAATAAGGGTGAATCTCAAATATGTATCAGTTGGGTAGAATAATTTGGAATATTTACTAATTGGGTAAGGTAATTAAAATAGTAAAAAAATATTAGTAAAATAACTTAACGATTTTAAATTATTATATAAATTAGTATAAGTGTAGCTTGTGCTATTGGCCCAAGTGTGAACACATTGAAAGTTCAACTGATTGTTTTAAATTTTTTGCATTTTTGGGAATTTTTCAGTAACAAAATCCACCCAAAAATCAATATTTTTCACACCTTATATCTGAAAAGTATGAAATATTTTTTTAAAATTTTATTCCCAAAGGGTTTTTTAAAAATAGCAAGAACACCCCTAGATTCCAATGCAATTTTCAATTTTGATTTTATTTATTTTTTCATTGAAAAAATGGTTTAGTAATCAATAGCTTCCACATTGTAGCTTAAAATAGTCTTAAACCAAGTTGGTGCACCCCTCCTCATTGAGAGTTTTCCAAAGATACCAATAGTGTGTCATGAAATGTTGTGATTTGGGAGATGAAGTGCCATGGTTTGGGAGATTTCAGTGTGACAAACAAAACAAAACAAATTACCTTGATTCATAGATAAATATCAAGTTAAAAGACATAATGTTATGAATCCATGGACCTTTCCTAATTAAAAACAAACAAAAATGACATTCCTAAATTGAACAAATTTCATCCAATTAGGAATTATTGGCCATCATTGTAGTTAATGCTATGAAAGACGATGATGATTGACAAATGCAATGTAACAATTTAGGTGAAAGCTTAACATTTGTATAATTATGTGAACATAGTGTTGATGATTACCTTTAAATAAACTAATCACAATAGCCAAAACACATTTCCACAACACCCATCAGACCTGTTTTTTTAAACCTTTAGGATGCATTTATAATTTGATGTTAATATCTTGTTATTTATGTAGTTTCCTAGGGGTCAACTTTGGTAATTTATTAAGTGGTGGGGTTTTATAACTTAATAATGGTTTGGTGAATCATCACTAATTAGTCATGGTTTTAATTAATATGCATGGTCTTCAAACAAAATCATTCATTTAGAAAAATTTTGTACACATCAATGTGCATGATTCAAGGATAATGATTCATTAGAATTTTTTTTGCATAAATTAATGGGCATGATTCAAGAATTGGGATTCACATAAAAAAATATTATTCAAATTAATGTGCATGTTGAATTACATGGTGAGCCATGTGATGTGTAAGATTTAAAATATATATATATATATATATATAAATTTTTTTGTTTGGTATAAAAATGGATGTTTGGGATCTTTGAAGACACTTTCATTTGAAGAGAATAACTTGTTTTAAAAGTGAAAAGTTTGATAGAATATGGTTGTGAAGGGAATTGAAAGTTTAAACTTAAAAGGTTTTGGCATAATTTGTGAATGTGTAGAATCCATGGTAGGAAAATACTTGTGACATAATAGTTATACATAAAAAATAGGTATGTGAATAGATATTTGTGTAAATTAAAACATAGATTTTATATAATTATGTAATAAAAATATATAGTTTCCATCTCATACCTATTCGTATTCCACATATCCATGGCAATGAAAACCATTTTCACTTCACTACCTTTCATTTCATCACTTTTCATTTCATCTCCCATGTGATTTTCTTAAAAACAATCCCATGGGTGCTATGGAAGGGTGCCTCGGTTATTGGTCGAATGATGGCAATTGCCATGGCTATTATGTGCAATGCAATAATGGGTGATCAAACAAAACTTTGTGTGTTGTTTATTAAAATCTTTTTTCATAATTGCAAAACACCTTTGTCATTGTTTTTCTCACAAATCCATTTCATGTAAGTGTTTAGGGTAGTGGCATTTTTGTCGTACCTTTAATTTCTATTTGTAAATACAAGTCACAAGTCATGTTTGGAAAATGAAAAAGGTAGTACATGTGGGTGGAGATTGTTAGAGGGATGTTATTTAAGAGAATCTTTAGCCATGGTCCCTATGAAACCTTGAAAAAATATTTTTCACATGCAAGTTGAGGTTTTTTTTTTCAAACCCCATTTATAAAACTAAAACTAGGATTGCAAAAAGGTGAGAGACTACAAAACACCTGGACCAATAATTATGATTGGCCAATAAAAAATAGGGAACAATAATCATATCATATTTATTACATTTTTAGCTTCATTGTCATGTGTTAAATTTTGTTGTGCATGTTGCCAAGCTCAACAAAATGTATATAAAGGCTAAGCCAAACCATTTTCCTGAGCCAAACCTACATTTTTTGATTTTTTCCAATTGATTTTAATTTGCATGAAGTACTAAGCAAAGGTGGAATTGCTTTTTATGCCATATTACACTTAAACTTAATTTCCATCCTTTGAGGCTTGAATGTTGGCAATAATGAAATGATGCCCTTGTGCATTAAAAAATACAAGGCTAGTCTAAACTTCATCTTAATGATGGGAGGATCAAAAAATAGGAAATGGGATTGCCAACACAAGGAGCCTTAAAAATAAGAATCCTACCTTTGGCCTTTGCCGGATGTTTTCAATAGTAGGTTGACAACTTTCTTCATCGATGTGCTATCATGGCGTGAATAACAAAGGGCACCAAAAGCCCTTCTTTATTAGTCTTGCGTTCCTTTATAAATAGAGAATGTTGATGGCACATGTTGCCTCCATCTTGAAGCGAGTTGTTATATCAAGGGAGGGTTCTTTTAAACTTGAAGGTTTATTCGGTTTTCGTCACCTTTCTTTAGTTGATATGCTTCATGCGATTGGTGGAAGTTTCAATATTTATGGTTCCCTTGCCTCCATGTGCCACACCTCTTTTGGGCTATTTGCTTGCCTAGACTTTGGTACTTGCAATTTGTTTCTTTTCTCTCCCTTGCTTGAATGTTTTCTTTCTATGAGGTTTGCTAGGGTTTCATCATTAGAATTGTTGATTTAGTCACAAGGTTCATTGGCTAGTTTTTGTCATAAGGAATGTGGGAATGATTCACTCCTTTTATTCTAAATAGGTTAACTTAGGTAGTTGACAACATGTGCCCAATTTTATATGACAACATAGCCCACAAGGTGGTATTAGGGGAAAAAACTTCTTCATGAAAAGATATTTTGTGACAAAGAAATTCTCTCTATCACATTTGTGTGAATTTTCACTCCCCCCAAAAAAAGTTTGGTTCAAACTTTGAGCGGCTTCACATGGGGGTGGATTAATCAAAGCATTATGGTTGTGCTCAAGAGTAGATCGCGGTTTAGAAACTCCATAAACCCTAGGGTAAGGAATGCTTGAGGGTTTATCAGCACAACACCGGGGCCTAGAGTGATTGTGAGTTTGCAAGTTATTTCCAATTTCGTCTAGTTATTAGAATCTGCTACATATACTTTCCGGTTATCAACCTGGGTATATACTCACTTACCTGGTGAGGTTGAAAAAATTTAAAAAACTGATTTTTGTATGGATCCATGGTTCTCAAAACTTTTGAAAATTTCTGAAGTTGCCTTTTCTAACCACTGGTTGGTTCTTTCATGAAAACCGGCGGTTCTTTAATGTTTCAGATGTACCTGGAACTGGCAATTCTCTGATTCTGATTGTTTCCCTAAAAGACAGAACCGGCAGTTCTTTGATTCTGAAATTTTTAAAGAACCGGAGCAGTCAGTGACTGAAAGAATAAAATACCCGCACAATGCTTGTTATTTCCTTGGAATTCACATGATTTTACTGCACAAAGTGTCTTGTACAGTGGATTTGGATGACTCAAGAATCGACTCCAGCAAATTGGATCATCACATGCGCATCTGTTGCGTCTGGATTTGTTCAAAGCACAAAAAATTTGGGATTTTGGTAACTTTGTCAGCAGCTCCTTTTGCAGAGAGATGGGACTCCAAAGCTTCTTTTTGGTGCAAGCACTCAATAATGTTTGTCAGAGAGGATGGAGCAGCCTTTTTTTATTGGCGAAATTCAAAATTAAAACTTCGTTCAAAACTGAACTGATTTTGGAGGTTTTTAATCGCCAGAAGTGAGGAAAAGAATTAGTAAAAATCACCAGATGTTTATATTTAGGTTTAAACTTTGTAGCCAAAAATATAGAAGGTTAATTAAAGAGGTGTACTTCAAATCTGGTTTATAGCCATATTTTGGCTAAACCTTCCTAATGATGATTACCACTTTTTTCTACATCTTCTTATGGACCATATTCACCACTTTGGCTACAAACAACAAAAATCCCTAAGAAAAACACGGGTAAAGATACAGGGTTTTTTTTCCCAAAATTTGTGAGGTAGGTGGACTGGCGATCATCCAAAAGATGGCTTAGCTAAATTTGGCTAGAGGTCAGCGAGAAAAGTAGACAGTTTTCCAAACCCCGAAATCTACTGGCGCCATACAAGAACCTACGGTATAAATATGGCGAGTTCAACTTCGTTTTCCTGGAAATATGGCGAATTAGGGCCCTTTTTCCAAAAAAATCTTTTGAACAGGTCGCAGCTGTTTTTTGGGTCGCCGAGGGACGAAAATTGGTGTTCTGCTTTCATCCATTTTCTTCTTAGCTTTCTCTCTTTCTCCGTATGGAGAGAACTTTCTCATAGCTTGCGGTACACTCTGTGTAGTTGTGATCACAACAACCTAATGGAAAGAGACCCTTACATATCCCAGATGCAGTGAACAAGCTTGCCATTTGTCTTCACTTTTGCTGAGATCTGCAGAGAATAGAGCTTGCTATGATACTATTTTCCAAATCTGTTGCACTGCTCTCTGTTGTTGCAAGATCAGAATTGCAGAGGAATACCTGGAGTAACTAACTGGGAGAAGGAGGACTGAGAGCCATCGAACGACCCTTTTCTTTCTTCCTATCTGTCTTGCACCGCTGCACCTCTAAATCTCTTAATCTTGGTGTGTCTTTGTGTCTGGAATAGCAAGGGGTGCTTCTGCAGTTTGTGCACAGAAGCTTGATCTGTGAGAATCCTTGTTTCTGGAGAGAACAGGGGTGGAGTGTTTGTGGACTGAGAGTTCTCTCTGTGAAAAACATTGTGTTTGGTGGAGTTGTATGCAGTGATTATGCAACCGGATGTGAAGGATGTGAGCATGACCATGACAGCCATGGCCAGAAGTCAAGCATATCCATGAAGGTTATGGACTTCTGATGACCTTATCTCTAACCTGAAAGAGTATCAATTGGAGAAGCAAAGAGAGTTCTTTCTCATGGACAATATGGTTGGCGTGGATCAGTTGACGCTCAACTCAAGAAGAGGATTGACAGTCATTGAGCTGTGCTGCTTCTTCTTGTATGTGTCTCACGTGGGTTGAACCTCTAACCCTAAACTTGGTACATGTCTTGCAACTTTACAGTGATGCTGCCGGTCAAGGATATGAGCATAACCATGACAGCAACTTGGTATATCTCGTAGCTCCACAGTGATGCTGCCAGTCAAGGATATGATCATAACCATGATAGCAACTTGGTATGTCTTGTAGCTCCACAGTGATGCTGCCAGTCATGGATAACTTCTAGTGAGCTCATCTCCAACCTAAAAGTGGAACAATTGGAGAAGCAAGAGTTCTTTGTCAACAACAACATGGTGGGTGGGTGGATCAATCAAAGCTCAACTGGATGAGACAATTGACATCTGTTGAATTGGCCACTTCTTCTAGGTATGTTGTCTCACATGACTGCACCAACTTGGTATGTCTTGTAACTCTGATACTAAGCTTCTCTTAGCACAACGTGTGTAGAGATAGGAGGGGTGGAGTTTGCAATACTTAAGCTTCTATGTGAAAATATGCAGATTGTGTATAATGGTTTGCCCAAGTTTTTGGGAAGATTATTATATGCTTATCTACACCCCACTGTTGGGAACTGATGAACTCAGTGGGTAGTCATGGCAGCTTGTCACTGCCGTTCGTGATGAAGGTGATGGTCTGTCACTTTGTGAGCGACTCTCATGAGGTTATGACTGCACTCATTGTTGTGTTACCTGTAATTGTTGTTGTGGAGATTTCTCTGCAACCTCATCAAGCTTCCATGTGAAAATACATGTGTGGGTAGGGAAGGGTGAAGATTGTGCCTTGATGCCACCACCCATTAAAAGATACGAGCATAACCATGACTGGCAGTCATGGCCTTAACTGGTTCATTCCAGGTAATCAAGGTCGCAACATCACACTTAACAAAAGGAAAGGTGTAATGTTATGTGAAGCATTCCTGTTCTTTTAGGTTGGTGATAAGCTCATCGGAAGTTTAAACACAAGCATGGAGTTTATAACTTCTGTTGAGCTCATCTCCAACCTGAAAGTACAACAATTGGAGAAGCAAGAGTTCTCTTTACAAGAACAACATGGTGGGTGGGTGGGTGGATCAGTCAAAGCTCAACTGGATGGATGATTGACATCCTTTGACCTGCCCACTTCTTTGAGGTAGTTGTCTGACACTGCTGCACCTCTCATCTGAAACTTGGTACCAGCTTTTAACTCTGAAACTAAGCTTCTCTCTGTAAAACATGTGTCTGGACAGGAGGGGTGAAGAGTTTGTGCATTAGAGCTTCTCTGTAAAAAAACCTATGTGTCTGGATAGGAAGAGGTGGGGTTGTGCCATGACAGTATCCAGTGAAGTTATGAGCATAACCATGATGGCAATAGCCTTAACAGGTTCATACTGGGCAATCAAGGTCATTACACTACAGTTGATAAAAAGCAAGGCAGTATGTTAGGTTAAGTACTCTGGTTCTTTCAGGTTTGTAATAAGATCATCAGAAGTTGAAACACCATCATGGAGTTTTGTAACTTCTGATGAGCTTATCTGTAACCTGAAAGAGGATCAATTGACAAAGTTTCAAGCATTTTTATCAATGACAACATGGTGGGTGGGTCAATCTCTTTGAATCATAATCTGCTTTGACCAACAGCATCTATGAGTTGATGGCGATGCTGCTTTCTATGATTGAAAGCATCACCATCAATTCATTGATGCTGTTGGTAGGTGCCAAAACCTTGAAGTAACTGAATGTCCTTCAATGCTTCAGTTGAGGAGATCCCACATTCTCTGCAAATAATTATGCGACAGCGTCGAGCATCTGTTGGGAATAAATGAACATAAAATTCTATTAGAAAGAATGGCAGGCCCAAGTCCCTAGATCATCTTCTTTTTTAATATCTTTTGGTGTGTTCTTCTTTCTCTTTGGTTTCATTGGTCATCTCTTCGCCTAAGAGGTTTTGTTGATCTAGTTCACGTTAGGGCTTAGTCTTGTTGAAGGTTACTATATGTGTCGTTCTTCTCAGTTTTTTTCTGCTTTTGTAAGGATTAGATTTCCTGTTTTTCTCCCCCTTCACTTTCATGTTATCAGATCCAATATCTCTCTAAGATTATCATTAGGTCACCTCTCAATTTTGTTTAAGTTGATTGGAATCATAAGTATGGAGGTTTTTTCAGCACAATTGTATCCATACCCATTCATACAGCGTTGCTCTATTTTAGAAATTTCTTCAAGCTTTATTTGGAGCTTCAAATTTGCAAGACACTCAAGTTGTTAATGTGAAATTGGTAGCCTTTGGAAAGGCGAAACTGATTATGTCTATGTTTGTAGACAACAAAAGGACATGGAAATAACATTGGAAAAGGCATTTCTACATGGGGCACATGTGTTGTTTGAAGCCATCATTTTACAAATTTCTTCAAGCTTTATTTTGTTCCAAAAAAGGGTTTCATCTATCAAATGTGAGATCAGTCATTTCTCTAAAGAAGAAATGGTTGTTTTAAAAAATTTACTATTGATTTCTTAATAAATAAAATATTTTGCTTGCCTTGTCAGCCTTTGAAGTCTTCAAAATCCTTGTTACAAAAGGTGTTTTACTCCAATCAAAAAAGTTTGAGCTTTGTCTTCAATGTTGCATGTTCATTTTAATAGTTTGCTAGTTGTGTTGATTATATCTCTTTCATGTTCCCCTATCCTCCTTTCTTTTCCGTAGTTCTTAAGTTTCATTGTTGTGTTACCATTTGTCTTCATCCTTGTTGAGCAAAGAAAAGCATGGTTGAGTCAACTAATTGTATAAAAGTCTAATATATATGTAAGTCCCATATGTTGTTGTTGTTGGATACTTAGAACAGGTCCACCGGCAGTGGTAAAATGGCCTGTAGAAGTGCATTTCAATAGTCCAAAGGATGAAGTGGACCTTGTCAAGTTGGCAATGTGGCCTTGGCCACATGGTGTCGGTAACTTGGTGAACGTGGAGTTGGCAATGAGGGCTCAACAATATGGCAATGTTGAGTTGGCAAATTGGCAAAGTGGGAACTCAGGGGAAATGATGGAGTGGATGTGAACATTTGACAATTTGGAGTTGGGCAACTTGGAAACGTGGAATTGGCAATTTAGCTGAGCATAGGGTGTTCCATAAAGGAGCTTGCAAGAACAACCTTGTTTTTACAGCATGGATTAAATGAACCTCTTTGTTCAGGGCAGGGATTAAAATTAGTCACCACCTCTTGGAAATGCGCTTTCCTGAAAAAGTCTATGATTTTGACACATTAGGAAGGATTTTGTGGGGTAGAAAGGCCTTAATTCGCCAGATTTTGAAAAGTGAAACCGTAAATCACCAGAGATTTCTACAACAGGTTCCAGAAAGTTGCTAAAAGTGCTTCATTCACATTTGGTCACTAGCCAAATCTGGCTAAACCTTCCTGTGGATGATGGCCAAATCTTCTAGTGGATGATCACCAATGTGGCTACATCACCAAATTGAAGCCAAATCTGGCTAAATCTTCTTCGTGGATTGATGGCCAATTTGGCTATACATGACAAATTTGAAAAAAAAACCTTGCTGAATGATGAACATTCATCTAAATGTGGGACCAAATCCATCCATCCAACAAGCTTTCCATGATGCCTCAAACAGAGCCAACAAATGGTTACTTTCCCCGCAGTAACTCCCAAAGCAAAAAGCAGTAAAAAGGCCACCCCGTAAAAATCCAACGGCTTTTGATAACGGACCTCGGAAGCATCCAACGGTCATGGAGAGCGTGCGGTTCACGCCAGCGCCCGCGGTAGGCTGCTGTCCGCGGTGTGTTGCAACCGCGTTGGTCGGGGCCAAGAGTGGTCGCGGTTTTGCGCATCTGAGCTGGGGCTTGCAAACTGTTCCTTGTTCGCAATTGAGAATCATCTGATTCCTGAACTTCATGTCTAATTCTCCTGCAAATTTGGTCCAAATTGGTTGTGTTTTATCAGACATTTCCGTCTTCTTCTGCAGCTGATTGAGCTTCGGGAAGTGTGTGTGTGTGTGGTTTCTTTCATTTTTTCTTCGTTTGTGGGTGGTTGCTTCTTGTCTTCATCCATCCGACGATTTCTTTGGAGATTCTTTGGTTTTTTTCAATGCTATGTGGCTTGTTAGGTCTGTTTTGTTTTGTCTTGAAGAGGAGCAGAAGAAGTGATTTGGCTTTGTTGTGAGCTTTGTTCACTCATCTTGTTGTGGTTTGAAGCTTTTAGGAAGAGGAGGTGAAATTCTGAGTTTGGGTTTTGAGAGAGTGGCTGTGAGAGAGAAGAAGCTGCTATGGCTTCTTACAGTGGTAGTTTGTGTCTGATGATGCTACAACCGAGAATGGAGCTCAATTGCATCAGTTTTTCTTCAGCAAAAGCCGCTCAAGCAAGTGCTAAGGAGGTGAAAACAGCTACTAATAGAGCTTCTCATCTTCATAGACGGAAGTGGGAGGTGATATCAGGTCTTTCGGGTTCAAATCTGATGATCAGAAAGGGATTAGGTCACAGAAGAGGAGATGAAACAGAAACACCCAGTTATTGTGCAACAATATCATCACCTTCTCAAACACGGCACTCCTCAAGACGGGGCAAGATATTCAGGCGAGTCATCGCTGATCGAGGAACAGCAGCAACAGAGGAAGCTCTCATACAAGATGTTGCAAAAGAAAAGGAGGAGAAAGTAGAGTACAATTGGGAAGAAGAATGGTACCCTATGTATCTGACAGCTGAAATGCCCACCAATTCTCCTCTGGGACTTACTGTCTTTGACCGATCTCTTGTCCTTTTCTATGATGGCCAAGGCAAGATCAATTGCTTTGAAGACCGGTGCCCCCACAGGTGCAAATCTTTTGTCCTCAAATTGTTTTGAAGTTTTCTTCAGTGTTTGTAATGTAGAATATTAGGGTTGGGTTTTTCTCCCCCCCAATTGCTCATTTATTGCTACAGAAATTCTGCAAAAATCTACAGCCACGCAGACTGCAAACCACAAGACAGGATGATTGCTATGTCTTGATTGACCCATAATCTGGGCAATCTCTGTCTTGATCAACCAAATGTTCACACAATCTCTTGACCCAAGAATGTTTTTCCAAGAATGATAGTTGTAGTTGTCTGATTTTTCTGTGTTGATGAAAATTGCATCTTGGGTGCAATGCAGCATTGTGGCCAAGTCTTCCCATGGCTTCATCAAATATGACAGAAGCTTGAAAACACAGAATTTTTGTTGTAGTTTGTGTACCCTAAGTTTATAGTTGATTGTTATATACTTATGTGTGCCAATAGTGGGAGCTGATGAAGGAAGTGGGGAGTAATGGTAGCAAATCCCTGCGATTCGTGATGGAAGTTGATGGTCTGATACTTTCTGAATGATGTTTGGCAGGTTATGAACAATTTGCTTTTTCACAGTATTTTGGTTGGTCTAGAACTGATGAATTCTTGTTTGGTTACTCCCATGCTTTGTTGAGTTTCTCTCTGAATCCTCCTATTTGTATATGTATTTTTGTGTTGATAGAAATTCTTGATGAGGTTCGAATGACAGGTTAGCAAAGTTATCAGAAGGGCAAATTATGGACGGAAATCTGGAGTGCCTCTATCATGGTTGGCAATTTGATGGTTCGGGTACTTGTGTCAAAATCCCACAGGTCTGATCTGCACCCTGGAATGTAAAAAAACCCTGAAACTTGGGCTTAGAACTGGAGAATTTTTAGTATCTACCATATAGACCAACTCCATGAATCCTCTGTTGTTTTTCAGGAATTAGTTTTTTCCTATGCTTGTTGTGAGGTCTTTGGTCAACTGCTCTATAGGCTTAAGGCACCTCACCAACCTACACTTGTGGGTTTATTTGGTTGTTGCAAGGCCTGTCTAGTTGGTGGGGATATAGCTGAAGAGTGCATATGGCATGATTTGTCTTGCAGTTGGCACCGGGAGCCAAAATACCAAAGACTGCATGTGCTCGAAAATATGAAGTGCGGGAATCACAGGGAGTGATATGGGTGTGGCTTTCCCAGAAGACACCAGGGGACCCCAAGAAGCTTCCATGGTTTGAACACTTTGCAAGAGAGGGGTTTGAGGACACGTCATCCATTCATGAGCTCCCCTATGACTACTCAATTTTGCTTGAGAACCTGATGGACCCTGCTCATATCCCCATCTCACATGATCGAACTGATATCTCTGCAAAGCGTGAGAATGCTAAAGCCTTGGTAAGCTGAGAATGTCTGGTTGTATATATGAATGTGGCATAATGATCATGGCTTTGTGATCTAGGAATGGTGATTATGGTGAACTACAGGATCCAAGAGAGAAGTGTCATTTTGATTTTCCTTCTCCTCTGTGTAATCTTTTTGGTGGACTATTTACATGTGGAACCACCAGGTATTTGAGGTCACAGAGCGCACTTCCCGAGGGTTTGCAGGCAAATGGGGAGAAATTGGTAGCCTGACTCTGCCCAATACAACTCGGTTTGAGGCACCCTGCTGCTTACGAAATGACAAAGAAATTGTAGACAAGGATGGGAAAACACAGTATTACAGTGCACTCTTCCTCTGCCGCCCAGCTGGACAAGGGAAGTCAATGCTTGTGTTGAGATTTGGGGGTACTGATCTCGGGAAGCAACTGAAATGGTTTCCCTCCTGGCTCATCCATATGAACAACAACACTGTTTTTGAACAAGACATGGGGTTTCTATCTTCTCAGAATGAAACATTGGTGCGCAAAAATGTAGCAACAAAAGACCTTTATCTCAACATCAAGTCATCTGATACATGGGTTACTGAATATCGCAAATGGCTTGACCTTACCGGTCATGGTATGCCTTACTACTTTGGGCACAGGTCTATTTCACAATCTCCCAATCTGGCAATTGCTGAGGCTGCGCCAGCAGGTCTTGTTGCTGCAACAGCATCTTCATATCCTGCAAAAGGGTCATTTGGGGCAATGTTTGCCAGGGACCCAACAAATCGCTACTTCCGGCATGTGGTTCACTGCAAGTCATGCCTAGGATTGCTTAACCATTTCAAGAAATTTCAAAAGGTAAAGATGTGGTTCTATCTAAATTATTAGGAGGATTTCCAATTTTTTTTTCCTGGGCACTTTATGAACAAGGCAGTGGGGACTGGCTTGTTGTGCTGGTGTGGATTGTTGCTAATGCTTTGCAACTTGGATCAATGTGTTTCATCAGATTGGGGTGGTGCTTGGTGCTTTGTCCACTGGGGTTGCAATTACTCTATCAACAGTAGCATGGCGAGCGACCTTTGTTATACTGGCTTTGCTCATGTTTGCAGGTGCCTTTGCCTGCACTCAAGGGGTTGCTACTTTGACCCAAAACTTTGTTAGGGTGCATCGCAGGTGATAAAGATCCTGATTTTGTGATCTTCAGGCTTTGAAGGAAATGTACATACACCCCACCCAAGCAAGCAGAAGGGTGTGTAAAGTCATTGTCTGAAGCCAATTTCTTTTTCCACCTGATTCGAATCAGATGTCGACTAGATTTGACTTCTCCAGTAGGTTACATGGGTAGGAATGACTTGTTCCTATGTTGTTGATAATGAATTTCAGACATAGAGAAGCCTAATCACAAGAATGTTTTCAATGAGTTGTAGAGCGAGGCTCTTGTATGTAGACGAAGCGATGTCTTTGACCTTCAAAAATTCAGGCCATCAGGCTGTTTCCACTGGGTATCATCAGTGGGTGTCCTCCTTTAGTTCCAGTATTTGATTTCTCAACTGTATATACAAACATTAAAAATAATGGATTTGAAAGCTAGAATGAACATTCTAGTTAATGGATTTTTCCACAGTATGCATGAGTCCCATGGTTTCAGGTTTTTGCTGTCTCATAGGACAGCCCCTTTGTCATGCCTTAAGGAGGAGATCTAAAGGTCTATAGAGTTTCTCCCTAGTTTGAAGGTGGCAAAATGTTCAGATTTATGCTCTTGGTTGAATTTTCTGATAGATAGCATGTTTTTCATCTGTGGTCAGCTAGTTTGTAGTTGATATCCAAATGGGTACCTACTAGAATTGTGCATCTTTGTAGCTAGTTTCTTGATCTTCTTATACAAGTTTTGGTTTTCTGTGAACTTTATTAAGTCTAAGGCTTTTCCAGTTTTTCTTACTGAGTTATTCCCATGAAGAAGGTTAGTTAAAAAATGCATTTTGTAATGGCTTCTATTTCGGCCATTTTGTTCAAAAAAGTCCTTTGTACAAGTGGCAGCACCTTTTTGTTGCAAAATCATCAAGAGGGGAAAAACTTTCCCGTAGGTAAATGGTGTTTTGCATCAATTAATGCAACATATAAGATTAATCATTGGTTACACCTTAGGGTTTTAATGTTTGCACATCTGAACGTGCATTGTTTAAAACTCTTTAGTATGCCTTCTTGGTTAATAAATGTTATTAGTCTTGTAGTTAATTATTTTATGCCACATTTGTAAGATGGATAAAAGGCAATGTTCATAACATTTCAAGAGAGTTGATCATCACTCGACGCCAACCATGCAATTGAGGGGTTGTGTTTGTTTTGTGACAAAATGCTACAACATTGTTTGGAAAATACCATTGGTGAACAATCCATGAACATATATAATGACTAAAGTTCATTAATTGTTATGTAGCTTGTTGTTCATGCATAAGTTCATCCATGAACATTCATTTTTTATTCATTATGGATTAATTTCATTTATCATCATTCATTTTTCTTTGAAAAAATGAAATTCATTCTTCTAAGAAATTAAATGAAAATCCTTCATCACATTTCATTTTTCATCCATAATTTAGATATTGAAGGGAGTTCAAAAATGTTTTTGGAGGGGGCGACATATTACAACTTCCTTGAACTAGCTCATCAAACCAAAATAAAGAGACACCAAATAATGATGCCAAAATTGTGGTCCAAATCCTCAAATTGTTTGTAGAACATTGCCAAACTTGGGTATACTTGCAGTGTTCTTTTTGCTATGGGGTTTTTACAGATTGCAGTATGACTCGTCTGCAATAGCTCGTGGCTAGATACAAGTGTAGCAATTGCTCAACAGCACCAGCAGCAAATCGGGGTGGTAAAATATTGTGAAGCAACCTTGGGTTTTCTGCAGTAATTGAAGCTTCTTAAGATGATCCCCATATGTGCAAAGACAACATGTTGCAGCAGCTGGAGCTTGAAGCTGCTAATTCTGCTTCACCTAGTATTATTGATGGCAACAACAGCAGTTGCTGGTAGCCCTCATCAATTTCTGCCTTCTAGTAATAATTACTGGCCTTGTTGATCACCATGCTTTTGAATTGGTACTAGTTGTGAAGCGAGCGGCAAGGGAGCTTGTGAAAATTAGTACTTGAAAACTTGTTTCCAAAATTCATTTGAGTCCAGCGGAGTTATAAGCTCCCTCATTGATCATTAGGGGTACTAGCATTGAATTGATCCATCAAATGCTTCTTGTCATGTCCAGCTGCAGCAAGAAGAGCATCCCAACACTCACTTCTAGACTTGTAGCTTATAAATGCTCACAAGCCTCCAACAGATCATAGAAAGACACTTGATCACAGCTCTATAATGTATGATCATCAAATATGGAGATATCTCGATCAATTCTCATCAGAGTTACAATATTCTAGATGATCAGGTACTGCCCATGACAAATCTGCACTATCCAAGTTGATAAAGTTACAAAAAAGATTAGATAGCAACTGCAAAGATTGCAGCTCCATTGATCGGCCTGTATTGACAATACTTCAAGTCCCAGTACTGAATGTCGTTTGTTTCAAATGGGGTAGTTGCCACAGTCAAGCTTTGCAACCCTTTACATTTGATATCTCTGGATGGGGTTTTGCATCCTTGGGGGACTAGCTGCAGGTTGTGAAAATGAGTGCAGATCAAATTGGATCACATTCACCCAGCTGTGAAAACAACTGCAATGTTTGGTTGTGAAGCAGTGTAAATGCCTGCCCCTGGAGAAGGCCATCAATCACAGCTAGAACATTGTTCCTTGCCATGTGGTAATTTACAATTTGATACCAAGGAATGCAACTATTATCCAGAAAGCTGGAAATGCAAATGCCACAATAGCTTCTTCAACCCCTAATTAACCCAATCGGTGAAATCATGGGTTGAACTATTGGAATCCCTAGAATCCATGAAATATGATGGAATCCCTAGAATCCTTCGAATGTGATCAGAAATTTGTTTTGAGCCATTGATGGACTTATATTATATTAACCTTGAGACCTACAAGCGTGTGCTAGTGCAAGTTTTCTGAACCAACCATAATTTGAAAATCTTATGTGAATGCCATAAGAGTCAAAACACTAAAAGCTTCCATTTCCAACAATGAGGTAGTGGGATTTGACAGAATGTGGCCAAACAATATCGTGGTCATATGTATGTTTATAATGCTTCTTCTTGTGTGGAAATGTGGTCATTCCCAAGCAATGATCAATTATTAAATTAGGAGATTTATGTTGCAAATGGTCCAATGAGATACAACAACAACAATTTGATGAAGCATTGATGTCCAAACAATGTGGTGCTCTAAATTTGAAGGTTCAACATTATAAACTTTCACTATCATGAAATTTCAATAAAATCCATGTGAAAATCATAAAACAATTTGTGAGCTTGAAAGTGACAAAATGATATGAAAAATATATATATTATTTCTATATAAATGATGTGTCTTTTCTACTATGATGTTTTGACGTGAAATACATACAACTTACATTTTAACTAAATCCATGCAATTATCATGATGTAATTTT
>Ga0209611_10007832_pt1 | contig 16999 bp, 13 predicted proteins | sample S1TSphgellanicum_3_FD_187693 | JGI IMG/M metagenome (GOLD analysis project Ga0209611, IMG submission 187693) | Host-associated microbial communities from peat moss isolated from Minnesota, USA - S1T2_Fc - Sphagnum magellanicum MG (SPAdes) (version 2) | ecosystem: Host-associated > Plants > Peat...
CGGCGGTGGAGGTGGAGGAGGTGGTGGTGGTGGTGGTGGTGGCGGCGGAGGCGGAGGAGGAGGAGGTGGTGGTGGTGGTGGTGGTGGCGGAGGTGGCGGAGGGTTCTGCTGGAAGGCGTTAGGGCTCGGAAGTGAGATCTGGGACGTTGGGGTGCCGGTGATGACGCCATAGAACGCCGCGTCATAAAGCTGGCCGGGGATCAGAAAGGTGCCGCCCATCTGATCGAAATGGGTCATGAAGTTGCCAATCGGCGTGATGAAAGCGTTGGTGTAGTAAACCTCAACGGCATAAACACCGCGGCTATCCCCATCGACTAGATCGGTACCCGGAAAGGGCAGTTGCCGGAATCGCGACTGCCAGCTTGCCCCGGCTCCATTGGGATCGGCGGCGATGATCCGGCTTTTGTTAAAGAGCGAATCCTGGTTGTTTCCGAAAAGCCCTCCCATGCCGCCGACGGCGTTGGTGGGATTCACCGCCAGGGGGTCGGTCGTGTCAAGACCGGACGATGAAGCAGGTCCGGTGTAGGCGGAATCGAGCAAGAGGGTTTCCGAGGGATTAACGTAGGCGCTGTCGTACCAAACGTGAGTGATAACAACGCCTCCATTCGGCCCCGAGAAGTCAACTCCCACGCTCCGGGCGGAATTATAGGCCGCATTGATGCCAACCCCGAGGGCCTCGAGCGGGAGCTGGCGAGTCGCCGTGTTGGCCGCTTCGCGCGCGGCCATGGCCATGACCTGCTGCCTCATGATCATGAAGCTGTAGTCGAAGATGCCCATCATCATGATGAGGAAGATGGGCAGAATGAACGCAAACTCGACGAAGGCCTGGCTCTTGCATCTTTTCCGGCGAAGCCGCACCAGCTTGATCAGGGAGAAGGCCTTCACCACGGTTCTCCCGCGTAGATGTTCGTCTTTTCAAAATTGAGGATGGCCGGCTCGTTCTTGACAATGGCCGAGACATGGACGGGAAATGAATTGCCCACGCCGCTGTAGCCGTTCATATAACCCATCAACGGAGTGATGGTATTGACCGTGTAGGTAGCGGTGATTTGAAGATAGTCGCTGGCCCCGCCCGGCCCGACGGCGGCAGGGCTCCCGTCCGAGGAAAGCAGGGTCAAGTAGCCAAGGCTGTTCGTGGTCGTCACTGGCGGAACGCCAGGCAAGGTGGAAGCGCTGGTGATGAAGATATTCGTGATGGGAAAATTTTGAAGGATGCAATTGCTCAGAAACCAATAGCGGATGCATTCGTTGCGCGATGCTTCCGTGCCGCCATAGTTGCTGGGGATCGCCTTGGGTACGACAAGGCCATCGCTGTTGGTCTCAAAGACGGGCTGGCCTGCGGCATTGGAAAGTTGGATGATTCGACCTGCGGTGGCGAATCGACATGCCTCACGCAAGGCATTCTGGAGCGAGTTTTCGTAAAAAAAAATTTCGGAGAAATCAATAATGGCAAAAAGGATAATAAAAAAAGGTAGGCAAATAAGTGCAAACTCTACCGTTGTCTGACCCCCTACTCGACTTTTCTGTCGCGAAAAGAGTAGTGTATTCAGACACTTCTCTGTAGTGAAAACTGTTGTCACTACAGTATTTGTGCGTTTAACGCGATCCATTATGGGTTCTTAGGCTCAAAGTGCATTTACCGCGCCACATTGGACCTAGAATGTTATTTGGAAGTCTAAAGCATGCGACAGAAATTGGAACCACGCTTAAGGTCCCCCCGGCACTTGGGTCATCTGTTCCTTCATGGTGATGGCGGCAGGCCCCAAAATAACAATGAACATGGAAGGAAAAATAAAGAGAACCAAGGGGATCATGATCTTGACCGGCGTCTTCATCGCTTTTTCTTCGGCGCGCTGGCGGCGCTTGATTCGCATGGCTTGTGCTTGAATCCGGATGACGTCGACCAGCGATCCGCCCAGGCGGGCGATGTAGGTGACGGCGGTGACGAAGGACTTGAGTTCCTCGAGCCCGACCCGTTCACCCAGGTCGACCAGAGCTTCGTTACGGCCTTTGCCGAGGCGGATCTCGCGCAGGGTCAAGCCAAGTTCATCGGCCATCGGGCCCGTCGACTTTTCCTGGACGATGGCCATGGCGCCATCCAGTGCCATGCCCGCCTCGACGCTGATGGAAATGAGATCGAGGGTAAACGGCAGGGCCTTGCGGATTTCATGCTGCCGGGCCTTGGCCTTGCCCTGGATGTAACCGAAGGGCAGTCGATAGCCGAGAATGAACCCGATAAAGAGAATCGCGCTGTTTTGGGTCAGCAGCCCGTGCGGAATGCCCGTGAAGGAGAGCGACATGAAGGGGACCAGCACCATGAGAACATAGGAGATGGTGGTGATCTGGTGGGGAAATACTTTGCCGGTGAGACCGGCCTGCGCAATCGAAATGCGTGCCCGGTTGAGCGATGTGACCGGAGTCATCTGCGTGAAGAATTTGGAGAACTTGTCGACGATGGGGAGCACGACGCGGGTGAACGCGCTTTTGCCCATTTCCTCCTCGTCGCGAAGACTGGTTTTCGTCCGCTGCTGCTGCTGGCCCGCTTTCAGTCCCTCGAGGCGCTGGCTGATGCTCGTCCCCTCGGAGGAAGGGGTAAGGGCGAACCCCACCAACATAATGAAGCCAAAAATACAGGCGCACATGCCAAGGAAAAAGGGATCGGTTAGCATGGTTAGACCTCAATATCGCAGATTTTGTAAATGACGAAGCAGCCGAGAAGTTCCATGAATATGCCGACGCCCATCAGAATGGGACCGAGATACCGATCCATGAAAGGAAGATCGCCCGTACGCGGAATCCACAGTTTGGACATGTAATCGTAATTGATGAAGGAGATGACGGTACCCAATCCAACCGGCAGCAAGCCCACAATCGCGCCGGAAAGCTTGCCCTGGGTGGTCAGCACTTTGATCTGGCCTTGGATGGCGATGCGCTGCCGGATCATGGCCGCCACCTGGTCCATGATGTCGGCCAGGTTGCCGCCGACGTTGCGCTGGATGCTGAAGGCGCTCATGACAATTTTGAGGTCTTCGCTGGGCACCCGCAAAAGCATATTGGTAAAGGCCGTCTCGACGGGTACTCCGAGGTTCGTTTCCTTCAGCAACATGCGGAATTCCATGCCGATGGGGTTGGGGGAATCCTTGCTGGCAATATCGACGCCCTGGAGGAAGGTCTGACCGGAACGAAGTGAATTCGTGATCAACACCAGGAATTCCGCCAACTGCAGCACAAACTTGTCGACGCGCATGGCGCGCTTGATTTTCAGGATGGGAATGTGAATGACCAGCGCGACACCGCCTACGCCGGCAGCCAGGTACGGGTTATGCGAAAGCACCAGCGTGATGAGGGCGGCGAGGACGACCAACCCAAAGCGCACGGCTACAAATTCACCGGGCTTCAGCGGGATATCGCACTGGGTCAGCTCCTTTTCCAGGGTATCCATGTAGCTTTGGCCGGTAAACTTGGCGAAGATGCCCCGGAAATCGATGGTGGCCAGGATGGATTTCTTCTCGGCCCCCAACTCGATTTCCCGGGCCATCGCCTCGGGATCCTTGGCCAGATTTTTCAGCTTTTCGCGCAAGTCCATCGTCGGCGTGGCCTGGGTCTGCTGAATGCCCCAACCCGCGAGGATAATCGCGCCGAAAATGCAGACAGCCATCAGCAATTCCATGGGATCAAGGCCAAACATAAATATTTCGGGTGTGCGCCGTGGGGGCTCTAGGGATACTCGGGGTTATTGTGGTGAAGAACGCTCTGATAAATTTCCACCGGGATATTGAGCTCGTTGGCGTTGAATTTTGCCTGGCATTTCGGGACAATTCCAAGGCCCCGTGTGACACCGATGAGCTTTCCTTCCGGGTTGACGCCGGTCTGCTCATATTTGAAAACGTCCTGGAGGGTGACCATGTTTCCTTCCATGCCCTGAATTTCCGTGATGGCGACGCACTTGCGGCTTCCGTCGGCGAGCCGGTTGATCTGGACGATGAGATGGACCGCGCCGGAGATCTGCTGCCGGATGGCCAACTGCGGCAGGTCCATGCCCGCCATCATGACGAGGGTTTCCAGGCGGGCGATGGCGTCGCGGGGGGTATTGGCATGCGTGGTGGTCAACGAGCCGTCGTGACCGGTGTTCATGGCTTGGATCATGTCGAGGGCTTCTCCACCGCGACACTCACCGATGACGATACGGTCCGGGCGCATCCGCAAACTATTCTTGACCAGTTCCCGGATGGAGACCTCGCCCTTGCCCTCGATGTTCTTCGGCTTGCTTTCGAGGCGCACGACGTGGTCCTGCTGCAAATTCAGCTCGGCCGCATCTTCAATGGTGATGATCCGCTCGCCGTCCGGGATGTAGGACGAAAGGGCGTTAAGCATGGTGGTTTTGCCGGAGCCGGTACCGCCCGAAATAACGATGTTGAGCGTGCAATGGACACAAGCCTTAAGGAACATGGCCATGCTCTGGGAGAGCGCGCGAAATCCGATCAGCTTTTCCATCGTCAGCGGGCTTTTGCTGAATTTACGGATGGTGATGGTGGGGCCGTTGAGGGCCAGCGGCGGGATGATGACGTTGACTCGCGAGCCATCGGGCAGACGCGCGTCGCAAAGCGGGCTCGATTCGTCCACTCGGCGGCCCAGCGGCGAGAGAATCTTGTCGATGACGCGGCGGCAGCTTTCCACATCGAGGAACTTGATGGGCGATAGCGTCAGCCGTCCCTTTTGCTCGGTATAAATCGTCTGGTGTCCGTTCACCATGATTTCGGTGATGGTATCGTCCTTGAGCAACTGCTCGAGCGGGCCGAAGCCGACCATTTCGTCGATGATGTCACCGAGCAACTTGACGCGGAGCTGGCGTCCGATGGGGACCTTGTCAGCCGTGAGGCGTTCGTCGACGAGTTCCTCGATCCGGTGTTTGAGCGCGCCTTCGTTTCCGCGCTCGAGCAGCTTGGGATCAAGCGCCTGCACCAAATAGGGCAGGAGCTGTTTCTTGAACTGCATGACGAACTCCTGCGCCGCGTCGGGCTGGGAGGCAGCCGCACGCTGCGAATTCATCGGCGACGTCTGCATGGGATGCAGGGCGGAGGTCGAGGTCGCCACGCTGGGCAAGGCCTGGGTCGCGGGCGCGGGAACTCCGGGCCGAGGAGGAATGCCTCCGGCGCCGGGCGGGCGCGCGGGAACTCCTCCGGGCCGCGGGATCGCCCCGGGCACCGGCGCAATCGGACGATTAAAATTGGGAGGAGGTATCGCCATAGGCGGAAAGGTTTGTCTTCAGATACAATAGCACAGTATGCAATAGCATATTACGAGCCTGTTACGCGTCAGCCCATGCGCCCCGTAGTCTTTCCGGCCAAGCCTTTCTTGGTGGTTTTGTCATCAGTCGGCTTTTCCTGCCAGCGGTAGAAGGAAAGTTCGGCCAGCTTGTTCAACACGACGGAAATCGGGTGGTGCGGCTCAGCCACGACAATGGGCGCGCCGCTATTGATGGAGAAAGTGATGGGGCCGGCGTTGCAAGGGAGGTAAGCCGCAACCGGGTGTTCCAGGAGCGATTCGATCTCGCTTTCGGAGATTTCCGCGCCGATTTCGGCCTCATTGACCAGGACCTTGAGTTTTTGGTTGGTCACCTGGCGATCGTTTTTGAGGAATTTGATCAGGCTCTTGGCCGAGAGGAGGCGGGCGACGTCCCGGCTGGTGATAAGAAAAATGATGTCGCTGGCGTCAATGGCGGCAATGGTCGGCCCGGCCATGGCGATTCCCGTGTCGACGACGATATATTGGCTGAGCGTCCGGGTCGCCGCCATGATCGCCGCCCCGACGTTGTAGTCGAATCCCGAAGCATCGAACTCCTGGTTGGGAGAGGCGAGATAACGAAAGCGCAGGCGCGGATGCATCGCGAGCGTATTGTTGAGATATTCGGCATCGAGCGCGCCCCCCTGCTGTACGGAGTCCATGATGTTGTTTCGCGGCACATCGTCGAGCATGACGGCGAAGTCTCCGGGATTGAGACTAAAATCAAGCAGCGTGACGCTTTCGCTGAGTTTGGCCATTGCGGCGGCAAGGTTTGTCGCCACGACGGATTTCCCAATCCCACCACGGGCGGAAATCACCGAGATGACGAAGGCCTCGCCCTCGATGGCGGCGGGCGCGCGATGTTGATCGAAGCGCTCTTGCGCCCGGGGTGCGGCCGTATTTAGAACCTTGGCGATCTCCTGCTGGGGAATGGGGCCGACGAGGACGTCGCGCAGTTCGAGCTGAAGAAGATTTTGCCAGACCTGTCCGCCTTCCGTGCCTTCCAGGGCCGGGATGATGTAGATGTCCTGCGCCTTTTGGCGGACCTGGTTGATAAAATCGAAACCGGTCATGTCGCCGAGGTTGAGTCGGACGATGAGCATGCGAGGATGCCCCGTGAGCATGGTCGCCGCCGCGAAAAGGCCTTCGCGTCCGGTCTGCGTCTCACTGATGAGGTTTAGCTCGGGATTGGATTTGACGGCGTTGCGAATGGCGGTGCAACGCTCGACATCATCATGGACGAGAAAGACATCAATCATGTTTCACGGCAAGGTCGAGGAAGGGGCCAATGGGGCGCCGCTCGGTTGCCGGGAAGTATCCGAGGCCGGAGGCGTATTGTCAACTGCTGGCGGCGCAGTCTGGCCGGAATCCGCGGGGGGTTGAAGGGTTTGCATGCCGCCTGTGGCGTGAGGAGCCAGCGGTGGCGGCTCGTTGGGCGTTTCGTCACCCTTGGAATCTTTCATGTCCTTGGGTGATTCGGGACGGATATCGACGGCCTGGGCGTCATAACGGACGGGCTTGATGATCGGAACGTCGCCCAATTCGCGAGCCTGATCCGCAATCTCAGGGAATACTGGTTTCGGGTACCGGTTGCTGTCCGGGTCCCTCATTCGGACGATGTAGGGCGTGACCAGGACGATGACTTCTTCATTCGTCTTGTCATCCGCATGGCTTTTAAAGAATGCGCTGAAAAGGGGTATCTTGGAAAGAAAAGGGACGGAGGTGATAACGCTCGTGCTTTCCTTGTCAAGCAGGCCATCGATGGCAACCATCTGGCCGTCGCGCAGATTGACGCGTGTGCGGGTGGTGCGCACAAAGAAACTCGGCAAGTCAATCTCATTTCCAGTGCTCGCATTACCCGCCGTCAGGCCGGTCAGGCCGGTGCTGCCTGGAAGCGTCAACTGGGTGGAGATATCCATGCCGATAAGGCCGTTTTCATCGACGTATTTGACCGTGTTATCGATAAATGGAAGGGTACCGCCAGTTTGAATGGGATTGGGCAAATTACTGATTTTTTTTGCGGTAGGGTCTGAATCCTGATCCAAGTTGTAGCCGCTGCTCGATCCGGCACCGACGCTGGTGGGAATACCAAAAATCTTTTGTCCCTGCGGCTCTGTCCCACCCGAATTAGCGATATTCAGCGGCGAAATATCCATATTCACCCCCAAAAAGACCGACGACGCAGTCAACGTGGTAACGGGAGGTATCGAGGAGGTCACCACCGAGCCGCTGACGTAGGATTGAACTTCGCCCTCCGAATACCAGCCGGGCTGGCCATTGGTGAGAAAGAGTTCCGCCTGACGCATTTCCTTGGCCATGTCCAAGGTTTCGTAAAGGCTGAGGACGGCCTGCGCACTCACTGTAGCCGTGACCCCTGTCGGGGCAGTGATGAAGTTTTTAAAGGCGTTGATCGGATTTGGGAGAAGGTCGAACGCCGTGTCACCAAATCCCAAGGTGATCGCAGGGCCGGTATTATTTGGCCCCCCCCAATTGACGCCCGTGGTCGCGGTGTCCTGGTTCTGGATCTGCATAAACCGGATTCTGGTGCGAATCTGGATCGGGTCGCGAACGGTCATGAAATTGACAATAAAGGGGCAAAAAGTGCGGGCAACGCGAAGAACCTTGGCTTCATCAAGGTCGTCCTCCATGTCGCCATAAAGAAATATCTTCTCAGGAATTGTTGTGTTTTCGCTAGTTGTGACAGTTTCGGTCGTGTTTTCCTGCTTGGGCGGGGTGAGCGGCTCACCGTTTTGGCCCACCTGAGCATTTGGGTTAGCGGCGGGCGGCTGAAAACCTGCTCCGCGGATCGTCCCGCCCTGGGGTGTGGTGGTGGTCTTGGGCTCGATATAATCGCCGAGTGATTTGGTATACGTGCTGGTGGTGGTCACGGTCGGCATCGGGAATTTCACGCGCACCGTCAGGCCCTTCACATTCGCAATGGCCTGAATATTGTTGATGATGATCGACTCCTGCTCGCTGTATTCGCTCTCTTCAACCTCCTGACCCAGTGTTGCCTTCACCTGGACGAAGTCGGTGTATTGCTTGACGATGCGGACGGCGTCGTCGAGCTCTTCCTGCGTCGGCACCGTGCCGCCGAGGATCGCCTGGTCCTTGTCAAAGGTGATGGTCAAGTTGCGATAGCCTTTGGCGGAGAAGGCATTTTGAATTTCCAGGATGTCGGCGCCGCGATTATCAAACGTGGAGATGAAATAGCGATAAAGCTGGCCCTTGTCCGTGACCGTCAGGGTAGTCTTACCCTCCGCCTGAGCTTCCACCAGGAGCACGCTGTCACTGACATCGGGTTGAACGACGCGAACAATGCCGGGCGATGAGAGGCTCGTGTCATCAATCGGAGCGGGAAAGGTAAGTCTCTTCGATTCGTTGAGATTGATGTAGAGCCGGACCGGCGCGGGGCTGACCGCCACGGCGTAGAGGAGAGTGCGATCACCGCTCTTGACGGTGAGCATGGCGTTGCCGCTGGAAAGGCCGACGATGGAAAGCTGGTTCGGGGAAATGTCTGACTTATCGACCTTCAGGATATTATCGGGCTCGACGGTGTAGCTGTCGATCAGCCCGTCGATCGGGAGCAGGGTAGGCTCGCCAAAATAGACGTCCAATTGCTGGGCAATTGGCGCCTGCGCCCGGACCTGCCCGCTAACAAGCGCAAACAGGCACCCGAGTATAGCCAGATTACGGGCTAGGAGGAGTGGGAGTTGGTGTTTCATTCGTTGTATTTCCCTGGGCAGCTTGGGCTTTTTCTTCGACTTCGATTTGGGCGGCTAGTTCTTGAACTCGGGCAAGCGACTTATCTGTCATCTTCTGGACTTTCTGATAATTATCCGCGTAATCTGCGGCAATAAAGGGCTTGATCTTGATTTCAGATTTATCACTGCGCGCCCGCAGGATCATGCTGAAGCTTGCTTTTGGCGTGGTGGAAAGTTGAACAAGAGCCTGCGCCTGCTCCGGAGTAACTTCAAAAGTAACGGAAACCGGCTCTCCTGGAGGCCCGGCGGGCACAATTCCATTGACCTGGTCGGATTCGATTTTGGGACCGGGAATATAGAGGATGCTGAGATTCTGCATGACAAGTTGCGTCTTATCCGGCGCCCCATCCGCACCACTGGTCGTAAAGAGCAAATCCACCTTGTCGCCATCGACCGCAAAACCGCCGGTGTTATTGTCCTGGGCATTGAAAACAGGCAGCGACAGGGCGCGCATTCCCGGCGAGATGCGTTGGGTAAGGTAGGGCAAACTCCGGCCAATGTTGCGCGGCGTCAGCGGATCTCCTTTCTCGATATCGCGAATCGCGTAAAATCCGACAATGTCGCTGGCGTCCGTATAGGCGTCAGGAAGAATTTCGTTAGGCGTGAGCTTCATTTCAAAAAAGGCCGAACTGATTTTTGCGCCGGCGGCAACAGGCTGCGTCGCGTAAAACACGTTGCGCATGTTGGTGGGCGTGGAGACAACCACGGGAGCTTGTTGGGCTCTAGCCGCATCAATGGCGGCTTGTGCGTCGGCCTGCGCTTTGGCCAAGGCGGCGGCAGCGGCAGCGTCTTGAACACTTTTCCAGTGAACAAAGAGAGCGACAGCGGCAATTCCCAAGATGACTGCCCCGATGATGGCGTAAGGCGGCGATTTCTTTTTCACAGGTGTTATTTCCGGCCCTTAACAGTTCTTTTCACACATTCTTGTATAAAAACAAATCTTGAGTCAATGTTTTTCGCGACTTTTATAGGGAATGTGCTCATTTTTCCATTGCTTACGTAAGCAAGGCCTCGTCAGAACCGTGCTTATTTCCCCCGGTGAGGAGATTTAGCAGCCAGCATTCCATTTCCGAAAATCGAGACCTACATTTCGGCAGTTCAGACGTAAATATTTGTCTAAATCGAGTTGATGAATATAGTTAATACAGAACCAATTCATCGGAAATGCGCAATATCCGACGCTTTTGTTCTCGTTGCCGACAAACGAGTGCCCTGATTGCGGACAGGCAACCGAACCGAATTGGGGGAAACGCTATCGGCGGGTCGCGGCCACAGCCGATCTACCGCCGCTAGGAATTATTCGCTCAGATGGACTTATATCTCCTTCAGGCACTCATCGAGCCAGCCGAGCAACTCGACGATATTCGCCGTGCTCTCGTCGCCCATGGTCGAAATGCGGAAGCTCGTTCCTTTGATCTTCCCGTAGCCGCCGTCGATGATGCACGAATGCTTCGCCTTCAGCGTGCTGATGAGTTTCGCCACGTCGATGTTCTTGTTGTTCGCCACGCAGGTCAGCGAAATCGACTCGTACCCTTCCTTCGGGAACATCTTGAAGCCATGCTTCGCCACCCAGGCGCGCGCCAGCTTCGCGTTCTCCAAGTGCCGCGCGTAACGGGCGTCCTGACCCTCGGCCAGGATGTCCTCGATCTTGCTCTGCAACGCGTAGAAGTGCGAAATGCTCGGCGTCGTCGGCGTCATGCTGTTCTCCTGGTTCTTCTTGAACTCGAGGAAATCGAAATAGTAGCCGCGGTCCTTGATCGTCGCCGCCTTCGCGTAGGCCTTCTCCGACACCGCGAACACCGCCGCGCCCGCCGGCAGCGCCAGCGCCTTCTGCGTCCCGGCCAGCATCACGTCGATGCCCAGCTCGTCGAACGGAATCTTCATCGCGGTGAACGACGACACCACATCGACGATGAACTGCACGTCGGGGAATTTCTTCATCACCGCCGCGATCTCCCACAGCGGATTCATCGTGCCGGTGCTCGTCTCGTTATGGATCAGCGTGATCGCGTCAAACTCGCCCGTGGCCAGCCTCGCCTCGATGTCGGCGGCCAGGATCGGCTGGCCCCACTCGACCTGCAGTGCCTCGGCCTGCTTGCCGCACTTCTTGGCCACGTCGAACCACTTGTCGGAAAACGCGCCGCTCATGCAGCTCAGCACCTTCTTTGAAACCAGATTGCGGATCGCGCCTTCCATGACGCCCCACGCTGAGCTCGTGCTCACAAACACCGGCTGCTTGGTGTAAAAAAGCTGCTGCAGGCCGGGTTGGATGGAAGCGTTCAATTCCTGAAACGACTTCGAGCGATGCCCGATCATCGGCCGCGAAAACGCGCGCATCGTTTTATCCGACACTTCCACCGGCCCGGGAGCAAAAAGTTTGATATGAGTCATAAGAATCGAAGTTTAAGCGGCAAATTTGCGATTTAACAGCAAAACCGATCCTAAATTAGACCGGCTACGATGTTCACAAACATCGCCAGGATGGCGGTATTGAACACGAAGGAAATGAGCCCGTGGATCATGGCCAGGCGACGCATGGTCTTGGAGGAAATCTGGACATCGGAAACCTGGCAGGTCATCCCGATCACAAAGGAAAAATAAGCGAAGTCGAGGTAATCGGGACTGTCGTCGCCCGGAAAAACGAGACCGCCTTCGATGTCATCGCGCTCGAATTTGTGCGCGTCGATATAGTAGATGTGAGCGTAGCGAAGACCGAAAAGCGTGTGGACGAGCATCCACGAAAGCACGATGGTCGCGACCGACAGCGTGACATGTGCGGCGAAACTGCCGGGCGAAAGATTCTTCGACGAGCCCAAGAGGATGAAGACCGCGAAGAGGCTTACCGTCGCGCCCGATACCACGAGAATGAACAGAAAAGTCTGGCTGGCGTCCTGCAGCCGCGCATTGCGCCGCACCTCGTAGGGGTCCTTCGTCGACAAAACGAACCACGCCAGGACCACCACGCTAAACGCGAAAACATCCCACGCGGCGACCAACTGTGTACCCAGCGTGCCAGTGCCGTGTAGCGCGATAAATGTCACCAGGGCGAAGACACTCGCCACAATGAAGCGATGATGCGCATCCAAGGTGCTGATCCCCGGCCTCGCGGTTATTTTCTTGGCGGGCGGTTCTTCCATACCCCGCTTGGTTTATCCCCGATTCGATAGCCTGTCAGCCTGCGAATTTTTCCTTCGACATTCCTCGTTCCCAAACTCAATTTGGGAACGCAATTGTCAGCGCAACTCCGTTGCTATCCCAGCCTATTTCCACTGATCACACATAAACACCGGATGCCCTCCCATCAACCACTCATGCGCCGAAGAATACCTCCAATGCTCCGGCGCAACAACCAGACCGCGAAGCACCGGGTTATTATGAATATAATCCAGCTTCTGCTCCATCATCTCGTCACTACCAATCTGCTGCGGATGCACACCCTCCTGCCAAACCTGATGCGCGCTGTTCCGCTTATGCAGCGCACAATAATACTCGAGCTGATTCAGCAGCCATTTCCGCTTCTCCGTCTTAATCTGCTCCAGAGGCGCGCGCGCCGTAAATCGTTTGAAATCCGTCAAAGTGCCAGCCAAATCCGACGCAGAGAGAATCGCGTGAAAATGATTATCCAGAATAACCCAAGCGTAAATTTGCAAACCCTTGTGCTCCCGACAATGCAGCAAGGACTTCACGAGAATATCGCAGCAAGCTGCCGTCGTAAAAACTGGGAGCCATTCGACGATGGTTGAAGTGACAAAGTATGTGCCTCGAGCTTCGCGTATTGCGTACCGGGTGCGCATGACCGCATTTCAGAGCAATAGAATTGCCCCGACAAGCGCGTTCCCAAATAGAGTTTGGGAACGAGGGAGAAATAACACTGGACGTAAGGCAACCGGATTATGACGCTGGCCGCATGTCCAATACTAATGAAACAGCGGAAATCGAATCGTGTAGGCGTTACTTAACCTTTGAAGGGAAAGGCAGAGAAAGTTCAGTTTCTGGACACTGTCCGAAATGTTGGAAGCGGATAGGGCCAATCTTCGTGAACGGTGGTGGTGCCGAAGGAATCGTGCTGATGAAGTTGCTGGAGTGTCTGAAATCCCATGAATAGACCCTCTGACTTGACCCGAGAGCGACGATTCCCCTCGTTCCCAGAGTCCCTCTGGGAACGCACTTGTCCGCGCGACTCCGTCGCCCAGCCCTATAAAGCCCCATCCGTAATCGCGCCGAGGTGGGCCTGGCTGACGTGGTCGGCGTACTTGGCGAGGACGCCGCGCTGCTTCACGGCGGGACGCAGCTTGAGCGCCTTGCGGCGCTTGGCGAGTTCGCGGGCGGAGACGTCGAGATTGAGCTGCCGCGCGACGGCGTCGATGGTGATGTGGTCGCCATTCTTCACCAGCGCGAGCGCGCCGCCGATGTGCGCCTCAGGCGAGATATGCCCCACCACAAAGCCGCGAGTGCCGCCGGAGAAGCGACCGTCGGTGATCAACGCCACGTCGTCGCCCAAGCCGCGGCCCATGATGGCCGAGGTCGGCGAGAGCATCTCCCTCATGCCGGGGCCGCCCTTCGGCCCTTCGTAGCGGATCACCACCACGTCGCCCTTCTTGATCTTGCCCGCGAGAATCGCCTTCAGTGAATCCTCCTCGGAATCGAACACGCGCGCGGTGCCCTGGAACTTTTCTCCCTCCTTGCCGGTGATTTTTCCGATGCCACCCATGGGCGCGAGGTTGCCGTAGAAGACCACCAGATGGCTCGTCGGCTTGATCGGGTTGTCGAAGCCGTGGATGATGTCCTGGCCTTTCGGGTAGGGCTTCACGTCCTTCAGATTTTCCGCCACGGTCTTGCCGGTCACGGTCAGGCAATCGCCGTGGAGCAGGCCCTGGTCGAGCAGCATCTTCATCAGCGGGGTCAGGCCGCCAATGCCCACCAGCGCGGCCATCACGTAATTGCCGCTCGGCTTCAGGTCGGCGAGAACCGGCACGCGCTTGCCGATGCGGGTGAAGTCGTCGAGCGCCAGCTTCACGCCCGCCGAATGGGCAATCGCGAGGAGATGCAGCACCGCGTTGGTCGAGCCGCCGAGCGCAATCACCACGGTGATCGCGTTCTCGAACGCTTTCCTCGTCATGATGTCGAGCGGCTTGATCCCGAGATCGAGCAGCCGATGCACCGCCGCGCCCGCGTTCCGCGCGTCTTCCTTCTTCGCCGTGGAAATCGCGTTCTGCGCGGAGCTGTTCGGCAGGCTCATCCCGAGCGCCTCAATCGCGCACGCCATGGTATTGGCCGTGTACATGCCGCCGCACGAACCGGCGCCGGGAATCGCGCATTGCTCGAGCGTGGCGAGATCGTGGTCGCTCATCTTGCCCGCGGCATGCGTGCCCACCGCCTCGAATACCGACACGATGTCGACGTCACGGTTCTGGAAACAGCCGGGCAAAATCGTGCCGCCGTAAACGAACACCGAGGGCCGGTTCAGCCGCGCAATGGCCATCAGGCAGCCCGGCATGTTCTTGTCGCATCCGCCGATGGCCACGAGGCCGTCGAGCAGTTCGCAGCCCATCACGGTCTCGATGGAGTCGGCGATCACTTCCCTCGACACGAGGGAATATTTCATGCCCTGGGTGCCCATGGAAATGCCGTCGGAAATCGTGATGGTATTAAAAATCAGCGGCTTGCTGCCCGCCTTGGCCACGCCTTCCGCCGACGCGATGGCAAGTTTGTCGATATGGATGTTGCACGGCGTCACCTGGCTCCAGGTCGACGCAATGCCGATCTGGGATTTCTTGAAGTCGCCCCGCTCGAATCCCACCGCGTGCAGCATGGCGCGGCTCTGCGCGCGCGACGATTCATCGACCAGCGGCCCCGACCAGTGGCGATGAAGGGACTTGCGGGACTTGGCGGATTTTTTGGACGATTTCATGAGCCCCTTAGTCTACGAGACTAACGCGCTCGGAAAAGCCAAATCATTCTCTAGCGGCGGTCTATGATCACCGAGAATAAAGGCAAAATAGTTAGAGATCCTTCGACAGGCTCAGGATGACGAACTTTTTAAAAGTCGCTGACGCGACCGGCGGTCATAGATAGATGTCACGCCGCCGTCTCCCTTCTTAAGCTTATGCATGCTAACACTTTATTACGCGAATAGCAAGACATTATTGGCAAAAAATCGTTAGAAAATGCAACCGTCTGTTATGCGTTCGGGAGTACGGTTGTTATGCAGCGATGGCGTTCAATCCATCGCAGATTTGAGGTTGAAACGAAGACCGCAAGCCTTTTATTTCCGGGGTGTGTGACGGAGCTTCGCGCTTGATATTCAAATCGGCCATGACGAGGCTCGTCATGAAGGGGCGAGTGAACGGTAAATGACTGCAAGAATCGGTGTCGGTCTCGTAATTTTAGGTTGAGATCATCTCTGTGCGCTTGCCTGTATTTTTCCTGGTTCTAGAGTGAGTGGTGTCGCTCGTAACAAAAAAAGTTTCCAACCTTATTGAAGCGATAAGGCAGGAACGTCCTTTCCCGATCACAGAGGCAGAGGCGCGCCAGTATCGCCTCGTCGGGAAAAAGACGGTTGCCATTATGCAGGAACTTGGACTGATCAAGCCGCCTGACAATATTCCCCATCCCCAGCCTACTCATCCCCTGCATCAATCCAATCCAGAGTTGGCCTCGTCGTTGGCTGTAATGGGAGTTTGGACGACAAGTGATGCGGAGAAGGCGGTCAGGGGAAGACGGCTTCAGCCGAGCTGGGGCCAGATTCCCAATCTTGGGAAAGCCCAGTATTTAATCGTTTTGCGGTGGATCAGGCAGGGCGGCGGCTGGGCGAGTAGGTGGCCGCGATAAGAAGTTGGCTTTCGGCGAACAATCGGTCGTTAGTGTTAGCGGGTATAGGAATCCAGCTTGTCCAAGTACCATTGCCGTCCCCGCCACGATTGAGGAAGGCGAGAAAAAACGAACAGCTTGTGGCTATCTTTCAGGTACTCTTGTGCAGTTGACTCGGCCATCAATCCGGGAAAGGGCGCTTTAAATGGGGACTGCGTCTTGATCAGTTCTTGGCAATGAGTTTGGATAGCCGCTTCGGCGAGAGTGTAGCCGTGGTTCATGAGGATGCCGACCTCTTCCGGGCTGAAGTAGGCGAGATCGGTGCGGATAGGCGCTATCCACTTCTCGACGAAAGCCTCACTGTAGCCTTGGAAGGGCGACACGGCCGATTGGGTTCCAATGAGGTATCTTTCTACAGCACTTGCCATGCCCCAGTAGGTGCCTGTCATGACTTTCCGGTCGAACTTATCGATCAGCATGCGTTTTCGCAGGGCGAGCGCCTGGTTCTGAATAATGGACGTGTAGCGCTGGATGAGGGATATCACCAGTTTCTGGGAAACGACAGGTAGCGGTCCTCCCCCATCGCACACCAGAATTTGCGCGCCGTCTGTTTGCCAAAGAGGTTCCAGACCGAGGTTGTCGTAAACGCCGCCATCAGTGAGGCAAATTTTTCGAGCCCATTCTTTTCGCTTCTCGTCAGGTTGGTATTTCCCTTTCTTATAATCCAGATTGTTCGGGCGCATTGGCGTTGGAAAGAATACGGGCGGAAAGCATGAGGACGCGGCGACCGCATCGGCAACGTTGAATGAATCGGGAGTGGGCGCGTATCCCACCTGGTAATCGCCCACGTCTCCCCGAGTCATCGACCACAAGACTCCAAAAATGACGTCGGTGGAGCAGAAGATGAATCGGGGTGATTGGCAAATCCCCTTTAACTTGGCGGGATTCAGCGCGTGGTAAGCCCGGGCGAGAAAGCGTGGGCCGCATCCGCGATTGCACCAAGCCACTGCGGTGAGGATTCCAGCGAGGAAAGCGACCAGCAACCAGGGCAACCAAAAATGAATGCAAAAGCAGAAAGCGAAAATAATCACCAGCACGCCGAGCAAAAGCCAGGACCAGGAAAGAAGCGCGGCCACAGTTCA
>Ga0209611_10007833_pt1 | contig 16998 bp, 17 predicted proteins | sample S1TSphgellanicum_3_FD_187693 | JGI IMG/M metagenome (GOLD analysis project Ga0209611, IMG submission 187693) | Host-associated microbial communities from peat moss isolated from Minnesota, USA - S1T2_Fc - Sphagnum magellanicum MG (SPAdes) (version 2) | ecosystem: Host-associated > Plants > Peat...
AAAAAAAAAAAAAAAAACCCCCCACAAAAAGCACCAGAAATAAAACCAAAAGAACAAAAAAAAAAAATCTACCAAAAACAGCAGCAGCAGCAGCAGCAGCAGCAGTAATCGGCAGCAGCAGCAGTGAGCAACGAACAGCAGACGCGGATGCGAAAAACGAAGGCAGAGAAGAGAAGCGCTTCTGATCCCCGCAACCGCGTCCTGCAAGAGACCAACGCAAGAGGAGCGAGCAGTCCCCTTACGAAGCTGGCAAGAAGAAACAGTCGCGGGGTGCATTATCAGAGTATCCTCTCTTCCTGGACGGATGAAATCAACAATCCATCCATTTGGATGAAATCATGTACTTCTACCGCCTTCCTGGAGCTTTTTCATCACAACAGACTGACAACCACAACCTCAACAATAATACTAATAAGTAAAACTAATAATAATACTAATACTACTAAATTATTTTTAAATAGTAATAATAATGATAATAATGTAGAGTCTATAAGTTATAAAACACTATTTCTATACTACTAGTTTAATACTCTTTCCTTTATTTGGATGATTATTATTATTATTATTTCAATTTTGTAATGTAGTTAAAGTGTCCATCATTGGAACATGTACATGCCAACTTTGGTTACAATAAATTTAATTAAGATAATTCAAGTAAAGAAAAATTTAAGCATCCTTCTATATTGTTGGCTACTTATAGAAATTTATTATACAAAATTCTGATGATTTTGCTTTTTTTTTTAATTCAAGATTTTTGGGGATTTAGGTCTTTTTTTCTCATGAAAAAAATCCTTTCTATAGGTGGAAATCAGATTCTTCAGGTCCAAAAATTTGTGAAAAATTGGGCCAAAAATAATCACTACTTTGGATGTGATCATTAAAAGAAATCATATAACTACTATGGTTAGTTACTATGGTTACAACATTGGTTTTGTTGGTGTTGTTTTTATGCTCCTTGCCTTCAATGTTTGACTTGACCTTGGGTGTCTAGTGTCTAATACCCCACATGATTGAAACCAACTGGGTGGTTGCCCATCCCTTCTTAGGGTTTTCACTTTTGAGGGCTTTTAGGGTTTTGGATGATTGGTTGTGGTTGATTGATGATTGGGTGGGTGGATGGGTGGGTGGATGGGTAGGTGGGTTTCTAATTGTTGGATGAGTTCCGTCCTCTCTTGTGAATTCTATGTTTGTTTGTTTCTTTGGAAGGTCTCAATTCCACATTTCATTTAGCACCTTGTTGAAATCAATATCCAAAAAACAAAAAGGCGTTAAATGAAATATTAAACAAAAGGTGCTAAATGGAAAAAAAATTCATTTAACACTTTTTGTTTTTCGGACATTGTTTCTCAATCTCATTGAAGATTTCATTTTATTTTTAAAACCTGTTTTTTTAAGAGAATTTTTTTCTTTAAATCACATTTTCAAGTATTTGAATTTTTTGGACCAATGGATCAAATGTGTTGAACATTTTTTATTTTTTAAAAATTGAAATATATATATCCATATTTTTAATTCTTTTTATTTTTGTAGGTGCATTTTAATTTTTTTTGTAACTTGTAGCACCAAAAAAAAAAAGAAACATTAGGAAGATGGAGAAAAGCAAAACACATTGGCCTTGCCAATAGATAAGATGTTGTACATGTGTGTTTATGTATGTATACAAATACATACATTATTGAGTGAATTATTTATATGTGTTTGTGTGTATGTTCATATATATGTTTATACATGTGTGATAACATTAAGAATATTATAGTGACAATATTGATCAATTTATGTGATTGTAATATATTAAAGGCACATAATAGATTTTGCAATTGAATACATTGATATGTACTTATTGAAAATAATTTAAATAATTTTTTTCTCACTTGTGGTTCAAAATATTTTAAGGTTAATATAGAATTGTTGATTCAAATTAAGGTTTTGAATTAAAATTTACATTTAAAGTTTAAGTTTGGGTTATGATAAAAAAATGGATAATATAATTATTTTTTCAATGGCAATGACATCAGTTAACTTTTATGATATTAGGGTATTGAAATATAATTTAATGTTAGTTAATGTTAAAATTATGTAAATAAAAACTTGCTTATAATTCTAAGCATTCCATTGATTAGAAAAATATGAAATGGTTTCAATCTTAAAATTTTGACCAAAAAAATGTAGAAATATTTTTTTAAATTAATAATTTAAACCCTAGAACCCATCGATTTACCACTAACCAAAATCATTCCCATTATTTAGTCCAAAATCCATATACCCAATATATCAAAGTTCGAGATCCAATTCCCAACATCTTTATATAATTAAAAATATATTATAATCCAATAATCATTAATTAAATTCTCTTGCATTTAAACACGATGTAAATGATTGACTTGTGTAACTCGATATCTCTAAAATGGTTTGCATTACTAAGTAAGGATTAACAAAATGTGATAAGTTTCAATGGTAAATGAATGAAGAGAAAAAATAATGGATGTTAATCGAAAAGTTTCACCTCAAAAGTTGTGGAATTACAAGAGTGGAAACACTTACCAACAAGGCCATAAAAAGGAGTAATCTTGCAAAAAGGAGCACCCATGGAATCATCATCTTGAATTATCCTTCATATAGATTTTGTCAAATCTTCAACAATAGTGACATCGACAAAGTCCAAGATACTTTCTAGGCTTTTAATATGTCATTAGTTGTTTTCAATGTGAACAAACTTGCGTGGTCACATGTTTTTTCATCATTTGGTAGTGACATCACAAGCAAGTTTCAGCTACCTTGTTAATTGACTCAACATTTGAACATCTATTATTAAGTATGTATCAAATGAATCTGTTACTTATTACAAGTGCTACCAAGGCTAATCTACAAATAGCCCATGACTTTTTAGTTGTATCAATATTGAGGAATGATGTATACAATTTTCGTTACAACATTGGGACATAATTTAATGAATATTAGATCAATGTAAATAACTTTGAGAATGTCAATTCCGATAATCACTCTTATTAAAGTGCAAACATAAGACATGTTGGTGCATTATAACAAGTATGAGCTTAAAAATCCAAATTGCATCTTTGACTTGCCTTTGTAACAAATTATCTTCCACCAGAAATTCAATTGTTGAAAAAATGTACCTTTGTACACACTCTTATGATTGCAAATGTCAACCCTACCATTTATGAACGAAGAACTAACTGTACCTATTGGGACCTCAAGAAACCAATCTACCATAAAAGACAGTACTTAAAACTCAAAAAACTAAAAACTATATGTTGATTAAATAGACTTATAAACCATATATCTTATAAAGGTATATAGTTAAGCACTTCTGCAAGCAAAAAATTTTTGGAGAACTTAGTACTTGATGCTTAGGGGGGTGGAGCCACACAATAAAATAATTTTTTCAAAAAAACTTTTAGTTAGATTTGTCTTTTGATTTGGGAAAACTTCATTCTTTAAGCAATGCAAAAAAGGGTGCAAATTGTTGCTTAATTCTTATAATCAAAAGAATGTCAATACTACTCTAACTCAAAAACAATGATATGTACTTGAATGGTCCTTTAAGAAATGAATTAGTTGAGTTACAATTGTGGAACCTATTAGTTGAGCTACAAACACCCATAATTGTCAAGAAACAATTGGAGTTGATGTAAATGGCCAATGCTTAGTTTGAGATATCCTTGCACAAAACAATTTTTCTAGTCAAAGCAAGAGGACAAGTTGTTTAGCATCTTCAACCACAACTACAATGACTCCAAATTTCACTATGTAAGTTGTTACACATGGGTAAAACCTTTCAATTGAATTTTGTTAGTGAAAAGAAATGTCAATGTGTTTGAATGATATGTTAGGACGTTGATAAAACAAGCATTAAAAAGCTTCACATCATCAAATAGGTGAGAGATAATGAGCCAAATGTTGCAAAATTGTGAAAGATGGAACTTTGAAATTTCTTTCAATACTTTTGCACTAAAAAGTTGTCATGAAAAGAATCAAGATCATACCCAAAAATAAGGTGATGGATATTTCAGATTTGAGTACATGTACAATAGTAACCAAACATTAATCATGAAAAAGAAGAACCCCAACACAAAACAACAATTCATGATTCTTTCTTGGGAATCATGAATCTATAATAAACCTTACCTTAACAATTTGGTAGTCAACAACGTTTTCAAATCCAAATTAGACTTATTGCCCACCAACAATTTGTTCACATTGTCACTATCATATTGGTCAATTTCATTCAACCATTGGTTCACATTGTTGGAACTCTCCTAGGCTGTGACATCATAGACCACTTGCCAAAGTGTAATAACATTCAAGGTGAACACATATCATTGGCCTAAATGATGTAAACATTTAATACATCTGCATGAATTTTCAAAGAACAAAGATAGGACAAATCACATCCATCATAAGACATGAAAACTATAGTTGTAGTTTATTTGATCAGGTGGCAAGAACAAAGGTAAAGTGTTCATATTTTTTTAGTGATTTCAACAATTGACCCAACATTGACGTATCCACCTACATATTCATGTTATACATTATTTTCACAAGGGGATAAAGTGAAAATGTAGTCGAACAAACCAATTAGTGTACTTTTCTAGGTTGAATTACAAGTATTTAAAAATATATCATGAAATTATCAAACATGTAATTTGGTTGGGTAGAAAGATTGAAGTTAATATGGTTTTTTATTTCATGTGAATTTTTTTGATAAAAACACATTTATTTAATAGTTAAATAAGATTATTGTGAATGAAAGTAAGTGCAAGTAAATGTCCTATTTCATAAAAGTAGGTGCAAGTAGATTAAAACAATGTCCAAATCAAAGAAAATAAAATGGAAACTTTAAAGTATACCATAGATTTTGTAAAAACATGTAATTTGAAAATGTTATATTTGGTAAGTTTAAGACATTTTAATTTTTAATTTTCAAACGCATTATTTACACATTTTTATGGTGCAATTACTTTTCATTCTTATGAAATTTACATTCTTATGATGTCAATTGAGGCTCCATGGTTTTGCATCATGATAAGAGGAATTCTTGAATTAGTATTTTCATGCTTAGATGTGAAAATCATTACTTTTGAATTATAGAAGATTACTTTTGTGGTCTACTTGATTGTGCTTTCACTCAACAAACATATGAAACATCACATATACAATGATTCCATGAACGCCATGGTAATAGTTATTTATGATTATTTTTAGTCATTCCTGCCTTGTTGTGTCTCACTGCGAACACCATTGTGAAAGATTATGTCATCAAACCTTCCATAATTGGCAACCTTTTTGAGCTTTTCACACAATTAGATGGGGAAATTAATCATAAACACCAACAATGATTACAAAACTATCACATGTATATGAAACTATAGAGGAATCTTCACATCAACATTTTAAACCTAGCATGGTGATGAGTGTGGTCATAACCTTATGAAAAATGCTCACAAAATCTCAAACCATCACCTTCATCGAGAATAGTAGTGACTAGCTGCCATGATTACCCATTGCCTTCATCAGACTCCTAATGTTGGGTGTAGATAAGTGTACAATAACCTACCCACGTTTTTTAGCAAACCATTGGACAAAAATATGTGTTTTGAATTTTGATTACATTTTAGGGAACATCTAAAAGATTCAATCATCTTATTGGTTGGCATTCAAAAGACATAACTACATAATGATGATACCATAATTATTATATGTATCATATATAGGAAACAAATGATGTCAATCTAATCCACCAAATGTAGTACCAAGTAATATGGTCCAAAACATAAGAAAATGGGAAGAAACATTTACAATTTGCAACTTGATTGTCTTCCCATCTAGTTCCATAACATAAATTCTTTGTTTAAAATAAAAGTTGAAAGAAAATTTCAAGGTTCCAAGACATTCAACAATTCAACTTGGTTTCAATTCATGATAATAATGTGTTACATTGAAGGTTCATCTAATTTGTAAGGAATGTTCAATAATGCAATCGTTGTTCAATGCATGCAATCAATAAGGTTGCAAGATTCAAACACACCTTGTCAACACCTTGAATGTTTTGGCATGTTGCATTCCATGGCTGCCCTTGAAAGAGTTAATAGAAGTATTCAATATGCAAAAATGAAAATCCTAGCACAAGTATGATGGTTGTGATGTTTGGCTCAAAACTAGGTTTCAATAGTTAATTGTGCATGTGCAATATCCTTTAATTGGGACAAAACATGGGCCCTTCCAAAGTCATTTTCTATGGTGAATGTGTTTAATGTTGTGTTGGCACAATTATTACAACTTATAAAACAACACAACCTTGCATTTTAGGTGTCACATGTGCTTGATAGAATACATATTGATCCTATCTAAAAGGCAAATGGAATCAAAATGGTCGAATGAAATATTAAAACAATTAAAACAAAACATGTTCAACTTTCATTTCTGCTTTGAAGGCCTTACAAATGCACAAACTAGGTATCAAGCCATTTGAAATCCTTTTTCACATAGTTATGACATTCTTGGTGCGAGAATGTTATGGAAGCCCAAAGAAGCAAGAATTTTAAAGAATTTTTAAAAAATTTATAGATCAACCAGTGTAATTTGGTAAACATTCGCGGGTAAAGAATGTTATGACAAGGTGCTAAATGAAGAATTTTAAAGAATTTTAATGTGCAAAATGAAGAATGTCATAACTATGTTTTTTCATGAAAGGAAAAATGTAAGAATATCAATGGCTTAGTCCTAGTGACTCAAAGATAACTAAAATCAATTTTTTGTGTAGGCTTGTATCAAGATTGACTAAAATAATCTTACACAAAACCTCTGGTCTCTTCCCCTATATGTAACCATTGGTTAGCCCATTGAACAACCTAAATATGTCTTTCATATTGAAAAGGGTTTCTAACATCCCATTGAACCAAAGGGCATAATGTTGGTGAAGAACCAAAACAATTTGCACAAAACTACTTTTGCAATAATTATCAAGCCCATGATCTATTACAAAAAACAACTTATCTGATTTTGGACAATCCACCTACCATACATTTTAAATAATCCTGGTTGTATAGTGTAGTGACAACTTGTTAGGCCTCTCCAACAAGTTTATTGCAAAAGTACACCCTGCATTTTTTGTTACAAAATATTTCACCTTATCAATTACTTTAGGTTGCACCTCTAGGGTTCCAATGGCCTACACATGAACTCATTGCACCATATGGGTAGTTAGTTAGACAACATCAAAATCACTGCTTGTAGCTAGTCTATCAAAAATGTCTTTTAAAATCATGAACAAGTTATTAATAAAAAATGTCAAAAAGTTGGGTTTAAAGTCTAGACTACAAGACTTTTGCCACTCACAACACACTTGAAGCACTATAATTGGAAAGTGCCATGAATTGACATGCAAAGAAATTCATCTTATAAACAAATAAAATGATAGCAAGTTTTATAAGCCATTCACATGTAGTTCCCAAGCATGAACAACAATGATTAATTCATGCAACATTTCTTGTTCCTTTAGCAGTTCTAAACAAAACATCAAGGTTTAAGGGTTTAGGGAATTTAACATCAAAAGAGAATAATCACAATGAATGACTAGTCATAGCAAATTTGTATTAAAAACCAATTTGAATGAACCTACAATGAATACAATTGGTTAACTCAAAAAGTTCCATGGGCACAAATAGGCATGATTGGTGTGTGACATGTATTTGTAAACATTAGAAACCGGTTCAAAATATCTTCCAGAAAGTTTAACTTTAGAGACATTAACACATTGTTATCATAGTTTGCTATAAGTGCCACATTTATCTACAAGAAGGACCAATGGAAGAAAAACATTCATGGATTATTTTCAAAGCTATTTTGTGACTTCAGAAAAATACTTGAGCATTATGCAATGAAAGACAATGGATATGGGAACAACGTAACAAATCAAAGAAAATAAAAGGAGGGAAAAAAATCAAGTAAGGAAAACATTTACAACATTGATTGTAGTTGAAAGATTGGCTGAAAGGGAACTTGCAAAACAACAACAAGCTAGTTTAATTGTTGCTTGGTCATCCATAGTACTTAGAGAAGTAGGGGACAAATTTCACTATTTTTAAAGGAGGTATATGAACTCACCTTCTTGATACATTAGTGTGAACCTTGGTTTGACAACAAAAGTGTAAAATTAGGCCCAAAAATGAACCAAGGCTCAAATGAAAGTGAGAAGGGGAGTTGTAGCATCCCGACAACAACCTCAAACATGTAACTAAAGTTAGAAGAGTTGGGGGGGTGAGGTGGGTTGATGTTCAATGAAATATAACATGAAGATGAAATACAACAAGAGGTTGGGCTGAAAATGAATAAAAAAGATCAAGAAAATGATTCCTAAAAAGGAACAAGAGGATTAAAAGGAGGAATAACAATTGTTAAAGATGAATAAGAAGATTATGAAAACAAGTGTAGTTGCTGAAGATGAACAAGATCAGGATCAAGAATAACACTAATTGTTGAAGATGAATAAGTGGATTAGGAGGAGTAATAGTTGTGATAGGTTCAAATCATGGAGGGACGATGAGCAAAAAGATGAAGAGGAGTAGCAATTGTGAGAGGTTTGAACCATGGAGAGAGGATGAACCAGAATATTAGGAAAAATTGTAGTTGTGAAAGGTTTGAATTAGGGGAAAAGGATGAATAAGAAGATCATAAGGAACAACAATTGTGAGAGGTTTGAACCAAGGGAAGAGGAAAATAAGAAGGAATAACACCAATGGAACAACAAAAACATGAAGAAGGTCGTTAGGTGAGGAGCAGTGAAAGGTTTGAATTAGGGAGAGACGAATTCGTTTCAAAACTAGGAAGAACAATAGTGAAAAACACATGTTAAAAATGTTCAAGAACATTAAAAGGAGAACCTTCAAAGGTTTGAACTAATAAAGGATGCACAAGAATAATAGTTGTTGTTGAGGAGCACAAGTAAAAAACACTAGGAGAGGAACTTGTTGAACTCCAAGAGGAACACTATGATCATTAAAAACAAATCACGTTGGTGAATGCCAACATTTACACACATAGACAACCTAGAATTAGTTTAAATCTTCAAAAAAACTAGGAAGATGCACCTAACTGTACTTTTAGGAAAACATGCATTGAACACATTCCAAAAACACAAAAAGAACTTTCAAAAGCCATATCTTTTGTGTTTGTAGTTCAAATCTAACAATCTAAAGGGCAGTAGGTGTGTCACAAGCTCTTCTATAATCCATGTTTGGACCCCAAAGGCAATTGAAGTCTATTGAGATCACAACATTTGTCTGACCTTTTAATTTGACCTTTTAAGTGTACTATGATTGACCTCTTTATGTTATTAGTATTTTTTTGGGACAAATTTTGTTATTTTTTGACCAAATTTGTATTTTTTTCTAGTATAAATTTTTTTAGTATAAAGTTGCCAAACTTCCAATATCAAAAAATTGGAAAAAAAATGGTTATTATAGGCTAATTTCTACCATTTTTCAAATTCAATTAAAAACATAAACAAGTTATAATAAATTTAGTAAAACCCTATATATATAAACAAGGATGGAAATCCATCTACAAAAAATATAAGGCATGTATAAGCAAATGTGAACACATGAAAGGAAAACCAAAGCAATCATAATAGTAGTAATGAAGTGTAAGATGTAGTGTTAAAAAAACATGCTCTATCACAAATCAATTAATGATGGAGGTGCATTAGCTGGTATGTGTGGAAGAGATGAAAATTTATGATTAAGTGTGGCTACCCATTGAAAAATCGTGATGGCTTGCACATGTTGAAGGGCTATCGACATTTGTTGCTTATAATAAGATATAAACATCAAAGGTACCAAGGAGGTCTATTGATGGCAAGTTATATTAGCATGTACATAAGAAGATAGAAAAAAATAAAAAAGAGGATAGAAACAATCGTAGGTCTTTATGGCAAGGGGAATGAAATCATTTCTTGGCATTCGTTTTGTGTAGAATAATGTTTTGTCTTTAGAATCAACTGTTGTTCGATGCGTTGTTGTCATTAAAGCTTAGTGCACCAAACCTGTATGAGTCGGATCAACAATGACAACATCTGCCAAGGTTCAAAACTTGTTTTTGGTGATGACAATATCCACTCGTTTCCATGTATGGCGAAGAAAAAGGTGGGAAACCTCTCTTTGTATGTGAGCTCCACTTTCTAACATGATAGTTGCAATTGTATTTCAAAATGTATCATGGATTGTAGTGTCTTCACCCCCACACAGGCAATGTAACAAATGGATTCCCAAATCATTGATGGTATGATCACATTGACATCATGAAAAATGTGGAATTGTACGATGTGATATACCGAGACAAATACACAATGTTGGAAGAAAATGGGCGGAGGAAGTGCTAGGATGAGCTAATAACCAAGCCCTTGCTATTGGGCTTACATAGGAACGGATATGTGCTCTCACTATGTTCAAAGGAGCATTTGCTAAAAGCGAAGTAAATTTTTATTCATGTAATTGATCCAACAAGGAAGATTGCAATTGAGGATAAAATTACACCATTAAACTCTCCAAAAAAAACAAGACATGTGATCGAATAATAACATGAAGACCTCTGATAACATTGCATGAATATCTCGTAATGCTACCTAAATAAAAAAAATATTAGTCTTTACATCAAGAAAAGTAGGGTGATCAACTTGCTACAAATGAGAGACTAGCAAAGGTCCCCGTCTCCAGATTGACAACATATGGATTTGTAATTTTGGGTGAGTACCTAGTCAACCAAGAAGCCCATTAAAGGAACCCCCCGGTCTAAATACGGATTCGAACCCTGAACTTACCGACCCTGCTAAAGTGCCTCGGACCTAACCACAAGGCTATGACGATTTCTTTTTCTCTTCGTGTGAGACGAAAGGAAGCCGAAAGGGAGAGAAAGAGAGAGAGAGAGCGGCTTGTTTCTCAGTGAAGAAAATGGCGATGGCGGAAGGAGTGGCGAACGAGGTTGTCATCGGGAATGCGGAGGATTCATGTCCTCCATCGCACAGACGCATCCACTGCATTGTCAAGCTCGGTATGATGAGTTTCCTCACCTTTTTTCCCCACTATCATGTTTTTAATACCTTTGATTGATTGTGTGTTTCATAAACACATCCTTCTCGTCTGCGGTGTGACCACAAAGCAGGAGCGAAGCAGCAAACTTCTTTAAGTTTAGCGAATTTTTTCAGTATGTTTGGTTTTTGGTTTGCTGAATTTTGTGTTTCAGGGCTTTTTTATAGGAGGAGCAGCGATTACGCAGAAAACAGAACTGGAAACAATCAACGAATCCATTTTGGCTATTACAGCTTTGCAACTGCGGGAGGCAATGGGGATGCGTTCCCCTTTTGTGAAAATGGATTGGAGCCGTGGAAACAGTAGTGCTAAGGATGTGAACATGCAAATTTTATCGCTTGCTGCCGTTGAGCGACACTTGGATTTTCCCAATGCGTTCGTTGTGGTTCATGGAGCAGGTTCATGAGTCTCTGTTTTCTCGTGTTCTTTTCGGATTTTTTTCTTTTCCTTCCTTCCTCACCACAAACACAAATATTTCTGCTTTCATGTGTCACGCATCATTGGATTCAAGTGTGGGCAGTGAAAAAGAAAGAACTGCTGGGCCGAATACTCACATAAAGCTGCCTTCTCCTGACCAGCCTTGTAGTACAGAGAGAATTATTGGAGAATTGCCATTCTGCTGTCATGTTCTTATGTCTGAAAGTTGAAAAAGTTTCTTGCAGGTTCCTTTGGGCATTTTCAAGCTAGCAGATCTGGTGTGCAAAGAGGCGACCTGAATGCTCCTCTTGTGAAGGCGGGTTTGGTGGCCACCCGCATTTCTGTATGTATCTGTCCTGACTCTTAATCGGTCTGCCTGATAAAGTTCATGCTCCTCCTTGCTCTTGTCTCTCTGATGTTCACTCTTCCTTTGTTGAAACGTGTGAGAAATATGTCTTACTTGACAGGAAGTGGTACAACCTGGACACAGACAGGTTCATCCTCGAAATGTTGTGGCACTTAATTGAGAACATTTCTTTCCCTGTTTTTGGGTTGTGCAGGTGACCAAGTTGAATCATGAGGTAGTACGGCACTTTGCATCGGGTAGGATTAATTTTCTTTCTGCTCTTTTGTTGCACATGATGGTCATAATGAGGAACTAAAGGATGCAAAAAGAGCAGCCAGCAATGGCCTCAACAAACTGCATGCCTGTAAGAGGCATGGAAGGGATATTGGAAATAGCAGTCCCAACTGGATAGTGACAACAATAGCAAGCTTCTGCCAAGTGCTGTTCCACAATGTCACCTAAATATTTGTGTTGCCTTTTGGAGCTGCAAAAAGGCACAGCTCTCTGCTATATTTCTTTCTCATCAGAATACTTGTGGAAACACCTTGGACTGTTGAGAGGACCACATGTCAACTATCCTGAAAGGGTCATAGAATCATCTTGTTGTAGTTAGTAGCCCTGACCTCAATACCACTGATTGTTTTGTGATAAGCATGTACATAGTTATTTGGTTGTCTATTGTGGTACGAATGGGTTCAATGGTTCAACTACTGACAAGTAGTTGAACCCTATTCTATGCCAAATACTACCAACAATAGTACATGATTATGATTGCTTCACTGATGTGTTGATGAGGAAAGTTGTTGAATTGCTTCTGTATCCCTGCTCTGTGATCAACTTGTAAATTGCTGAGAAAGAAGATCTTGGGTGCTGATTTGTGCTTTTGCTGTGACAGAGGGCATTCCAGCTGTTGGAATTTCACCTTTGTCTGCTGGTTGGTGCACAAAGAAAAAAAATGTAAACATTGAACATTATTTAAGACCTGATTTGGCCATCACCTTCCATCCAAAACTGAAAGGGTCATTCTAATCTCAAATTGTAAATTTTTGGCCTACATAATGAAAACATTTTCAGTCATGATGTTCTCCCCCATGAAGTCTGTTCCTTCTGTAGACTTTGAAGCTCACTTGGCTCCTCATTTCTCATCTATCTTATGTATGTTTGATGGTGCAACTTGCATTTGTGCAGTTCAAAGAAGATGATATGACGGCAGTGGAATGTACTGTCAATGCAGGTTTCATTCCTGTATGTCCATTCCTGCCTGCATCTCTATCTAGCATTTAGGGGAGTTTGAGTAAGAATCACACCACTGCTGATTTAGTGGATTTGGGAGTAGCAGCAGATTAGTGCTATGATAGTGTGTATAAGGACCAAAATCATTCCTGACTTTATGTCAAGTTGTTGGTACACGATCAACAATATGCACTTTAGCTCCCTTTTCTTATTATCTGTGTGAATTGCCTTTTGAAACTTACAGGTGGTGCATGGAGATGGAGTGCTTGACTCTGCTGAGGTCAGAAACCACTTGGAAAATATCCTTTTAAGTCTTAGTTTCCAAGACTCACTTGGCTACTACTGTATGACACTAATGCAAAGAAGTGGAAACTTAAAGCTGGTCTCCTCAAGCTCTCTAACAGGATTTGGATTGCATGGTTTTGGCAGGTGATTAGGTTTTGGTTTAGTAATAGTGAAGTTAGAACTTCACAAGGACAAGCCATTATATTGCCTCATATCAAGTTGAGGGATTTTCTCAGGTTTTATTCTCAGGGAGGTTTGGTTATTTTTGAGCATGGGAAAAGTCTTTTTTTGCATCATCTTTCAGTGGGGCTTTTGTGACAGATTTTTTCTGAATGATGGATGGGTGTTTTGTTCTGAAGGGGTGCAGCATACTGAGTGGAGATTTGATAGTGCGTCAGCTTGCGAAAGGTTTGAAGCCCAGTTTTGTGGTCTTTTTGGTATCCTGCCCTAATGCCTCTTGTGCATGCATATTCACTTTGATGCCTAGAGTCAGTTTCAGCATTTGGAGGTCAGAGTGAGCTCTTGTACCTCTGCTCCAACAGGAACTAGAGCTCTATGAAATACATTTGACCTTCCAGATTTACAGTCTGGGTTGTGACTAACTGCCTACAGTTTTGAGTGGGTTCTTGGGGTGATTTTTGTCTATTGCCTGATTTGTGATCACATATTGCTTGTATATAATTTGTACACAAGACAAACAGCTTTGAATTTGAGACAAACATCTTTGAATTTGGACATATTGATAGATGTCTTTGACTTTCTTAGACTAATGCGTCAGCAATTGTTGTTTTCAACAAACCAGGCATTCTGTTTTAGTCCAGCAGCTGACCTTGACTTTTTCTTAGACCAATGTACCAGGAGTTTTTGATCGGCCACCATCAGAGCCCAATGCAGTTCTGCTGAGAGAGATTGGTCAGTTAATGATTTTGATATTCATTCACTTCTCTCCCCTTCTTCTCACTTAACTACTTTCTAGTTTAGAGTGAGTTGTTTATTCAAATCAAAGAAATTTTGAAGCCTCCAATCTCAAGGTTGTTGAAGCAAAATTTAGAGACAAAGATGTCAAGTGGAATATGCTGAGACCTTGAGTCGCATGTTTTGTCCAATCACTTCAAGGCCTCTGTTTAGTAATAGAAAACCATAGTGATGGGGTTGAAAGAGCTGTGGACTCTTGGGAGAATTGCACAACTGGATGACTGAGGCTGAACTGAACTTACTGAGCAGCCACTGGAATCATTTAGCCACCTCCTGAACTGCCTTCACAGAAAAGAGAACTACCATGAGGAGCCACCTGAGATTCCTTGGCAGCATAGAAATTCCCGGGTGGCTACTGTGATTGCCTGGAGAGTTTTTCTGAATGAGTTATTGCTACATTGAAATGCCAACTCACATTGGAACACCAACCATACACCCAGGCTCTATCTTTGCTCTGATGAATTTGTACCTGACAAATTCTGTTTTGGGTGGTGGAGGCTGCAGAGGTACATGAAGATTGCAGTTGGGTTATTGTGGATCCACCTTTAGGGCTCAACAACACTAAGATGTCAGGCATGTTGCTTAAACTCTGCTTAGCCAGAGGATGCAGGATATTTTCAGAACAGGAATCCTGTTTCTTATGTGTTGATTTATAGTGCTGCAATCTAATGTCCATCTCATCTGTCCTCTTGGTTCAAGTTTTTTGGATGGTGCTTAAACTGGTGAAGGAGGTTTTGGTTTCATTTCTCATTTAGATTGTCATCATTCCTCTCCTGAGTGGTTTTTTGGGGAGTGAAAGGATTAGAACTGAACTTTTGTGGTGGATATCTCCTTGCAATGCAGTGCAAATCACAGTGGCTGCTCATGATACAACAGGAGGCATGGCTGCTAAAATTTCAGAAGCTGCTTTAATTGCAGCTATGGGCATTGATGTTTACATTGTGCAGGTAACTTGTTCATATCCTTCCCCATCCCCCATCAGTGTTGAAATCCTAACATGAAAGGTCCAGATATCATGTATAGCAATCTGGAAAGCAGACCTTGAACTCTGTTCTAGTGTCATGTGGTCAGATACCCTCTTTACAAATGTAGAGTCATATGTGAAATAACAAACAACCCCTTTATTGTCTCAAAACAAGTTAATGGGAGCTGCATGGTCAAATTATAAGTTGGGCAAAAGGAGGAAAACTTGTCTCAGTTCCAGCGGTGGGCTAAATCAAGTATTTTGATGGAGATTCCTCTGCATTCTGGGCATCCAGTCTTGCTTGCTTTTAATTTGGTGAATAATGTGCTGTTGAAAACCCTGAAATGAGTTCATGTTACTTAGGTGTCATACAATGTGATTCAACTTTTTGGTCTCTGAGAGTTTGAACTTGTGCAAATTTTTCTTTTTGTAGGCAGGTACACCCCATGCACTGGAGGCTCTAAAAGGGAATGTGAAGTGCTCGGAGTCCAAGAAAAGATGGATTGGCACCCTTGTCAGGAGTTCGCAGTCCAAGCTAATTGCATAGGGGGCCCCAATGGCAGGGTTTCAGATAATTCTTAAGGGATGTTTGTTCAAAAGAAAGCAATGCCAGGCCTACTCACTCACTCCATTGTACTGTCTCTATTTTATAGCAACTGTCACATATCTGGAAGTGGTTTTATATTATGAACTAAATTCCTAGATTTTTGAGCAGATTGGATGTGTGAATGCAGGAGATTATTGACTCTATGAACATTCAACTTCCCAAATGTATTAGCTAAATAGATTTCATTATGAAGTGCTTTAAGGTGAGCACATTCATCTCTACCTCTATCAGGTTCCATCAATGTGCTGAAACGTTCTGTCACTTGAGTTGGGATATTTCAGCTGTCATTCATTATAGGAGTTTTGTATCTATCACCTGCTTCTTGATCTACATGTCCAGCCAAACCAATCAAGCTTTCAAGGTTTAGAATTATGGATTTCATTATAGTTTTCTTGTTTCTCATCTTTAGTCACACACCTGAGTTCATAGACACCTGCCAGGGAGAGTAAGGGAAGGATGAATCAAGCACAAGGACTGCTTTGCACCCTCCGGATAATTTTTTTGTTGCCAATTATTAAGACGATAAACCTTAGAATGTAGCAACAGTCCTGCTTGGCTGCTGATAGATAGATGTCTCTTCTTTGTGACAAGGTTGCATGTTTTGCTCTTTCACAGAAGTTGAAATTGTCAGCCCCTAGTCTTCCAACTACAAGTATGTTTTGATGACTTTGAACGCAGGTAAACCATGACGGTTGAGAATGAAGAACAAGAAGTAAAATTCCACACTTAAGTCATTGGGAAAGGGTTGCACTTGAATTTTCCACTGTATTAATTAGGTCAGGGTATAAGGTGAGAGTAGAACAAAAAACCTAAGAAGAGAAAAACAATGTAACAATGTCCTGCCAAACCCTAAATGCTAAAATATGAAAGAAACAATTGCCACAGTTGTTTATTGGAACATGTTTGTGCTTGAATTTTGCACTTTATTTGTAAGGTGAGAGTAGAAACAATACATGGGAAACCCGAGTGCGGAAAGCAAACAAAAAACCAAAAAAAAGAGTAAACATAAAACCCTAAGAAGAGGAAAAAAACTTTAAACTAGACAAAAAAAAAACCAAAAAAAAAAACC
>Ga0209611_10007834_pt1 | contig 16991 bp, 14 predicted proteins | sample S1TSphgellanicum_3_FD_187693 | JGI IMG/M metagenome (GOLD analysis project Ga0209611, IMG submission 187693) | Host-associated microbial communities from peat moss isolated from Minnesota, USA - S1T2_Fc - Sphagnum magellanicum MG (SPAdes) (version 2) | ecosystem: Host-associated > Plants > Peat...
AATTTGCAAACTCATGCGTTGCGGAAACAATTGAGTGGGAGTGAGGGAGCTGCCTATAGAGCTTGCCCCTCGCCCGCTTGATTCAGATGCGCAAGTTGTTTGGCCAGGAATTCGACTAGTACCCTGGTCTTCTCAGGCATCAGTCGCGAAGCCGTCACCGCATGTATCGGAATGCGATCGAGGCTCCACTGGGGTAGTACGCGCACCAATCGCCCCTGTTTAACATCCTGTGCGACCATCGCCTCATCAAGCACACCAATGCCGGCACCCGATATGACCAACATGCGAATCATCCCGAGGCTATTGGCGACGAAGGGACACTTTAGCCTTATGCGCCTGACGTCTTTGCCATTGGAAAGCGTCCAATGCACACCGTTATTGCCGCGATAGGTTGGAATGGCATCGTGCGTAGCAAGATCCTCCGGGCGTTTCAGCGCTCCCCGAGTAGCGATATAAGATGGCGCCGCGTAAAGCGAGACCCTTAACAACGCCAGTCGTCGAGCGATAAGTGACGAATCCTCCAACACCCCGATGCGAAGCGCCAGGTCAAACGGTTCGGTCGCCAAATCCACTCGGCGTGGACTCATATCCAAGTCAAAAGTGATGTCCGGGTACGCGGTACGGAATTTCACCAGATACGGTGCGATGAATATCGGGCCGAAATCTCCCGTCATTGACACTCGCAAGTTGCCGCGAGGCACGCTCACGACATCACGAATATTCTCGTGCGCGCTGATCGCCGCGTCCACGATGTCGGCGCACCGATTCAGATATATTTTTCCGGCTTCGGTCAATTCGACCGATCGGGTCGTTCTCAGCAGGAGCTGTATTTTCAGGCTTTTTTCAAGCGCCTGAATGCGCCGGGACAAGGTGGACGTAGGCAGCAGTAATCGCTGCGCGGCTTTCGTGAAGCTTCCCGCACGGGCGACTTCCACGAACAAGACCATGTCCCGCAGCCAGTCCATTATCCCAATCCCGCAAAAGTGCTTTCCACAATCCCCATTGCCTTAATCCGCCTGGGTATCAACACTGCGTTGCCATAAATCCCGCGTCGCAAGCTGCTCATTGCGATGACAAACAACGCACAGGAGTTATTGATGACGCCAGTAGATCGACGTCAGTTCCTTCAGTCCAGTGTAGCGACTGTTGGGGCGGCCGCAATACTCGGTGTATCGAATGTCACGCAGTCGGGTCGTGCCGATGCCAAAGAAATCACCACCTCAGGAGCATGAGACATGAATGCGAGTCACCAGCTAACGCCGCGCTTCGCCATACAGGATTCCGTCATCGTACTGGTCGATCATCAGACTGGGACGGTCAGTTGGATCAAAAGCTTGCCGATGGCGACCGTCGTCGCGAGTTGCCGAGTACTTGCGAAGATGGCCGTCACATATGGTATTCCGCTCATACTGACAACAACCATGGAAGAGTATGTGGGGCCGACCATCCCGGAGATCCAGGAGGTCGCCGCGGACGCATTCGCAAAGCGCTTCAAGCGTGGCGGGCAGTTGAGTTGCTGGGATGACCCGGCATTGCAATCAGCGGTCAAGGCATTGGGCCGAAAGAACCTGATGCTCGCGGGTTTGACCACGGACATTTGCCTGAACTGGGCGGCGCGTGATGCCGTCCGATTGGGGTATCAGGTGATGGTCGTGGCGGACGCGTGCGGAACGATGTCGACGCTCGGCGACGAGGTGACCTATGCCGGTTTGCGGGAGATTGGCGTCCAGGTGACCGTGGTCAACAGTGCTGTCACCGAACTCGTCAATAATTTTGGTACGCCCGAAGGCCAGAAGGCCCAGCAGATCATGAGCGACGAGATCATTTCCAAACTTGGTAAGTAGTCCGATTGTCGTGGCGTATGACGAATAGTCGCAGAATCGTGCGGCGGGTGGTGGGTGAACGGCACGGGCCGATCATACGGCTGATCAGCCCGTCGACGCTCACGTGGCAACCAGGCAGCGACTGTGGGTGCCGATGCTGCCGGGTGTCGAAGACGGGCCATCGGTTGGGCACTATGTCCCGCCCGTGCCGGTACCCGGCTTGCCGGTCAGTCCGCGCCCAGGAATTGGTCGAAGTCGGCGATGAAGCGCTCTGGCAGTTCGAAGTACGGCAGCGCGCCGGTCGGGTAGACAGTGAAGCGCCAGTTGCCGCGCGGCTCGAGCCAGCGGCGGCCGCGGTAGTCGGTGAAGTCGCCGCGCACGCCGTGCGAAAGCCAGACCGGCTGCGTCAGGGACTCGTAGACGGACAGGATGTCGGCGCTGAACAGGCCGGCTGACAGGAAGTACAACGGCGCGTACTCGGCGCCCGCCAGTCGCGCGGTGAGTACGTCATAGGCCCAAAGCTGCTCATCGATCGCCTTCGAACCCCAGGTGCGGCCGAGGAAGTAGCGGATCACGGCCGGCCGCGTCAGGCCGCGATACAGTGCTCCTCCCCAGCCCGGACCTCGAAGTGCACGGTAGAGCCACGGCAGCGCACGCGTCGAACCCGCCGGACCACGGCGCGGCACGTTGCCGCGCAGCCCCGTCGGGCTCACGAGTGCGAGACGGCGGAAGCGCTGCGGAAGCTCCGACGCCGCCCTCGCCAGGAACTCGCAGCCGGTGGATACGGCGAGTGCGTCGACCGCGCCGGCATGGCCGCGCGCAGCGGTGGCATCGAGCAGCTGTAGCAGCGCATCGGTCATCAGGCGCGGAGAATAAACACGGTCGCTGCGCTCGGAGGCTCCGAATCCGGGCAGGTCGATTGAGTACACGGTGCGCGACGCACGGTAGTGCTCGTGCAGCGGCCTGACTTCCGCCGCGGAGGCGGCTGCGTTGACGCTGTGCACCAGCAGCAGCGGCGGACCGGAGCCTGCAACGTAGCAGGCTACACGCCCTGCGCTGCCCTGCGTATCGAAACGCTCGCCGCTGACGGCGGGCGGCAGGTCCGCGTCGGCCACCTGCGGTTCAGCCGGCATACGGCGCATCAGCCTGCATGCGGCGCCTCAGCCTGCACGCGGCGCCTCCAGTTCCACCCGGAAGGGCCCGGACTGCCCATCGCTGATCAGCAGTCCGAAGGCCCGGACGTCCGCCAGGCGCAGCGGCGGCGCCACCACCAGCCGACCGCGGAAGCGCGCGACGAAATCTCCCGATACAAATCGCAGCGTCGTCCGGGCACGCGGCGCGACGAATGGAGCCTGGTACTGCGCGGCGCCGTTGCCTTCGTCCATCCGCAGTACCAGGCGGTACCGATGGTCGTCGCCGCGTAAGGCGACCTGCAGCTCGGCTACGTCCGGGGGTAGGCGTAGCGGCGCGCGGAATGACGCGAAGCCACCGCCATTAGCGAGGGAGACGTCACCCTCGAACAGCAGGCCTGTGGCCGTGCGCAGCACCGTGGATCGTGACTGGCCACCCATCACGTCGTCGTTGATCACCTGGAGTTCCTGCATCGGACAGGTTTCCGCATGGTCTCACCGGCGCGGCATGTGAGACTGACTATTCGATGATGGCGTAGGAGATTCGAGGTTCGAAGGAGAACTTCTGGATGCGCAGATTCCCGAGACCCACGTGTTCGTTCACGGCAATGGTCTCGCCGGGGTAGCTCTCGTCGTTCAGTTCGTCGAAGGCCAGCACCGCACCTTTTGGCATGCGAGGCAGCAAGTGCTTGAGCGCTATGAGCGTCGGTTCGTAGATATCGAAGTCCAGGTACAAAAGTCCGACAACCAGGTGCGGATTGCGCTCAACGAACAGAGGGATCTGGTCGCGGGCATCACCGACGACCAACTCGACACGCTTGATGTGGTTGAGCGGCCGGTTGCTATCGAAGATCTCAATGGCTCTGCGGATGTCGATTTCGGCATTACTGGCCAGGCCGCCGTCGCGCGCCTGATCGAGGTTCACCTGCGCAGCATCCTCCGGACCCACCCCGGCAAATCCTGTGAACGTATCGAAACCAAATACGCGGCGATAATGGCCATAAGGCTCAAGAACTGAACTGAGCTGCGCCCAGGTCATGAGGCCGCCACCGAGATACACGCCACATTCGATGATGGCGCCAGGCACATGCAGTACCTGCTTGAATATCTCGTAACGCGCCAGAAACGTCGTCAATTCCGGCCGCGGCACAAATTTCGGAAAATTCGCCAACCGGTCCGCGACGCTTCCCAACGAAGACATGAAGTAACCACCGAGCGCCGCACGTTTCTCGCTCTCTCCCGGTGCCAGCCGGGATTTGATTTTCATCGACAACCGCTCGGAGTTGTCAGTCAATTCTTCTGTCACGTCTTCCGTCACGCGGTGGACTTCGAGATTCCCGATGATTGCTTTAGAGGTTCCGCATCGAACACCAGGATGGCGTCGTCGGGCGGCGGCGCGCCTTCAACCTGTCGGGCCAGGTTCTCGTCAATGCGCAGCCCAGAGGCCACGCCGACGAAATCCCGCAACGCTGTACCGGTGCAGTGGACATCAAGAGCCGGCGCGCCCACCCCTGCCTCGACGTCCGGTCGGTCGATGGTGCGGAAATCCACGCTGTATCGCGACAGGCCCGACGTATTCGGAATGGTCTTGTGAAGTTGCGATCCGGAGAACAGCAGGATTGCGCCCGGACTCAGTATCGGAATGAACTCGGAGGCCGGATGCCAGTTCTGCGCAGCCGGACGCGGCCGCGGATCGGATTTGACGTACTGCGCGGCGTTCAGACGCTCCTTGTTGGTCTGGTAATAGTTGAGCTTATGCGAATCGTTGGGCACCGCCCGGTCAAACGAAGGCAGGTCGAAGGCCATTGCATTGTCGGGTTTGGGCTCCCAGATGGGGAACCACCAGTTGATCTGTGCCTGCGACGCCCCGTACCAGGTGTCGCGATGCCAGGGAAACGCAAAAGCGATGCCCGTGGTGAGGTGACCCACGGGGTAGGCGCTACGGGGTTTCGGTACATCAAAGTGCGTGCGTTCGGGATCAAACCCGGCCTCGATCGTGATCGCACGTGTCAGCGCTTTGGATGTCTCGTCATGAATGAAGCGTGGCTTCCATACCGCAAGAATGGCGGCAATTTCAGCCGGGCCCAGCGCCTCGTGCACATGTTGCGGGTCGTGCGGCGCAAATGCGGCTGCGAGTTCATGCCGCGTAAACTCCACGAATTTACTGACGGATGGCAGGTTTGTCTTGATGATGAGATGGCCGTCATAGAGCAACTTGCGCAACTCATCGTTCGATCGCGCCGGGTCGACGTGGACGCAAGGCATTGAACTGATCTCCGTGTAACGCGGTGTAAAGCGCAAGGCAGCGCATCCGGCTGCAAATTGTAAGCCTGTGGGTGGCTGTTTCCCAGACAGCCGTCTCGTTTTGCGGTGTGGCTGGCGGGCGCGCCTGCCGGCTGCCGGGGCGCCGTACGCTGGCGCCGGCTGGCACCGGAACTGTGAACCCGTCGACGGCCCGCCAGGGGTGCATATCACTGAAAGCGTTCACTATTGCTTCGACATGGCGTTATCGGCAAGGCGCTGTTGAACTTAAGGCAGCTTTCGGCGCCTCAAGGCGTCCATGCGCCTCTGGGCGTCGGACGGGGTCATTCGCGGCGTTTCCGGGATGCAGCTAACAGCCCCTGGGCGCGCCAGCAGGTATACATCTGCGTGTCTCAAACCTCAGCTAGCCATTGGCCGTACCAGGGGTCGCAAAGAATGTTGATCGCGGGCGAGAAACCGCCGCTGCTGATACTGGATCCGACCGGGGCCACGGACGCGCGCGCCGCCAAGAAGTCGCTCGGACGGCTGACCTATCCCCTGCTGCAGCTGAAGGAGGCCGGGGCGGCGGCGGCGTCCATCGCCAACGGCTATCCAGCCGTGGTCCTGATCGTCGCGGAGGGCTCGCCGCAGGACGCATCGGCGCTCTGCAGCCGGCTGTTCGAGGCGGCAACCAGCAATCCACCGGCGATGGTGCTGCTCAGTGGCAAGGCGCTGAGCGGCAATCCGGCCGACCTGGCAGCGCAATTCGTCGCGCCGTTCGACTGGGAAGTCATCGTCGATCGGATCGATCAGCTGCTGCTGATGGCCGCGCTGCGCCGCGACCAGTCGGCGCTCGGCACGCTGCTGCAGCTGAGCCGCGTCGAGCTGGTGAGCATCGACACCGAAAGCCAGAGCTGCCACGTGAACGACACGCTCGCGGTACTGCTGGCGCTGCCGGGCGCGGACAGCGCTGCCAGTCGCCGCGATCGACTGCAGCCGCTACAGTGGCAGAAGTTATTCAATCACTGCGACGAACCGGACCGCCAGCGGGTACTCGATACCGTCAGCGGTGCATTCGAGTCAGGCATGGGCTTCGAGGCGGAATACGATGTGCGGGTGGACCGGCTGCACAAGCGCCGGGTGCGCGTGACTGGACACCCAACCAACGGCAGCCCCGGCACGCCGCCGCGGCGCCTCGACCTGGTGATCCAGGACGTCTCGCCGGTCGAGTCCAGGTCCACCGCCGATGCGGCCAACCGCCTGCTCGATACCACGCTTGGCCTGCGGCATGGCGATCGCGTGCTGCAATCCCTGATCCGAATCGGCCAGGACCACAAGAAGGGCACGATCCTCCTGCTGCGGCTGCAGGGCCTGGCGGACTTCTATCGCCATCACGGCTATGAAACCGGCGGTACGCTGCTGCGCAAGTTTGCCGAGGCGATCGAATCCAGCCTGCGCAATGTGCCGGGCGTGGTTCGCATCAACCCGAACAAGGAGCAGGTGCTGGCGCGCCTGGCCGGCGGCGAGTTCGTGGTGCTGATCCCGGACATGACCGACGACCAGAGCATGGTGGCACCGCTGAGCCGGCTGCTGGAGGCCACGCGCAGTGCCATCGACGCCGATGAGCGCCTCAAGCTCATCAACACCCGCATCGGCATGGCGAGCTGGCCAAGGGACGGATCGAGCCCGGATGTGATTCTCAAGGCGGCCAGCCTGGCCTGCGATTACTTTTCGATGAGTGAGGACCGTGGCCCCGGCACCATCATGGCGGCGGTGGTGCGCGCGCGCGAGCAGGCGCGGCTGGAATACGAGCTGCACCATGCGATCGAGCGCTCACAGCTGCAGCTGCACTACCAGCCCAAGCTGTCGATTCCCGATGGCCGCATCGTCGGCTTCGAGGCGCTGCTGCGCTGGCAGCTCAAGAAGGGGATGTTCGTGCCGCCGGCGATATTCATCCCGATCGCCGAGCGCACCGGCCTGATCGCGCAGCTCGGTGACTGGGTGATCGAGAAGGCGGCCGAGCAGATTGCGCAGTGGCGCTCCGACGGGCTGGGGCTGGTGCCGGTGGCGGTCAATGTATCGCCGCAGCAGATGGTCACTGGCGATGTCGTGTCGAGCATCCGCGGCGCCTGCACCCGGCATATCATCGAGCCGCTGTTCCTGCAGGTCGAGCTGACGGAGAGTTGCCTGATCGACGATGCCGAATCGGCGATGAAGCTGCTGGCCGAGATTCGCCGCCTCGGCTGCCAGATTGCGCTGGACGACTTCGGCACCGGCTACTCGTCGCTGTCCTACCTGCGCCGCCTGCCGCTGGATATTCTCAAGATCGACCGCAGCTTCATCACCGGCATTGCCGAGGAGCACAGCGAGAGCAGCCTGGCGTTCAACATCGTCGGCATCGGGCGCTCGCTTGGGCTCAAGGTGATCGCCGAGGGGGTCGCGTCGGCCGCCCAGTGGGATGCGCTGTGCCGCTGGCGCTGCGCCGAGGCGCAGGGCTATTTGATCAGCCAGCCGGTGCCAGCCGCCGCCGGCGCGGCGATGTGGCAGCATGGGCACTGGGACGCCGCCGCGCACACGCTGCGAGTGCCGCAGGCGTCGGTTGCACAGACTGCGGCCTGAGCTCGCGCCGCATCGATGCAGCGGGTAGCGGGCGACATCGACTACATGCAGCGCGCGCTCGAGCTGGCGCACGCGGCACAGGCCGCCGGGGAGGTTCCGGTCGGCGCCCTGCTGGTGCGTGACCAGACGGTCATCGCCAGCGGCTCAAACCGGCCTATCGGTGCCTGCGACCCGACCGCGCACGCCGAAATCGAGGCGCTGCGTGCCGCGGCACGCGCACTCGGGAGCTACCGGCTGGCGGACACCACGCTGTACGTGACGCTCGAGCCGTGCCTGATGTGCGCGGCGGCGATCGTGCATGCCCGCGTGCGACGCGTGGTATTCGGCGCCTTCGACCCGCAGGCTGGCGGCGCCGGCAGCCTGGTGGACGTGTTCAAGCTCGCCGGCCTGAATCATCGGGTCGATGTCTTTGGCGGTGTGCTGGCCGACCAGTGCGGCGCGCTGCTGCGCGGCTTCTTCGAGCAGCGCCGGCAGTGATTGCTACAGGCCGCGCGCGACTTCGGGCGTGGTCCACGCCGGCGGCGGTGCATTGGGTTCAGGCACACGCGCCAGCGTGTCGGTGCCGGTCCATTCGAGCACCGACAGGTACTGGCGCACCTGCTCGACGTACCTGGCCGGCTCCCAGCCGCGAGCATAGCCGCGCCTGGCGCCCGCGTACACCTGTTCATCGGACAGCAGCGGCAGCTGCGTGCGCACGTCTGCCCACGAGTCCGGGTCCTTGCCATGCATCTGCGCCAGCACGCGCGCGTCTTCCAGGTGCCCGTAGCCGACGTTATAGGCGGCAAGCGCCAGCCAGGTGCGGTCGGGCTCGCCGATGCGACTGGGAATGTTGTCGATGATTTGCGCCAGGTACCTGGCCCCGCCGAGGATGTTCTGCCACTGGTCAGCGCGATCGGTGACTCCCATGGCACTGGCGGCGTCGGGGGTCAGCATCATGATGCCCAGCGCGCCGTCGGCCGAGACCGCGTGTGCCTGCCATTTCGATTCCTGGTAGCCCACTGCAGCCAGCAGGCGCCAGTCCAGTCCGGTAGCCTGCGCCGCCTCCTCGAACATCGATTGCAGCTGCGGCAGGCGCGTGGCCATGTCGGCCTGGAAGCGATGGGCGTCCTCGTAATCAAATTCGCTCGACTCGGCGCTGGCGTCGCCCTCGATGCGCGCCAGTTCGCCCGACGCCCGGGCGCTGATGAAAAATTGATTCGCCGCCTGTGCCAGTTCCTCGTCGCCGGTGCGCACCACCCACCTGAGCGCGCGGGTATTGGGCAGTGCAAAGGCGACGCTGGCATCGGGATACAGGTGGCGCGCGAATGCGAATTCGTTCGCGTCCACGATTGCATAGTCGGCCTCGCCTGCGATGAGTAGCGCGAGCGGGTCGGGCTGGTCGGGGCCGAGCGCGACCCACGCCAGCTCCGGCTGCGCGCTGCGGCTGAGCGAGCGCAGCAGTTCGAGCTGCGGACTGGCGGCGCGCACCACGATGCGCGTGCCCTTGAGGTCGCCGAGCTCGTGCGCACGCGACTTGCCGCGGCCCTGCACCACCAGCTGTGGAATCTCCTGGTAGCTATCGGTCAGCACGCCGGCCTTCAGCCACGCACCATCCGGACTGATCTGGGCTGCGGCAAGATCGGCGCTGCCGGCTGCCAGTGCCGCGCGCATCGCCGCCTCGTCCGGCAGCGGCTGGATCACCAGCCGCACCTGCAGCTGGCGGGCGAATGCGCTGGCGAGCCGGTATTCGAAGCCGAGCGGCCCCTGCGCGCCAAGGTAATAGCTGGTCGGATCATTGAGCGTGACTACGCGCAGCTCGCCGCGGGCGCGTATGCGCTGCAGCGTGCTTTGCGACTGCGCACAGTCGGCCAGCAACAGCACCGCGGCCACTGCCGCGGCGAGCGCGATTGCGGCGGGGCGCCGATCGGGCGGATTCAGGGTCAGAAGCTTTGGTCTCATGGCTTGCATCATTACGCTAGAATACCAGCCTATCGAGGGAGAGGTACCGAAGCGGTCATAACGGCGCCGACTCGAAATCGGATGGTCGGGTAATTCCGGCACGTGGGTTCGAATCCCACCCTCTCCGCCACATAATCGCGATGTTGTCAGTCGATGCCGACGAGGACGCGAGTGCGCGCTTGACTTTTCAAGCGCGCGCCGCTGCGCACTGAAAGTGTTGCGGGCATAATGGCGGCTCGATGTGGATCGTAAGACTTGCACTGCGGCGGCCGTACACGTTCATCGTGCTCGCCGTGCTGATCGTGCTGCTGGGTGGGTTCACCATCGTGCGCACGCCAACCGACATTTTCCCGGCGATCAACATCCCGGTGGTCAGCACCATCTGGAACTATACCGGCCTGCCGCCGGAGGACATGGCCAATCGCATCGTCGCCAACGCCGAGCGCAATGCCCAGACCACTGTCAATGACGTCGAGCACAGCGAGTCGCAGTCGCTGTCCGGGATCGCGGTGGTCAAGTATTTCTTCCAGCCCAACGTCAACGAGGACCTGTCGTACGCGCAGATAACCGGCGTTTCGCAGGCACTGCTGCGCCAGGCGCCGCCCGGTACCACGCCGCCGTTCATCCTCGCCTATAACGCGTCGACCGTGCCGATCATGCAGCTGGCGCTGCAAAGCACGAGCTTGTCCGAGTCGACCCTGTTCGACCTGGGTAACGCGGTCATCCGGCCGGGACTGGCGACGGTGCCGGGTGCGGCGCTGCCGTATCCCTACGGCGGCAAGCAGCGCCAGGTGCAGGTGGACATCAATCCGGACGCGCTGCGCTCCAAGGGACTTTCGGCAGCCGATGTCAGCAATGCCATCGGCAACCAGAACCTGATCATTCCGGCGGGCACGGAAAAAATCGGCGACATCGAGTACAACATCAAGCTCAATTCGAGCCCACTGAAGGCTGAGGAGCTGAATGATGCACCGATCCGTACCGTCAATGGCACGGTGGTGTTCGTGCGCGACGTCGCCACGGTGCACGATGGCGCCGCCCCTCAGACCAACCTGGTACGGGTTGCCGGGCGGCATGCAGTGCTGATGTCGGTGCTGAAGACCGGTAGTGCCTCCACGCTGGACGTCATCGAGGGCGTCAAGCGCCTGCTGCCACGCATCAGGACGCAGTTGCCGACGGATTTTGGCGTCACGGTGACCGGCGACCAGTCGCTGTTCGTGCGCGCAGCGGTCGACGGCGTGGTGCGCGAGGGGATCATCGCGGCGGCGCTGACTGGCCTGATGATCCTGCTGTTCCTGAGCTCCTGGCGCAGCACGCTGATCATCACCATCTCGATCCCGCTGTCGGTCCTGACCTCGATCATCTGCCTGTCGGCGATCGGCGAGACCATCAATATCATGACGCTCGGCGGGCTGGCGCTGGCGGTGGGCATCCTGGTGGATGACGCGACCGTGGCGATCGAGAACATCAATTGGCACCTGGAGCAGGGCAAGGAGGTCGAGGCGGCGATCCTGGACGGGGCGCACCAGATCGCGGTGCCGGCGCTGGTGTCCACGCTATGCATCTGCGTGGTGTTCGTGCCGATGTTCCTGCTCTCGGGAGTGTCGCGCTTCCTGTTCGTGCCGCTGGCCGAGGCGGTGGTATTCGCGATGATCGCCTCCTACGTGCTGTCGCGAACGCTGGTGCCGACGCTGGCGATGTACTGGCTCAGGAAGCACGTGCCGGAGCACGCGGGGGCTGCTGCGGGCAATGGCTGGCAACGCTTCCAGCGCGGTTTCGAACACCGCTTCACGCGCTTTCGCGATGGCTACCACCAGTTGCTCGGCGGAGCGCTGCAGCACAGCCTTGCCTTCACCATCGCATTCATGCTGATCGGCGCCAGCGCTTTCCTGCTGCTGCCATGGCTCGGGCGCGACTTTTTCCCGACCGTGGACGCCGGCCAGGTGCGCTTGCATGTGCGCGCGCCCAGCGGCACGCGGCTGGAGGAGACTGCGCGGCTGTGCGATGCGGTGGAAGCCAGGATCAGCCAGCTGGTTCCGCCGCACGACCTCGACAGCCTGATCGACAACATCGGCGTCCCCTACAGCGGCATCAATCTCTCTTACAGCACCTCCGCGCCGGTCGGTCCCGGCGACGCCGACATCAATATCACGCTGCGCGCCGGGCGCTCGCGCTCCACGGCCGAATACGTGCACGTGCTGCGCGCCCGGCTGCGCGACGAGTTTCCCGGCACCACGTTTGCATTCCTGCCGTCGGATATCGTGAACCAGATCCTGAATTTCGGCCTGCCGGCGCCGCTCGACGTGCAGGTCGTGGGCCTGAACCTCGGACGCCAATCGCAACTTTGCCAACAAGCTGCTGGCAACGCTCAAGACCATCCCCGGGGCAGTGGATCTGCGGATCCAGCAGGCCTTCGACTATCCGCAGTTCAACGTGGTGGTCGACCGGACCAACGCTGCGCAGGTAGGGCTGAACCAGCAGCAGGTGGCCAACGACGTGCTGATCTCGCTCTCGGGCAGCCAGCAGACCCAGCCGACTTTCTGGGTCGATCCCAGGAGCGGTATCCAGTACAACATCACCACGCAGGCGCCGCAATACCGCCTGACCTCTCTCCAGGATTTGTCATCGACGCCGATCACCAGCGGCAATGGCGGACCAGAACAGTTACTGGCCAACCTTGCCACCATCGACCGTGGCGTGGGTCAGGCGGTCGTGAGCCACTATAACGCGCGCCCGGTCATCGACATCTACGGCTCGGTGGACGGCACCGACCTGGGTACCGTGGCTAGCGCGGTGCGCAGCGCGCTCGATGCAGCCCGCCCCGGGTTGCCGCGCGGCAGCGAGCTGATGATCCGCGGGCAGATCGAGACCATGCGCACTTCCTTCAGCGGCCTGGCCTTCGGCATGGTCGGCGCCGTGGTGCTGATCTACCTGCTGATCGTGGTGAACTTCCAGAGCTGGATCGATCCGCTGATCATCATCAGCGCGCTGCCGGCGGCGCTGGCGGGCATGGTGTGGATGCTGTTCATCACGCACACCACGATCAGCGTGCCGGCTCTGATCGGCGCCATCATGTGCCTGGGGGTTGCCACCGCCAACAGCATCCTGATCGTGAGCTTCGCTCGCGAGCGCATGGACGCGGGGCTGAGCGCACTGGCGGCCGCACTCGAGGCCGGCTTCGTACGCTTCCGGCCGGTGCTGATGACAGCCCTGGCGATGATGATCGGCATGCTGCCGATGTCGCTCGGCCTGGGCGAGGGCGGCGAGCAGAACGCGCCGCTCGGACGCGCGGTCATCGGTGGGCTGATGTTCGCGACTTTCGCGACGTTGCTGTTCGTGCCGGTGGTTTTCGCCGTGGTGCACGGCAGGCTCAGGAAACCATGAGCGAACCAGCCGACCCCAAGGCTGCGTTGCGACGCCTCGGGCGCTTCGCGCTGTACCTGCTGCTGGCGGCGATCCTGGTTGCCGGCTGGGGCATCTTCACGCGCGTGCGGACGAGTGCCGCGCTCAGGCAGGATGCGCAGGCGGCGGCCGTGCCGACCGTCATCGTGACGCTGCCCAGGCACAGTGACTCTGGCGATGAACTGGTGCTGCCGGGCGATGTACAGGCCTTTACCGATGCGCCGATCTATGCGCGCACCAACGGCTACGTGAAGCGCTGGTACGCCGACATCGGCAAGCATGTGAAGGCCGGCGAACTGCTGGCGGAAATCGAGACGCCGGAAGTGGACGCACAGTACCGGCAGGCCGGGGCAGACCTTGCGACCGCCGACGCCAACAACCGGCTGTCGCAGACCACCGCGCATCGCTACCAGGAGTTGCGCAAGACCGGGCTGGTGGCCCAGCAGGACGTCGATAATGCCGTTGGCGACGCCGAGGCAAAGAAGGCGCAGAGCGAGTCGGCGCGCCAGAACCTGCAGCGCCTGCAGCAGCTGCAGGCATTCAATCGCATCACGGCGCCGTTCGAGGGCGTCGTGACCGCACGCAAGATCGATGTCGGATCATTGGTTACCGAGGGCAGCACGACCGGACAGGAACTGTTTCACGTGAGCGCGACCAGTCGCCTGCGCGTCTACGTGCAGGTACCACAGGCCTATGCGAGCTGGATCAAGCCCGGGATGGCGGCCGACCTGACCGTGGTCGAGCGGCCGCTGGAACGCCATCCGGCCAGGGTGGTGAGCACCGCGCAGGCCATCGATGCCAACACCAGGACTCTGCTGACCGAGCTGGATGCCGACAATCCCAGGGGAGAGCTGCTGCCGGGCGCCTATTCGATGGTGCATCTGCCGCTGCCCAGCGGGCTCAAGACCTGGCGCATCCCGTCCAACGCGCTGCTGTTTCGCGGTGATGGCCTGCACGTGGCGACCGTCGATGCCGACAGCAGGATACGCCTCAATACCGTCACCATCGGCCGCGACTATGGTCCGGTGGTGGAAATCCTCAGCGGTGTGGATGGCAACGACAGGATCGTCCTCAATCCGCCCGATTCCATCCTGGCGGGCGCCCTGGTCAAGGTACGCGCCGACCAGCCGTAGGTGGGCACGGACCCAGGCGCGTGGCGCGGGTGGAATGAGCGGGGTGGAGTGACTAGAACCCGGAATGCTCGCCGTTGTTGTGCCTGAAGGCCGCGACGAAGGCGCGTGCGAAGGCCTCGGCGAACAGGTGCGGGAATTTCCCTGCGGGCATCTCGGTAATGCTGCGAAAGCGCGCCGCCAGCCCGGCGGAGTCGCCATTGGCGCTGGGGCCGCCGCCGGCGCGGCTATCAATCTGCGCCAGTGCCCTGGGGTCGAGACGCGCCAGGAATTCCCCGAGCGCGCTGTGCAGCGCGCGCATCGTGGCGAGATCGTGGCGCCGGGTGCTCGCGAGCAGGTCGCGTACCCACTGCACGCCATCCAGGTCGCGGCGGTCGTGACCGATCATCAGGCGCAACAGCAGGTCATCGACCGGCAGGCCGGTGAGACCGATGTGCTGCGGATCCTCCTTGCCCACCTCGACGTGCACCTGTTCGCGGATCTCGCGCTGTGCCAGCGCGAGGCCCTTCAGCCCGAGCAGCGCCTCGCGCAGCAGTACCCCGGCAAGTTGCAGCATGCGCGCGCCGCCATCGGCCGGCAGCTGCTTGAGATCGATGCCGGCACCACGGCAGAACGCCTCGATGCCGGCAGCATTGTCGGCGGATCGCTCGGCCAGGCGCGGTTCGCGCCTGGCCATCGCCGGGACGCGCAGCTCCGGCAGCGGCGCATGCTGGCCGGTGTCGATCACCAGCAGTCCGGCGTCGTCAGTGAGAGTCGGCAGTACGACAGCGTCGGCCGCGCCGACCGGTTCGTCCGGCAGCGCCGGCGGGCGCAGCAGGTCGCGCACGTTGAGTTCCACGCCGATGTCGCCGCGCGCAACCAGCGAATTCGCGTCCAGCGGGTCGGAGTTGATCGAAAAGATCGAGCTTGCCTCGGGCGCCTCGCCGCGCTCCGGATCGATGCCGACTGACAGCTGGTAGTCGCCCATGCGCAGCCGATCGCCGTCGCGCAGCGGATACGGCGCGCGCCGTCCGATGGCGACGGTGCCGTCATTCACGAACACGCCATTGGTGCTGATGTCGTGCAGATAATAGGCGCCATCGCGAAACTGCACGCGCGCATGGTGCGCCGACAGGTAGCGCTGCGGATCCGGCAGCACCCAGTCGTTGTCATGGGCACGGCCGATGCCTCCGCCGCTGACGCCGAACACGATGCTGCCGCCCCGGCCTGGCGGGCTGCGCTGGTCGTCGATAATGGTCAGCTTCAGGGCCATGGGGCCATATAATAGGCGCGCGGCGGCTCCAGGGCATGCCCGGCGCCAAATCCCGACGGACTCCCCGGAATATTCAAAGCTAGTTCCAAAGATGCCATCGAATCATATCTTCAAGGTCATGTTCGTGAACCAGGGCAAGGTTTACGAGGTCTATGCACGCAAAGTCAGCCACGGTTCACTGTTTGGTTTCGTGGAAATCGAGGAGCTGGTCTTCGGCGAGCGCTCCTCGGTGGTGGTGGACCCGGGGGAGGAGCGCATCAAGGCCGAATTCGCCGGCGTCAAGCGCAGCTACCTGCCGCTGCAGTCGGTGATTCGCATCGATGAGGTGCGCAAGCAGGGCGTCAGCAAGATCCTGGCACTCGAAGGCAGCAATGTGGCGCAGTTTCCGGCAGCGCTGCTGCCGCCATCGGCCATGGACCCCGGACCGAAGAAGACTTGATGCTCAGGCTGCCGGGCTCGTCAGCACACTCTGCGTTTCGCACCGCCCGCCTGCTGGCGCGCCTGCAGGGCCTGGAACCCGGCGTCAGTGCGCTGCGGGCGCAGTTTTACTATTTCATCGATATCGCGACCGCGCTCGAGGCGCGTGAGCGGACGCTGCTCGAGCGGCTGCTCGATGATGGCGGGGAGGGCGCCCCGTCAGCGCCGCAGGGCGCGGCGCTGCAACTGCTGGTGGTGCCGCGGCCCGGCACCATCTCGCCGTGGTCCAGCAAGGCCACCGATATCGCGCAGGTGTGCGGCCTGTCGGCGGTGCGGCGCATCGAGCGCGGGATTCTCTACACCCTCGATTTGCGGTGCAGCCTGCCGCCCGGGCGCCGGGAGGCACTCGCCGCGCTGCTGCACGATCGCATGATCGAGGCCGTGTTCGGGGAGCTGGATTGCGCGCTGCGGCTGTTTGCGGCCGAGCTGCCGCGCCCGTTGCAGTTCATCCGCCTGGGCACGGGCCGCGACGGGCTGGTCGACGCCAACCGGCGCCTCGGACTGGCGCTGGCCGACGACGAGATCGACTACCTGCTGGACACGTTCCGCAGGCTCGGGCGAGACCCGAGCGATGTCGAGCTGATGATGTTTGCGCAGGCGAACTCCGAGCACTGCCGCCACAAGATATTCAACGCCCAATTCGTCATCGACGGGGAGCCGCGCGAGCGATCGCTGTTCGCGATGATCCGCAACACCTACCAGCACGCGCCGCACGGTGTACTGTCTGCCTATCGAGACAATGCAGCGGTGATCGAGGGCAGCAGCGCGCGGCGCTGGTTCCCTGATCCGGCCAGCGGCATCTATTGTGCTCATCTCGAACCGGTCGACATCCTGATCAAGGTGGAAACCCACAATCACCCGACTGCGATCGCGCCGTTCCCCGGGGCCGCCACCGGCTCCGGTGGCGAGATTCGCGACGAGGGCGCGACCGGCCGCGGCGCCAGGCCGAAGGCAGGCCTGGTGGGATTCTCGGTGTCGC
>Ga0209611_10007836_pt1 | contig 16991 bp, 12 predicted proteins | sample S1TSphgellanicum_3_FD_187693 | JGI IMG/M metagenome (GOLD analysis project Ga0209611, IMG submission 187693) | Host-associated microbial communities from peat moss isolated from Minnesota, USA - S1T2_Fc - Sphagnum magellanicum MG (SPAdes) (version 2) | ecosystem: Host-associated > Plants > Peat...
GATAGGGTAAAAGTAGGAGTAGTAGTAGTAGTAGTATCAATGTGTCCTTGGCTGGTTACCAAACATAAGTTTCATTCAAGTGCGGATACAATAAACTTAATTGCATTTTGTGTCTGGTGAATTGGTGTGCTATCAGCTTTTGAATCTGTTTACAAGCCTGGTCCTGGCATTGGGTAGTCTTTAAAATTTTCCATACCAGCCTAGTCCTGGTATTGGGTCCTTTCTAAAACTTTCATACCAGCCTGGTCCTAGTATTGGGCGCAAGACTGATTTTTGCCTGGTACAAAGTGGGCAGTAACTAGTATTGAAATTGATTTAAAACTGATAGGTACTAGGCTGGTATTACCTTGGGTCTTTACCAGGCTGGTGTCAGGGGGACCTAATACTAGAATCCTTAACACCAAGTGTGAATGCACCTTTAAGCTAATATGACCTAAGCCTATGTACCATGAAGATTTTATGTTAAGTTAACATTCACTTAATATTAAACAATCACCCATTTAACATTGGCTGCCACCTAAGATGCCACCTACATTTTCACTTAACATGGACTTAACATTAGGGGTGAATGCACCTTGAATAGTAAGGTCCTTATACCAGTGTTGATACCAGGCACAGGCCCTTTGTAGCAGACCAACAATAGTACATACAGAACAAAACATGTGCCATGTGCCCAGAACAGATTTTGTTTTGTTTTGTTTTTGTTTCAACACTACTATGATGTGAGCACTGTTTGTTTATGGGCACACTTTGGAGTGACAAGGCTCTCGCCTCCTTTCCCTCCTCTTTGACTTCATTTTTAGAAAATGGTTCATATTAGAGTTATCCGGAAAGTCACCCTCTGTTTCACCCTCTATCTCCTCTGCTTTCACCCCATATCGCCTCTTTCAGTGCTATCTGCAAAGCAAGGAAATTTGATTAAATTTGGGTATGAAATGTTGAAACTCAGCATTTAATGCACAAGGTTCGAGAGTAATTATAGTAGTTGTACAGGGAGGACCAGTAGAAATATATGTAGCAGCAGTGCTGGGGCGCTCAGGAAAAAGGAAACACAGGTGAAACTCAGTTTACCACCAAAATTGGTGGAAAAACTAGTTTGCGTCCCAGTTATGTCCTTTTGTAGAATTTTCATTCCCAGTTACGCGTTTGATGCCCTGTAATGCCGAAACAGGGCGTTCTCGCCCCCTAATTGCCTGACTTTACGGATAACTCTATTGTAGTCAAACTTTCAATGGATGTGATTTCTGTAAATTGTGTTAAACTTATCTACATGGGTCTCAGTGAGTGTTCCATACAATGCCTGCAATTTGCCAGAAAAATAGTTGAGATTACAGACAAACCCAGAAACATCATGTGAGAAGTCATGGCAGATTGACTGACTGACTGACTTACTGTGTGGCTCAAGTCCTGTAACAGTTAGCTTATATTACTCAAGCTCTCACCATGCATATTAATCTGCCACATGCATATCTTTGCAAAGGATTTGAACTTGTCAGACAAAGGGCCCTCTTGGCCTACAAATGTGATGAAAACCTGGTCACCAAAAGTTTCCAAATGGGTTTTCTTTCAAAACCAATAAATTGCTCTCTGAACCCTGTCTTTGACTGGCATGCCAAGAAGACTCCACATTTGAAGTCTGGGCCACGGCAAATTGCCACTTAGTGAGGGGTGTCCTCCTATGGGTGTATGGTATGTCATATACGAGAATGAGTGGTAGTTTTGCAAATGTTCACCAATGGTAGGCTTTACCCATTTTATGGTTAGTTTACACCTAGTGTTACCGGAATTCGTAAGTCAGTGTTAAGATTTCAACGTTCACATATAGTCATGTCTGTTGGTAGATAGCTTAGGTGTATTGCTGATGTGGTAGGCTAATGTCAAGTATAACAACATGCAATAGACTAATGGGAGGACATTTGTATTGTAATCACATTTCCACAAAAATTCTAGATTTTTTGAGATTTTGGTACCTTATCAGTAGTGACAATCTAGCATTATGAAAACTAGCATGTTAAACCAACAAGACAACAACAAACTTCATGATGACACAATCTATCTTCACAATGTTCAAAAAGTTCCATTGCTTTGTAGCAAAGCCATTACTTGCAAGCTTCATTGCTTTGTCACAAAGATGTTTAGGAAGATGGCATCAATCTCTAGTGCAAAATCACAAGCAAGTGCATGTTCACATGTTTAAACTATAAATCCCACCAATAGTAAATGAAGAAATCACATTCAAAAGTCATTTTAGATTTTGTATATGCACTTGCAATGCAAATAACATCTCCTTTGAAATGTTCACTAATGATTCATTTGCATGTGTCAAATATAAACTTTTTGACATGTTAGCTTGGAAAAGGTACATTCTAGATGCCTAATGATACAATAATCAAGCATAGTAGCAACAATCTTTGTTGCAAAATACAATACCAAGTGTGAAGCAAACATCTTATTGACCTTCCTCTCATATGAACTTACAAATTCCTTTGGCAAACATCTTTAAGTAAAAGGGGTACATTATAGTGTGGATTAGGGTAGTGAGAGGTTGATTTGCAAATTTCCATATGAAAATGTGGCATGTGAATTTTTTTAAATTTTCATTCATGAAGGAACGAGAGCGGCTTCTACCATATGAATGAGCTTTTTAATAGTTACTACATTATTTACTACATGTTCAACATGTGTTCCTTGTAATGGTCAACCAAACATTTGGGTAACATTTATTGCAATGATCAATAGAACATTCATTACCATCTTAATTGTGATAATAGGCAATAAGTAATTAGGTGATAGTACGATTTACCTACCTCAATGTTTGCTTGATTTAATGGTGATAGGTAACACATTTTTGTCATATGTGTAAATGTTGCTCTAACAAGGATGTGTAAATGAACATTTACTGGTAAGCAAGATAACCTATCCATAGGTTTAAAGGATAAGAACACAAGGAAAAGATTATTATAAAATGTAAAAAAACTTACATGGTTTTTTCCGGTGTATCCAAAAAATAATTTACAAAATGCAAAATGCCATCAAGTATTTTGAAAAGGTGATGTTTATTGGAGTGTGGGGGGGACATTACATTTTTTGAATGTTGGTGTTTTATGTTTTATGATGGACCCACTAGAAAAACTAAAATTATAATAAAATGTGGGGTTTTTATGTTGTGTAAAGCTTTCAAGAATGAGTTTTATGGGAATTAGGCTTGCACTTGGCTCTGCTTCATGAGACCACCCTTATTCCTATAAAACCTATTCCTTATAGCCTTTACCCTACATTAAACATACTTAAATCACTAAACATATTAAGGGTAGGGTTTTACAAATACTCTTTAAGAATGAGAGGGATGCCGCTCGTATAAGTAGGTTTGAGATCCCTCCCATTCTCAAAGAATTATAAGTGTAGTATCCCTTGTTTTTATGAAGGATATTAATGAATTTAAGGTATTTTCCAAATATTAGGAATTTTTTTTACTGAAATGTACATTTTGATCAACTCTTATTCTAGAACATGGGCCATGTTTTTGCCCAATCATGAGTAGTGCTATCAATTTGTGACAATTTTGTGTTCACATTTGAATTGAAACAATTGTTTTGGTTTTGGGCATGTAAAGAGTTTAGGTAATGTAAAGAACAATAAGGGCAAACCCATCCTTGGGTGGTACCATTAGGAACCACCTCACCAAAATTCAAAGAAACGTGGACCCAATTTAATCTAATCAAAGAAATTTAATATTTTTAAATTGTGATTTTTACTACTGACTTGCACCACATGCGTTTTGTGTTCCCCACCTATATATACACTATGGAAAAATTGTAGACACTTACATAGGTTACACAAGCAAAAGATTTGTGTTTTTGATGACCACTTATCATTATCAAGTTGCACCATTGTAAAAACTTTTTCTTTTGTTCATTAACTATAGTCATTAAAATATGGCCCAAATTTTTGATTGGGTGAAAGCATGGTAAAGTATACACAAAAAGTAGTGTAAACAACAAAATATAGGGGTCTTTGAATAAAAGAACTAACAAGTAGATGATTTTATGGGGATAATAATGTTATTTTTGGGTTTTTTTTTTTAAATTCTTGTTTACACGAACTTCAAAAGTTAAATTGTTAAAATGGTTTTTTTTTAAACACTTGCAAGTGCTTGAATTGGACCTAAAATTTGTGGTAGTTAAAAAAATAAAGTTCAAGTATTTGAAAATAGGTGAAACATTTTTGCAAGTATTTTTTCAAGCACCTCAATATTGATGTGGTGAACATTTTAATATAACGTTTTTGGTTAATGAATTTTGTTTTCATAACTAAAATCATCCCCAACCCTTTAAAAAATGACATTATTGTTGGGGATATTGTTGGAGTACTTTTTCAAATCCAAATGATATGACACAATTTGTTTTGAGAAGCTAAATGGAGGCTAAAGATGCTCATGAAGAAAAATAAAAGTTTCATTTATTTTGAAATGCTAGAAAAAGGTTAGAAATTTTTTTAGTTTTTTTTTTTCTTGTTTTCAAATAGAAAACAAAGTATCAAGTATTTATAAAATATTTTGCTTGCACCCAATTGAAACAAAAAAAATTGAGAATTATTATAAAATTGTAAACATGAATGCAAGGTCATTCAAATCTTCCTTATCTTAACCTTCAAAAATTGCTCAAAAATTTGCAATTGCCTTAATCCATTATGTATTAAACAAATAAAAAAAGGATTATTTTAACCCTTCCTAGAAATTAAAAACATTAAAAAATTGAAAAAAAATGTTTCTTTTGTGTTCCTATTTAAAAGAACCCTAGGTGTTATTTTCCTAAAAGAATTTCCTTGACCATTCCTTTGGCATATTATAATTTAATTTTTCATGAATCTAATTGAAGTTTCAAATTCTACATGATGTGAGTAATCTTTTCATATAAATTTTGAAATGAAAAGGTTTCCTTAAATGAACCCTATGTTGAATGGGTCCAAACAATTTAAGGTGTGACATTCCTAGTGGTACCAACCAAAAATGGGTTTGCCAATAGAAGGAATAACTATCAATATTGATTGTCATTTCATTTCTTTTTTTTTTACTACAAACACAATTTATTTGTGTGTTTTATCTTTTGTGAAAAAATTAATATTGATAATGAAGTCGACACATCCTTTTGATTAATTGTTTATCCAAGCTTTTAAATTAGTTCGCATCAATGTTTATTTTTTGAACCAAACATGGTTTGCATCTCCACATCAAGTTATTAGTGCTTGCAATTATATTTGATATATTGTTTTCACCTTTCAAACCTTAAGGACTATCGAAAAACATCTTTGTAAAGTAGCTAAAACTATTATCAAACACAAATTAATGATGGATCAAAATACAAGTTTTGACCTACTAAGCCAATTCAATGCACATTGACTACACTAACAAATATGCATTTTGCACCTTATGATCAAACACGTGGTGGTGAAATTTTATGTGTTTTTTAAAAAATAATTCACACCTAGCCAAATTCTTTTATGTTTGGCCATAAGATAAATTTAAAACATTTAGGTGTTATTTACACCCCTTTTATATTAATGATGTGTTTGGTGATGGGAGTAATTCAAGGAATTTCTATAAGCCAAAAAAATTTCTCATATTGATAATGAAGCACAATAAAGGGGGAAAAAAAAAACCATTTAACAAAAATAAATGTTTAATAATCAGCATTTAGGAATGCACTTTTACAAAAATTACCCCCATATATACAACACATGTCATTTGTGTAGGGTGTAAAATAGCCCAGTAAATAGGCAATTTTAAACCACTTCACAATGAACAAATGTTTGCTAGTGGGGTGATTTAATGCAAGAATACAAAATTTAAGGTTTTTGGGTACAAGCAATCTTTTGAGTGCACAATCATGGCTTCAACATTTAACATGTAACATCTTTGCATCCCAAAGCAAAACGCATAAATGAAGTTAAAGAGCATGCACATTTGCCCAAGCACATTGGATTTTCACCAAAACTAGATATTACAAACATAAGTTAACAATAATAGAAACATACATCCGAGTAACCTTTCAAACTTCTCAATTCCTCTAGCATCATTTCAACAATGTCATGATTGTCCAAGGTTATGGAAAATGATCTTCAAGCTTCTGTAGAACTTGTGTTTCCTAATAGTTTAAAATTGTTGAAAGTAGAAATGACAACTAGGGAAACAAGTTTACAATCAAAAAAAGGGGAAGGACATATCAAAGTAGAAGCCAACTCACCAAATTACAAAGTAAAACCAAGTTTATAAGATTAGTTTACATAAGCATCAACTATAGAAATAACAACTTTTTATGTCAATCAACTCTACCAAAAAGATTTTAGCAAATATCTATATTATTGCTAGACTTAACAATTTAAAACCTCAAGAGTAGCAAGGAGGTCAAATAGCTTTGGTTTTCATAAATTTCAACAAGTTGTAAGCTATTGTAACATCAACTTCACACTAATGGCTTGCACATCAACTACTAATGTCAATTTAGAATGGGTTGACTTTGCAAGATTTTATGTAGTGATTTTTTCTAGCCAAGTTTTGGAGAATCATTTAGTCCTAACACATATTTTGAAGTCTTGGGATGTATACATTGGGTTGAAGTTCAATATACCTTTTATAGATCTTAATCAAATGCCCCCAACTTGTTGGAGGCTAGGGCTAGGAGGCAAGGGCTTACCATGATCCAAATTGTACTTTATAGGCAACAAAGTGGATTGCAAAACAACCAACATGGATAAGGAAAACATCCCACCTATAATTGCATCAAAAGTAAACAAATCAATGAGAAAAAATAGGGTTCTTACATTAAACTAGTGAGGAAGATGAACATTTGAAGCTTTGGAAGAAGTAATGGACACAATGGAAAGAAATCAAACCTCTTTTAGGAAAGCAAAAAAGTTTTGGCACATTCCACTAACGTTTCTTTTAGATCACTCGAATGGCAAGACAAAATCAAAGAAGCACTACACCAAAATGTGAAAAGTATGACTACATTATGACTACATTTGTAATCATAAAGGACATTTATGACTACCATGACTATAGTGCAATCAAACTCATTGCAAAGGCCATTAGTCATATTTTTGGTCATAAATGCCATAAGCATTGGATCTTTGACTACTATAATCATAATGGCTTGTGTCTTTTACGACTACAATAAAATACCTATATTATTATTATTATATTATATTATTATAAAATAATGATAACTACACCGGTTTCCGTAATTAATGTTAATACCAAATTAATGTTAGTTCCCATTTAATGTTATTAACATTAATGGAGGAATGGGGGTGTGACCAGTTATGGGGTGGCCGAACGGAAACCTGATTATGGCTATTGAGTTTGGAAATCTGATCTTTTTGGTTAAGGGTTTGAGAAATTCAACCCGCCAGAAACCAGTTTAATGAAGGCGGCTGGGTTTATGATTTTGGGGAGGTGTGAATGGCAATGGTGCATGGGAAGCTTGGGCCGGAAGCTTCAAAATCGAACGGAAGGAGGTGGTGAATGGGGGGGACGATGGGAGTTCGGACGGGGGAAATCAGAAAGGCAGGAGGTCCAGAAAAACGCAGGTGGTTGGTAGAAGTGAGGGAGGATGGAGAGTGGATTGGCGGTAGAGCAGAGCTGGGCTGGTTGTTGAAACTTTTTCGCTGCGCTAGCAACCTGGCTGAGGTAGCTCTGTAGAGGACTTAGGAAGGTGTAATGCCGAGGTAAGGGAAGGACTGGAGGGATCCGAGCGGTAGAATTGAGGTTTGGGTTGCAGTGCATTGCATCAGGGATGTTGGTTGTGGTCGGAGTGAGTAGCAGAGAGGAGAAGACGAATCCGGAAGGTGGAGAGAAGGAGTGCTTTGAGTGAGAATGTAGAAAGGCTTTGAGATCGGCAGAGTTGCTGATCATTTGGTATGAGGATGAGTCGTTTGGAGTAGCATTGGCAAGCGTGGTACGAGCTGTCCAGGGTTGGTGTTGTTTAGAGTGCAAATTGGACTCAAGGAGAGTCAGGTCATAGGCTTCTGGTCCAGCAAAGAGAGAGAAAAGCATGCATTTGTAGCATACTATGTGGGATCGGGTTAGAGGCTCAAGGGAGCTCACGAACATCGAGAGCTCTGACCTCAAAAGCATTACCTGAACTGATGTCTGATTTTTTATGCACGCTCTAGATCCAGAAAGATTGTACCCTTTGGGGATTTTTCATGAATGGCAAGGTGGGGGTTTTGAGTTCGGCTTTTCTGTTTTGCTGATCTGTGAGAGTATGAGTTGATCTTGTCCAAAGGTCAGTGGATGCATGGAAAATATTCTGCGATGAGCTTGTAGGGAAAGGGGTCGGAGAAAGTGGTCTGTCTTGGATGATCAGTAGGGATACCACTCTGATCAGGCCCGCACTAGTGGTCAGCTTCTTTGGTTGGTTTCGTTCCCTCTCTTTTCGGTGACAGGGGATCTTGGGACGAGAAGGCAACTACACTGCTATAGTTCGCTGTAAGGGTTGCAGACTGCAGAATGGCGCCAGCTGGCATTGATGTATGTTTAGATATTTTCGAACACTTCTTCTTCAACGATAGTCCCATACCTCTGTTGCTTCCCCAGCTCCTTCTCGCTCCGAAAGCGTTCTCTTCGCCATGTCTGCACCGTCGAACTCTCAATCTTCACGAGATATACAACGTGGAGCAGTACGTTTGTCGGTGTTTTCCTCGTCTCCCATTGTTCGTGCATTTGCTCGTCAACGTCAGGCTGCCGATGACGAAAAGGAGCCACCCGAACCATTGGACCCGAATGGCGCAGCCAATGACGTGATAATTGTTGCGAACAATGACCGCATCATCGTTGGTGAACAGCTCGCCGACAATCCTCATGCTCTGGGAAAGAGAAAACGTCCTACCACAATCACAACTCAGCAAACTCGCATTAGAGTTGTTGAGTGGATGATCAATGACGACGAAGCGAACGGGGAGAAAGGACTGCACGCACGAATCGTCAAGGCGTTCCCCGAGCATTTTCGAGGGACGACATCCGCAACGATCATGAAGTCGTCACGCTAGTGGGAAAAACGCGCTACTATTCTGTAGATCCGTGATGATCATGACAACATGGTATCCTGTAACTCTGCGCAGCCGGGGAAAGCCGAGAAGGTGCTCACAAAAGCTGCCCCTGGTCGAGGACCAAAGCGAGCTCCATGGGTCGACTGGCTATATCCTCTCATTGTCGACGAATTTGACTGCTATTGCAAAATGGGCATGAAGTTCAGTCCGAAGCTACTGGTTTGCCTCGCGAAGGACATCCTGGTAGAGATGAATCATCCTGATTTCCCTCCCAACCTACAGCACAAGGGCACCACTATCATTGATCGCATCGATATAAAATGGATTTAGCGTTTTCACATGGTCAACAATATCGTCGGTCGAACTCAAACTGGCAAGTTGATGTTGAACCCTACTCGTTAGCAACATATCGTCAAGCAAATCGCATTCCATCTCGGACAGCTTGCGAGAGAATTTCGCGCTAATACACTCGATGAGAACCTGTTTGAGAACATCGATGAAACGCATTGCAAGGTCAACTTGGACAACGGCAAGACACTGGGATTTCACGGTGACAATGATGTCAAGTACGTTGATGTAGTATCCGGCGGCATGGGAATGACGCTGATGATTCAGTTAACGGGCGGGCCACATGCAAGAATTTGTAATCCATGTGTCATTTTCCAGAACGCCAGCGAAAGCTATCCTATTCGCGGAGTACCCAATGACATCCCTGGAGTCTGCTAAAGAACGACCAAGAAGGGTTTCATCATGCAGAAGCTGTGGGCGCAATACCTCCAAGAACCACGTGTTCACTACCGCGGACATGCAGCTGATCGATCCAAGCATAGAGTGATATTTGTGGACAACTTCAATGGCCATCATGATGACAGTAATGGGAACATGCATGCAGCGTTGGAGTCAAGCAATGCCACTCTTCGCTACTTGGTGGCTGCCACGACTGACAAGATTCAGCCGTGCGATTCATTCGTGATCTCGAAGATCAAGGATGCCTGGATGGAGATTTGGGACGACTATAAGTTCAAAGCCATCAAGGATGGCCTCTGGCGTGAAGGATTTGGCGCGCTGCAAAATCTCGGAAAACCGTTTTTTTTGCACATGGCTGTCGAAGCAGTTCGTCCGGTAAATGAGCAGCGTGATCAAACCGGCTTGACTTACGCCCGTAAGGCGATGATTCGCTATGGGCTGTCCCTCGTCATCATAGGAGAATGGCATGAAAAACAATTCAATCGCGATTTTCAAATTGTCATCGAAAAACATCGTCAACATTTCGAAGGTTTTGCTGTACCGAATCTAGATCCGCATGATGACGATGCCCCGTTGCGCAATTAAACCTCAGCAAACTGCCTCGGCCGCGTTTCGCGTGATCAGGCGCTTCATCTTCCGTAACATCACAACAATGAATATTAATGTAAAACTGTAGCAGTTTCGTAGCCACGTGGCAAGCCACTCCATTCGCAATTATACATCATTTGGCAACCAAATACAGTTTTCTCTTATTAACATTAATTAGGTATCGATTTAAATAATGTTATTAACATTATTTAGATTACGCCTGTATTAATGTTAACGCGCTATTAAGGTTATTAACATTAATAACGGAAAGCAATGTGTAAAAACATTGTTCGCAAATAATGTGAGTAACATTAATTACGGAAACTGGTGTAGATGTAGATTGGGCTTCTAAAACTACTATTATTGATGATTAAGTTTTATGTTTGGATGGAAAATATTTTGGGAACATTTCAAGGTTCCTAAATTATAGGTGCAAAGATGCAAGCCTAATAGACACACTTATCACGACAAACAATCAAATTCCACAATACTATCAAATAACTTCCATTAAACCTTATTTATATCTTGTATTGGTTGGCATTGGAACTTTTCTAACAAATAAAACTAATATAAACATGTGTGTACAAGTGGCATTTTTACTTATCACAACATTGAAATATGTGAAAAATTGACTTGGGATTATCAAATTGACTTCTCCGACATATCCTATCGCACACATTCATTTAGATATTGTTGTGGTAGCACATATTGTAGAGGGTGTGGAATATAGTTACATATCTTATTGAGTAGCAAGTGTTCTTGAGGACTTTCTATACTATTTAGACTATATTACAATAATAGATTATACGTACATTTTGGACATCAATCAAATATTTTAGTAAGTACATGGTCTAGTATTATACATTTGTCTATACAAGTTAATATATTTTAGTACTTTTGTTAATACATTTTGATACATTTTTATGCTTACATTACTATATTATATACCCCAACATACTACAATGTTGAAAGAGTGTTTGTGAATTTTTTGCAAGTTTGTTGAGCTTTTGGGTGGTACCATTTGGGTAGAGAACATGGTGGGCAAGGGCAATATTTTTACCTTCAAGCTAACAATTGTTGTGTTGAGTGGTGACAAAGATCATGATGTGGTTGTTAATGACAGTCCAAGATTATGTCACATGGCATATTAATTATATTTTGGAATTATATATATATATATATATATATATATATATATATATATATATATAAATATATATAAAAGTAGTTAGGTAGGTCATACATAACCATAGGTATGTAGGTTGTCTTAAGACCCACATACCTACATATTTACCTACCTACCTACCTACTTACTTATGTAGGTAGGTAAGTAGATAGGAAAGTTCAAGACTAAGTGCATTAAAGAATAACTATGAAATTTTATTTTTTGTTTTATGTTTTGCCTTTAGGTTAAGTTTTTTTCAACTCATCCCAAAATGACACATGTATTTTAATGTGAGAACATAAAGAACAAGCTTTATTTATATAGTTTGTAACATGGGATTCAAAGACAAAAATATGGGTTAAATCTTTTAATTGTTCATTAATTGTAATTGAATTACAACTATAACACTTATGTGTTCAAAACAAGCCAAATCTAAAGGGAGGGCTCCATTGTTTTTAACATTTAAACAAAATTTGAACCCCTCCTATTAGCGCATTTAGTGCACTAAAAATTGCCAAAAATGGAATAGAATTGAGAAAGTTATGGCCTTTTTTAAATAGAGGGATAAAAAAAAAACAAAAACAAAAACCATATAGGTTGGTTCCCAAACACCCACAAAATTCTTTGTATGTTGTTTTTTTGTTTTCAAAGTTCAAAGATAATTTGTAGAACTTTAGGTGGTGTTCTTATAATATTTTAAATCATTTAAAATGAATAAGAAATAAGAAAGTTATGAGGTTTGAAAGTAAGAGGGATCCAAAGAAAAAAAAGAAAAAAAAACATGTTTTGTAAGTTGGAAAGCTTATTTCTCTTCTTTTTGTTTTTGCATTATTCATTTTCCTTTGCACTTGAAAGATGATTTCTAGAACTTGAGGTAGCGTTCCCATAACATTTTAATCATTCAAAATGAAACACATATGATGAAGATATAAATAATTGATGAATATGTATCCTTATTAAGTTATAAGTCGTTTTATAGTCATAACATAGTTGAACAATAGTACTTTAGTAGTGGCGCATTAGTGGCCATACTAATCATATCAATGGGAATCATAATCGAAAATTAGTTGCAAATGTATCCCATAATGGGTGGTGGAGATGTGGACACATGGCATAATTGCATATATGTACATTGTACACTAATTACGACATAGTTGTTGCTTTAATCACACATTTATAATAATTCTAAAGTAATTGCCACATGCAACTACAACACAACTCCTAAAAAAGTCAAACATGGTTGATTACATATGTATGTATGACGTGTATAAATTGCCATAAAGAAGACCCATTTTCAACTCACTTGCAAGTATAATACAACTAATTGATTTTTTGATGTGATAATTTATTTATTAATACACCATATTTCTAAAGGGATAGTTGCACAATAGTTGTAATACCCAAGGGATAATTACATAACAATTATATACAAGTTGTTTTTGAATTTTAGTTGCAGGATAATGTGGTTTTGGTGGACATGATTTTTTGTAGTGCATGTAACTCATGTAGTTTGCCATGAAGTCTAATAATAGTCCTATATCTCATTAGATTGCCATGTAAAGTTCTTGAGTGGTCATATAGGGCACATAGTCTACCATGAAGTCCATTAACATTCTTATTTTTCTTTGGGTTGCCATGTATAGTCCAAGTCTAGGTATATAAGTGCCTTGCATTCCTCATAGTTTTGAAATATAACCTTAATTTTTTGTTGTATAGATCCAATGAAAATTTCAATTTCTTTTTCAACTATGCATGAAAGGGTGCCAATATAACCCACCAAATCCACCACCATAAGTCCATCTATGGGGAACATCAAATTAGGAATGGTGCCCAAATCAATGCCAAATCTTGAAAAAATGACCTCCCCTAATCGCTTTCACCAAAACCAAAAGGCTAATGTTGGGAATCCATTGTTACCGCCACCACTGCCTTCCACCCTTGATCATAAACAAAAACAAGGTGTGAAAAAGAATTTGAACATGACTATTATTGTCCATGAAGAACTAGTGGCTAATGTAGCATTCTCAAATGATGAAGAGGAGGATGGTACAAGCTCTTCTAACAAGGGACCATATGAGAAAACCCCCTAGATTGACTAATCTACTAAAAGCCTTTTTCAAAAGTTTAGAAAAAAAGGTGATAGTGGTTCAAAGGGTGTTTGTGTCTACAAAGACACGAGTTGCAGAAGGAAAGTTGCGGGCTACCAAGCATGCAAGAGGAAAATCAAAATGAAGCAAAATGTTTAGGTAAACCATTTTAATTATCAACTTCCTAGCCCATCTTTCAGTTCACTCTTTATGGTTGAAGACCAATGGACTAGTTGCTAAGGTCTAAACACATTTAAATATATTGATAGATCATTTGAGTTTTTTCAAAGGTTTGATTACAAAAAGAAGACCAAGTTTTTCCAATTGCATTAGACTAAATCCTTGTTTTTATAACTTTGTTCAAGTCTTTGCATCAAGTTTTGGAAACTTTGTTGGATTGAACATATGGTTCTTAATTGTTTCCAAAAACTACTTTGTAAACTTTTTGCCGAAGTTGTTTTAATGGTGTTGGATCCAAATTGGGGTGTGTTTTGAAGGTCCTCAAAGGTAGAATATCAATGGGCTAATTACATTTCAAATTTTTGAACTCTATTGGACTCAATGTTGAACTTAATCAAAGTCACAAACATGTCTGTATGGTTTATGGTTTTTTTTTTGGAATTATGTTGTATTTAATTGCTAGTTTGTGAAAGGGTCATAAAAGGCATAATTGAACAATGTGCCAGTTGTAGCTTGAAATTAGTATTTTAAAGCTTAATGGATTCACCATCAAGCTTGCAAAAGGTCTAATAAAAGCCAGACATGTCTAATATGCTTAAAGTGAAGTTAAATTTCTGCTACAATTTCTTGGTGTGTCAAATGGAGCTAGGAAGCAAGCTTAAGAATGATGTGCATCATGGGTAAGTTTTGTTTGAGCATTCCAACAAGAGCTCTAGTTTTTAGCAAAGTTCCAACAAATCGAAAGGTGAAAACTATATGGTTGACTAACATAATATGAGTTTAGGCCTAGTCATCTATGATTGGTTAGTATGTGAAATGTGAATAACATGTCTTACTTATGTGAAGGATTGATGATGGGAGCAAGCTATAGATTAAAATTTTGTGAAGTTTGATTATACATATAGGTTGCAATCAAGAGGGCTCGGAAGGTCTTCAAATGAAGTAGATAATGTCAATAAGATTGTTTATCAGTTGAAGACTATGGAAATTGACTACCCAAAATATGGACATATAGTCAAGCAACCATGTTTTGAAATAGTTAGCTACAAGTAGTTCACACTACTCAACACATTTTTTATCATTTTTGGGTCCAAATACACTAAGAGGAGCCAAAGGACTATGTTGACAACATTAAAATCTTGTACCCCCACAACTTTGAAAAATCGCTACATGAGTTTTAAACATTGGAATTTTGTGAGATTTGTTCCCATTTGTTTGTATACTTGTGAATTTTGAATCTGAAAGGAAAATCCACAAAAACCACCAACCAAGGTTAAAAGAACTAGGGAAGAGATGAAGACAACACTAGAGAATAGAAAGAAAGTTGCAACAAACTCTTCAAGAAGTGTTTTTAAGAGGAAGAACAAAGTTGAAAAAGGAGGAGCCTCAAGCTCAAGAGTGAAGAGAGAATAGGAGAGCACAGATTTAAGGGCACAGAAAATGATGAGGGACAGAATGAAACCATTTGCAATGTCAACAATGGTACAAATAGCCAAACAAACTATAGAGATACCACATATGACAACTCCACATGAGACACAACTAAAGGAGCAGAGGCAAGAGGTACCATATATGACATCTTTACAAAAGAGATAGTTAAGGGAGTATAGGCAAGAAGTTAAGGAGGAACATGACACAAGGTTTCTAAAGGGTGAGGAACGTTTACACTTTGATGGAAATATATATGAAGATTGGATGGAGACCATTACAAGTCCACAACATTTGTAGAATTTGGAACAACATTTGCAACAACAACAACAGTAGACATAGGAAGGTCTATAGGCTACTAAACTACTGTAGACGGAAAGAGTGACGACACAACTTGCTTTTGAAAAGTTTAAACTAGCAAAACTATAGGTACCACTTAATAGACTAGAATTTGCAAAGGGATTCCCATTTGAATTTGAATTGGGGAGAAGAATGGTGTAGGAGTTGGGATCATTTACAAAAGGATCTAGAAATCCTACCACATAGACAAGTTCACCAAAGTTTGTGGAAGAGGTAGTTGTAGAAGTAATGCAAGCAAATAAGGTAGTTGAATTATTTCAAACCATGGCAATTGTGAGTCTAAATATGGGGAATTTGATTCTAGAGGTGAAGAGTTTGAAAAATAGATTGGCTACAAGGGAGAAGGAGAAGGTAAATTTATTAAAGGAATTGGATGAGGAGACAGACTTCCAAAAGGGGTATAAACATAATGTGGAAATTTAGAGGAAGAACAGAGCAGAGGTTGAGCAGAAGATTAAAATGCTCATTGAAAAACTATAAGATGAGAATGAGGAGCTCAAGGGTAACACAAAACGGTTGAAGTCGCAGGATGAAGAATTGTAAGATTTAAGGTAAAAGGCTAAAATCTAGGAAACCACAAAAAGGAAGTGGACATAAACATTGTTTCTTCATAAGAAACAACATGAGTGATGCACCCCCAAACTCCTTGGTAAACTCAACTTTGAGTCCAAAGGTATAGCGGAAGGATAAGGAGTTGGGGTATGCTCCCTTGCTCATAACACTTTGGGGGTAGAGGGGCGTGCTGGAGCTATGGGATGGGGACTAAAATGAATGACAAGCGGGTCAATTATTCACACGAACCTACACAAACCAAACAACAAGTTGGTTAGTGCATAATTGGAGCACTTTTGGTGCACAAACAAACTATGGGCAAACATAGACTCATAAGACTCACCACGGCCTAGACTTGGGGGAAGCCATTACCTTCCCCCTTATAGTATTATTTATGATTGGCCATGGGGCCTACACCCAAATGTCATTTTGTCCTAGGACTCCCAAGTTGGGAATCCTGAAATTCTCAAAATTGGGATTCTTACAACTTTGGAGGGCCATAACTTCTTATGCAAACCTTTGATTGAGGTGAGGTTTAAAGCAAAGTTATATCCCTTGTCAAAAACTTTCCAATGGTATGTGGCATGCCACCTGTATGCAAGTAAATGAAGGCGATTACCAACTTTTAGTGGTCGGGAGTCAAATTGGCACTTTGACATCCGACCTTTCTTTTAACCATAACTTGTGTTTTAAATATTTAAATGGGTCATGCGAGCTCATATTAGACATCTAAATTTCAAGAGCTTTCTAATGGTATAAAGAACTCTTTGGAATTTTTGTGTTGTGATGTTTATAGTTGAGTGATCTTTGAGTTAACCTTTTTTTTTTTCCTTCTC
>Ga0209611_10007841_pt1 | contig 16984 bp, 9 predicted proteins | sample S1TSphgellanicum_3_FD_187693 | JGI IMG/M metagenome (GOLD analysis project Ga0209611, IMG submission 187693) | Host-associated microbial communities from peat moss isolated from Minnesota, USA - S1T2_Fc - Sphagnum magellanicum MG (SPAdes) (version 2) | ecosystem: Host-associated > Plants > Peat...
ATTTCAGTTTTATTGGGGGGGTTGCCAAAAAAAAAAAAAAAAAAGCTAAACTTAGACATTTAATTTTACTATCCAGAGTTACATACTGAGCACCGTTGGAGATGCTCTGATAATGCTAGCTTTACTACTAACAACAGTGCCTTCCATTTTGATAAGCAGCCAGTTGACATTCTATTAGTCTTCTGAGCGCTTTTCCCCTTTGGTTTGTTTGAGAGATTTATTTTAAAATTATTGGGAACAGAGTGGGAAAACAATCTCAAACCCCCCTAGCCCCAAAGGGAAAAAAATGGGCCCACCTGAGTGTATGTTGAGCCATTGGATACCTGAAATTATTATTCCTAAAATTGTTGGGTCTCCTTTTGTTTGTTTATATATATATACTATTTTATTTTATTAATTTTTTGAGGGGGGAACAAATGGACAGAAAAATCCATTGCACAAAAGATTTGTCTCCATTTTTTGGCCTAGGGTAATACCCATTCCTAAGAAGATGGGTATGGAGGGTTTGTGCCTAGAAACAATGGAAAAAGACAACAATGCACAACACACTACCAATGCCCTCACACTTCCAAATAAGATGATCACTTTTTTGCACAAAATAAGCAAAAATGATACCTGGATGATGATGCCATGGATGCTCAATTACAAGGGGTTTGGTCCAGGGGTGTACAAAGATTGCTTGGCCAGGACTCTGTTGGATTTTTGCTCAAGAGTGGTTTGTGGGTCTAGGGTTTTGTGGTTTTTAGTCTTTAGTTCACATTTGATCAAAACTTTGTCCCCAAGTGGGAATAGGGAGTTGGAGGCTTGGGGTAACCAATGTATGTTAGCAAGCTCAGGGGCTACTGTGTTTCTCCCTCTTAGGTTCTGGAAAGAAGGAAAATGTCATACATAAAATATCAAAATGTTGCACTCTCAATTATATGACATTTAGGGTTTTAGTGTCATAATACTGCAGCTATTTGAAATCTGATCAATACCATACCCACATAGCAAGGTCATATATGTTGAAACAAATAATTAATTAATTTTGAAAATTAAGGTTTGCCTAAAAAAAATTTAATTTTTTAATTTTTTGGAATTGAAAAAAAAAAATCTCTGTTGAAGGCAACATTTTTTTTGCTGTAGGTGATTGCACCACCTTAAACCTAATCCTCTACCCTAATCTTACTTAGTTCGTCTCTTGGGAATGATGTATGTATTTGTATTTGTATGTATGTATTGATTTGCATATGGGAAGAAGAGAGTACACAATGGCTCAGCAATAGTGCATAGATTCTAGAAAAAAAAACATTAGTCACATGGGGTGTGAAACTTGGACATTGTCAAAAATGCATTTTACAACCATGTTTTTTTTCTTGGAATTTTGAACTATTTTTCTTTTTCTTAATATATAATTTCAATATTTCATTTTTTAATGAACCTACTATGCATGTACAATACAAGACATACAACATATCACAATTGATACAATGTATTGCAAATTAATAAAATATTCATTCTAACATTGATATTCATATTTAATATAACCAAAGAAGTTTTGAAATAAGAATTCAAAGTTTTTTTTAACAATGTCTATTAAGATTAACAACACTAAGTTTGTTAAGTTTTCTTATCATCCCTTACATCTTCTTCAAATTGTGTTTGCCTGGGTCTTCATATTGTGACAAAACCTCTTTTGGGAGCTTTGACTTGTAACACATTTTAAAGGAAGCTATTAGGGTTAATGGTTGCATTACATTGGTCATAAAAAAAACAAAGTTAAATTGTTCAAGGAAATAATGCAAACAACTTGGATTTTGATCACCTACAAGGTTGGGGAAGACATCCAAAGAGAGGAGATTGAAGAAGAAATGTAAACCCTAGTTAGAAGGAAAAAAATGTTTGCTAATCAATGTTGTAGAAAGAAAGTGAAAGAGAATAAGATTCTAACAGGTGTGAGAGAATCTAATAGAGAAGGATTAGACGGAGTGAATCAATTCATTAGAAATTTAGAAAGAAAGTAAAAGAGAGTCGGGATTTTGTAGGTTTTAGAAAATGAGATAGAGAAGCTTGAAGCGATGTGAGTGGGTTCAGATATGCTAACATTAAATGCAAGCAGAGAAAGAGTGATAAAAAGAGGTTAAGTTTTGACAGTTTAAAGAAAGAAAGGGGATGAGATACTAAAATAATTGAAAGGAGTGAAAGAAAGGGATTCTAACATACTAGAGAAAAAAAAAATTCTAATAGACTAAAGAGAAAAATAAAGAGAGGATGAAATTCTAGCAGACTTGAAAGAGTGAAAGAATGAAAGAGAAGCTTGAGGCGATGTGAGTGGGCTCAAATACATTGACATTGAATGTAGGTAGAGAGAATGAGAGAGAGGTTAAGTTCTAACAGACTAGAAAAAGAGAAGGGGGAATGAGATATTGACATAATTGAGAGTAGTGAAAGAGAGGCATTTTGACAAACCAAAGAGAGAGAGAGAGAGAGAGATTTTGATAAATTAGAGAGAAAAACAAAGGATGAGATTCTGACAAGCTTGAAAGAGTGAAATAATGAGAGAGAAGCTTGAGGCGGTGTGACTGGGTTTGGATACGCTAACATTGAATGCAAGCACACAGAGAATGAGTGAGAAGTTAAGTTCTAACAAACTAGAAGAAAAAAAAGGGATGAGGTATTGACATAATTGAAAGGAGTGACAGAGAGGGATTTTGACATATTAGAGAGAGAGAAAAGGGGGTTCTAATATACTAGAGAGAAAGACAAAGAGAGGATGAAATTTTGATAAGCTTGACATAGGATGAAATTTTGACAAAGTCTACTCAATGAGATTTTAGCAGAGTCTACAAAGGATGAAGATGAGATTCTAACAAAGTCTATTGAATGCAAGTCTAGAGAGTGTGAGAAAGAAAGGATAAATTTTGATAAATTAAAGAGAGAGAAGGATTCTAATGGACTAGAGAGAAAGAGATTATGAGAGATTACAAAAATGATAAAATTTTAACATAATTGAGAGAGTGAAAAAATTTGGGATTTTGACAAATTAGATAGAGAAAGAAAGAAAGATTTTTTTTGGGTAGGGAAATAGGAAGATAGTTTATTTAGAAATTAAAATTTCAAGCAAAATGAGAAATATTACAACTTGAATCGATAGAAAAATTTGGCATTTGATCTCAGGTTATAAAAATTATAGGTGGAATACATCTTGGGTCTACTGTGGGGTTGGTGGGATATGTGTGTTACTATACATGTTATCTTCAGAATCAAAACTAGATGATAGGGGAGTGGATTCAACTAGGTTTGGAGTTCCATGAACTTTTGCAAGGTTTGAAGCTCACCCTCAAATCACATTTTGAGGGATTGCCTTGGGGTATGACTAGTGGCTACATGTTGGAGGTAAGATTTATCATTGATTCTAACTACCTCCAATGCGTTCCAAGGAACACTTTCACCCACAATGAAAAACCAAGGTTTGTTTATTTAACAAAACTACCAAAGCATTAATGGGGTCAATGGCAACAAAGTGAAAACGTGTGCAAGTACTATGGAATTTGGGAGAAGAGGCAACAATGTACACTTTGTTTCCAAGCATGTTTCCAGGAATGGTTTTTGGGTACACATAGGGTCATCAGGTTTTTGGGTCAAATTAGGGCTTGCAAAATGATATGAAGTAGTTGCCTTCTTGCGGGATTGAACTAACTATGTTTCACCTATCGTTTGCACAAGGTTATAAACTTTGCAACAAAGAATGCAAAAAGATGAAATAAACATGGAAAAAGACCACACACAAAACCAAAATGTTTCCCAAATTGTGAAGCTTTTTGCACAATCATAGAAAACCTCATCTTTGTTTACTATGACCATGGCTTTGGAAAGTTAACCCTAACATGGCAAGTGAGTTGCAATGAAACTTGCGTGATTGTTAACAACACTACAAAAAAAAAATTTGTCAATGCTCCTCTTACATGACAACCCTCCGTCCATAGTCCTCTTGCATGATGACGATGGTGAATGGGGTGTGAATAAGCCTTTGGGGGCTTTCGACTTTTCTTGTTGCTCCGACCTTTCATTAACTCAAAGATTCTACACCTAACCCATTCACTTAAGACCTTCACACTTGTTCACACAAAAACTTTACACACTTGTAGTTCAAACATTTCTCATTCACAGTAATCGTCACTCACTCAAAAACTCTACACCTCATATTCACAGCTTGAAACATTTTTCACTCATAGATGAAGTTGCTACTCTATCAAAGCACACGAGAAACAAAAACCGTACCATCAAGGTGCACATGAGGGAAAAAGAAAAAACACAAAGTGGAACTCATGGAAACACTGAAATTAGTGCATTTTTGAGTTTCACCTTGTAATTTTTTCCTTTGTTTTCAACTCCCCCTGGCTCTTTGATTGCGCCTTGAGTTTTGGTGACTTTACAGATAATTTTATTGTTTCAAAAAAAATTAATAACATTAGTTTTGATTTGAGTTTTCACAAAATCATCATATTTTGATGACCATGAATTAAACTATATTTCATTTTATTAGTTTTGTGTAAAGCTAATAATTTCATGAAAAGAAAATTAACTAACAATTCTCACACAATAATTTAATCATCATTTCTCTATCAATTAGTAAAAGATGACACCAACAAAATCATCTTCACATTCATCTAATGCATCAAAATCATATAATACAAATAGTTATATCTATAACTCAAATATGCAATTATAATTCCATTTTCAACTTGACAAAACATGAAAATACCAACATCTCAAGACCACCAACTATGATAAATCGAATCTTCATTAAATGAAAAGCCAATCAAAGTAACTTCAATAAAATTATCCTATCAATCTTCAAATGTAACTTATCATAAAATCACCTTCCAACATGTAGTCATACATATCCTTATATCACATCACAAATGAACATTAAAAAGACATTCAAATACACTTTCATGTCTTCTCTTTGTTTAATTGTTAACCTTGCCCCCCCTAGCTCCATTTGTCACACAATATTAATGTAATGAAAACATGGTGAAGAAAAACTCAAGTGACCAATTTTCACCCAAAATTTTATGTTGATTATTCACCACCTAGTGAACATGAGTTTCATCAACTAGTCAACCTGACACGAACATAACACAATTAATGTGCAAATGCAATAAAAACATGACCAACACGTTCTCAATTCACTCCACAAATGCACCCTTCTTCTTCAACCTTTTGACATTCATATTATACAACATTTATGACTCAAGTTTACAAATGTAATTTTTCTGTAATCTTCACATACAACTAAAAGTTCCAAGATTTCAACTTTGACAATTTCAAAAGAAAAATAAGAAGAAAGAACACAACTTTAAAAAAATGAAACCACAAAGTTCACAATGAAAGGAAAAACTTTTCAATTTGCATTGGACAACCATGGTGGACCCCATTAATGTCATGATTCACAAATTTGGAATGTGTTCATGGGTGAAATCATCCACATAATGGTAATAGAAATGTGGACAAATTTCAATCATGTGGATAATTTTACTCCATGTTGCGAAATTTCATCATTTGATTAATTTCATCAATGTGATAAATTGACAAACATAATTCATCCATGTGGTGATTTATATTTTATCCACATGTGTTAATTTCATGTTTTTAATCAATTTTATCCATGTTGTCAAAGTTCGATCATGTAATTCATTTCATTGTATAATCAATTAATTTTTTGTGATTATTTGATGTGGTCACATTTCATCCATCTATAGATGCTTGTATTTTTTGATTAAATACATTCATAAACATTTTTTCATCCATTTGACGTACTTGATTGTTGACTTTAATTGAGATTTTATTTCATTCATGTTGTCAAATTTTGTTCATTCAATAACCTTTACCTTTTTCTTTCATCCCTTAGTTCTTTCCAACTTTTGTCTTCTTTCTTCCCCTTTCCCCTTCATCCCACTCTTTCCTTTCATCTTCCTTCCCCCTTCCTCTCCCTCTATTTGCCCAATTCTTCCTTTTTTTTTCTTGATTAAAAAAACATCATGCTTTGTAAGAGACCCTTCTCAAGTGATGAGTTTCCTTTCATTGTTGTTCAAGTTATTTGTTTTGTGTTTAAGAATTGAAAGGTTTTGTCTATTTTAATGATCTAGAGCCCTTAAAAAACACATGTGAATTCATGAAAAAATACATGAGAATTGAAAAGGGATGCTAATAGGAATGTATGTATGTGCACTTCAAATAGACTAGTGGGCCTTTGTGCAACTCACCCAATTGTCATTATTTTGAAGGCTCAAACGGATACAACTTTTTAGAAGGACTCTTTAAGTCTTTGTTGTATAAGAAAAGTCTTGATTGAAATGATCAATTTTTTAATTTTTAATTAATTTTCAATGATTTTTTTTAACTTAATAACTTTTGATCCATTAATTCGAAAATTATGAAACGATGAACATGCACAATGTCTCATCAAAAGCTTTCAGAAGATATCCAAAATGCAACAAGGGTTTGGGAGAGTCAAGGTGTGATCACAAAACAAAACAAACACCTATCTTAAAATATAGATAGGCATGGCTTTTTTAACTAAATAAAATTTTTAAAAATGAATTAAAAAAAAAAATTCCCCCTTCTTCACCCAATTGACCTATTGATTCAATTTTCAATATTTTAAAATACTAAATTTTTTGGAACATGTAAATCCTATGTTGAATAGTAATATATATATCAACTTATGATCCTCAAACTATAAAGCAAATTACATAGACATGTGAAGATACAATATATAAATTTGCACAATTTGCAAACTTCCACCAATTGATCCCTTGAAAAAACTTGAAAAAAAATCCTTGGAATGGATTTGTTGGCCTTGCCTACCAAAGGCAAGGATATTGTGTTTAGATTCATTATAGAGTATAGTAGCTTAAGGGATTTTGGCCACTAGGTAATAATAGGTCTATTTTTACATGAGGCTTTTTGAGAGATGAGGATTTTGGCTTGTGTTGAAACTTGAGATTAGTTATAGAGTTATAATTATATCTTGAAGGATTTTGGCTTTTGTTTAGAGGATTGTTTCGAAGATTATATATTTGCATGGTGAAATATTTGAGTTTCCATAATTCTTCTGCAAAACTTCTTCCAGTTTTCAAAGGTTTCCAACATTTGGTCTGTCTAACAACAGGAAGGAAGGCTTAGGTCTTGTGTGACTAGGTACTCTGCAATGGGAGGAAGAGTTGGGGTAGGGGTTCATGTGCAAAAACAGAACTCCCTCTTGTACAGTCAGTTAGGAGAGAGTGCAACTCTTCAACAGGGTTGCTGCTCCAGAACTTTCTTCTCTTTGGGTCATAGGCTATTTTGGGGATGGTACCCAGATTCCATGGGATAGGAATAGCAAGCATTTTACCTTTTCCTGAATTGCAAAAGTGTATGTATGTATATATGTATGTATGTATGCATGTGTATGTGTGTATATAAATCAGGAATAAAATCAGATCATGTATCTTTGGTAGGCCCAGTGTCTGCTTTGATTGTGTGAGAAGGGAGCAAAGAAAGAAGAGAGCAGTGAAAGAGAGCTTCCTGAGAGTCAAGTTTGAGGTTCTGGAACAAGGGTGTTGAAGGTGGTAAGCATTTTTCAAAGCATTTTTAAGCATTTTTCTCAAGTGGGTGGATAGTAGGAAGGAAGGTTGAAGGCAAGGGGGAAGAAGACAGGGCAAAAGGCAGGCAAGATGTGTTACGCAGTGGGGTGTAAGCAGTGCGGTAAGACAACATGGGCTGGTTGTGGCAGACATGTGCCAGGGGTGTACAAATCCATTCCTCAAGACAAGGTTTGTTTGTGCAAGGACTGGCCAGGAGTCTCCCTCCCTAAGCAAACCAGTGAGGAGAAGAATACAAGTGATGTGGTGGTGGGTCAGGCTGCAGAGTCTGCTTCTGGAACTGAGTGTGCTGCTGCAGTAACTCCTGCTTCAAAGGTTTGTTGAACATACCCTGATTTCTCCTCCTCATCCTCCTTCACCCCTCACCTTTCTTCCTATTCCCCTTCACCACATGGATTTTGTGTTGAGAATTGAAGAAAGATGCCCGGTTGTTCACATTTGGAAATCACCCATGTGCTTCTTTTGGGTGGGGGGCACATGATGAACCCTGCGTGAAATGACAAGAGTCAAATTTTGCTCAATTCAGGGTCTCAAAAAACCTTTTAGGTCAGATCTCCAGAATGGTAAAATTTCAGTTTCTGCCAAAAGTGTTGCACCCAAGTCCATAATGTAAAATTTGATATGATTGCCATTAGATTTATCTTGTTGAAAAATCTGAAGTATGGGGGGAAGAAATCACATGAATTTTTTCCAATGAATTGAATGACTGCCATAAGTACCCAAAACAAAGAGGAAAAAGTTCAGGTAACAATGGATTGCTGCTTGGATTTCTCAACAGGCAACTTGAAGATGTGTATTCATGGTTGTTGAAGATGGAGCCAATCAATGACAGTGAGAGGAGATCAGAGGAAGGCCTTGCACGAGGGGGGATTTTGAAGTGTTTGGTGTTTGTTCTTTCTTTTTTTGTGAGCAATTTGCTCATCAGATTGGGCAAATGATTGTCTAAGTTGACAGTGAGTGAGAGAGAGAGAGAGAGATTAGAGAGGATTGATATATAGTTTGCTGTGATTTAGTCATAAGCTTTTGGTCATACGAATGTTAAAGTGAACATTTTTACCCCCTCTAGAAGCTGTCTTCTCCAGTGGGTCTTGTTGTTCCTGATTGAAAGAACCCAAATTTGGTGTAAATTGAAATGCTTGGAGTGTTGGATTTTTATTGCTTGGAGTTCATATCTCGTGTTTACATGATTTTAGGTTTGGGGTTGTGTATGTAGAAAGAGCAGCAGAGCCTTGTTGCCAGCTTACCCTTTCCAAAGCTGTTGAGACATGTTTTTGTTTCAAGATTTTCTAGAAACTGGGATTAAACATCAATGCTGAGATGCTATGTATGAGTTGTATTTGTTCAAGGTTGGTGGATCAGCTGCGGGTCAAAATTCGGCCAATCAACCAAACTGGTCTTCTTTTTTGAAGGCAGTTGTCTGGAGGCGTTCAGGAGAGTCTTGATTGAGAGGAAAGGATTCAGAGAGACAGGGTTGAAGAGGCTGAAATCAGAGGAGATGGAGTACTGCCATGAAAGATCTTACAGAGACTAAAGAGATTTTGAATTTGGGAAATGGTTGACATGTGATAAATTCTCTGACTTGTGTGGATATCTGCAATCTATTTAGTACAAGTGTTGATGGTTTGTGGCTGCTAAGTTCAGGTTTCAATAAGGAATGTCTCTATCTCAAACAATTGGAGGTTATGGAATGATTTCATTCAGCTAGTATTTATGGTGTTGTGCAAGTGGTTCTGTGCTCTTTCTGTTTTCTCTGCTGCTCACACTCTTAATTCCACTCAATTTTTTGTTTATGAGCACTGCTTGGTATTGTTTGTTTGAGAGGCATTCTGACATCCAAGTTGTGTGAATCATGATCTGAGTATGATTATTTGAAGTAGGGTCTGATATTTTGTGAGTGACCCTCATAAAAGATACATGACTGGACTCATCATTATGTTAACTTTCACAATGTTGTTATGGAGTTTTCTCTGCAATTTTGTAGACACGTAATTTGGAATGTATCACTCATAGGCAGATTTGCTGAGCTGAGGAGGAAATTTGTGTGAGATAATTTGTGTGGAGAAGCATTCAGACAAATCAATTGTTGTTTGTCTTTTGTTGTATAAATGATGTGAATACATTTATAGCGATTTATGTGGATTGATTTCGTTCTTCTCTTTCACAACCACATTCAGTGGAAGTTTGCTTTCGTATCACAATTACATAAAAATGGGCGTGAATTTGAGTTCAATTTGTGGAAGCAATAAAACAAACAAAGTACCTTTTATCGTGGAATGTGACAAATGAAAATAAAGCATGTGTTTAGGGTTTACAAGTAGCAGGAATAGGATGTAGAAGTATGAGTTTGGTGTGTATTCTTTACTTTTCATATACTCAAAGCTTTTGCATAGACCTTCGAATTTCAATGAACATTCACTATATTGGGCTTCAATTTCTTTTATGTGGGATTGTCTGATCTCAACATGCCACAATTGCAAACTCGCAAACTTGGTGTATGTGCACATTATGTATGTGTGTATGTGCTTTCAAAAACTGTGCATGTGCATGTACTATGGAAATAATATACATATCTAATATTTGGTCATTGGAAAACATCAAGCAACAAACTACACAACATATCGATCAAACCAAAACAACTATCACCTTAAACCCTAAATGATAAACCATAAACATGGCACACTAAACACTATTGGACATGTCTCAAATGTTGTATGCCTAAACTTCGTCAAAAACCATCATGTGTAAACTCAAATAGAGTAAAAGTAGACAAACTTTTTATTCACATATTGAAGTGCAAACATGACACGTACCACATCAATCACAAAAATAGTCATAACATCAAGCAATCTAGAGACATGAATTTATTATTCCATGTCAACTAACAATAGGGAAACATTTCGATCAACACATAGTACATGATGTTTTGTATAACCTATGTCCAATATTTTGATTTAATCAATTCCATTCATGCTTGTATTTTTTTTATTTATGCACTACTTGTGATCAATGATGGGTGGTATCTAGTTGTACACTCTAACCTCTCAACTTGTCCAACATTTGGTGTGATTGAACATTGGGTCATAAAATATAATGTAAAAGACATGATGTGTGAGAAAGGCAATCTCTATTGAGATAATTAAAAACATAAATTATTATGACAATATATTTCTTCCCCACTATGCAATTTCAACATTTCCACTCACTTAATTTCTTATGCATTTTTAGGCCTAGAAAATGTTCTTAATATTTACCTTTTTTTCTTTTCTTTTCTTTTTGTGGTATGCTTTCCAATGCACTTTTGTCGTTGTTTTTACTAACCAATTAAAACCATCACACAAACATCAATAATTTATATGTTGTTGGTGTGGCAACTCTTTTGAGGAATTGACAAATTCACACCATTGATTTCAAATTAGATAATGTGTCTTTTTGTATTCGGAATGAATAGTAATGAAAACTTTGTACTTGAAATTTGACCAAAATTCCAAATTTCTTTATGAGATTGTTTCGATTGCTAGATTTGAAATACAACCAACTTTTACAACTTTTCATGTTGGATCTAAAAACAAAGTTGTGTCATGTTTGATTTGCAACCTTTCAATCTACATATGAATATTTATGGAATCTTGTATGTTGTAAATTAAAATAACTTGTCTTTTTTTGTATATGTACAAAATTTTATATGTGTTGAAATAACGCAACTTTTCTTTTAAAGCTATCTATGGAATCTTGTACATTTTGGATAAATTGTCTTTTTTTCATATTTATTCTTGTACTTTTAATTTCCCTTTTATGATATTTAAATAATCTTGTAGGACTTGGATGTCACATAACTTGTGTTCTTTTCATGTTAGAAACTTGAAACCCACACTTTGACATGGAAGGTTCCATAGGGAGTATAGATGATTGTGCTTTTGATTAATTTGATGAAAAAAGTATGTACAAAAATGATGTCATAGTATCTTTTACATTACCTTTATCCATTTCCATACCATATTTTGGACTAAAAATAAGGTTCCCTCTCACATATTGTATTTTTTTAATTTATTGAAATGTTCACTTACAAAGCTTGGGCTTCACATTGCCTCATACTACCAACAATGGTCAATTCACATAAAATCAAAATATTAATATATTCAAAAATTAAATGACTTTGAAAGAAAGATAATTAGTGACCATACACTAGCAATCCATGATCATATAGATTTTCTATGAAATCATTTTCACTTCATTTATTTTATACATAAAATTTAACCTTTATTTATTATAAATATTAACCTTTCTAGCACCTAGGCTAACATCCCTTGGTGAACTATTTTATTATTATTTCATTTCTTTTAAATGATTTGACAAATAGGTAGGTTAATATCATATGTCTTTGAGTCATATAATAATAATATGAAGCAAAAAAATAATCAAATTATCAAAACACACATCAATAATATATTTTTGTCACAAAGAAAAATACACAAGAAACACATTGAGAAGAATACTAAATCCTACCTTTTTTAGTTCATTAATTTTTTCAATCATTTTGTTTCACATAATAAGGTGAAGTGAACATCATTTGTTGTGTAACATTATAAGTGACTACAAACCACAATGGGGGAAAAGAAAATATGCACATGCCCAAACATAAATTTAAAAAACTCATGACAAAAAAAACTTCATCACAAATCATAACATACTTGATAAAAACACAATTACAATATTTTTAATTTTCAATCAACCCTCATTTTTGTTTTGCGTTTGGAACACATTTTTATTGGATCATTACCAAACTCATTATATGCTTTCACATTTGTTCCCTCCTACTTTTCATACATACAACTTTCACATAACATTTACATAATTACAAGAAATCACACAAATTTGTACAAATCAGGATCTTTGAAACAAAAATAAAATTGCTTGAAAAATAAATAAGAGATTGAGCACCATGGATAGGTTCAAAACAACTTTGCCATGGTTGTTTGTGCATGTGCTAAATGCAAATTCATTTTTCCATTCTCACTTTTTGCATTGACATGTATTCCATTGTTAACAATCTCCTAAATAATGTTAGCATATCCACATGAAGCCTAATTAGACAACACATGTTCATATGTCAATGAAATGACGTTGAAATAACCTAGATATAAATGAATTTTGGCCAAAAGGTAATAGTGGTATGATGCAATGTGCAACATGTAATAAAATATCCTTATTTGTTGTAAAAAAAAAAAAAAACAAAAAAAAATCTCCAAATCTTTTTGAAGCCCAAAACTTAATCATATATCAAATTAAAGTGTGAAAGAACACAAAGATCACAAAAGACATCATTCCATTCCATCCAAAATATATTCCAACCACTAGAGTCTTTTTTGGTAGGACAAGATGAATAATGGACTATAAACTTGTTTTACTTATAGTAAGTCCAAGTTTAATTTGTTGAAATGTTCATTTACAAAATTTGTAAAAAGTACGATTTTTTTTTTAGTGTCCAAGATATACTTGAATTTTTTTTTAAAAATTCGATTAATTGATTTGAAATATTTATCTTTTTTATTTCATATATATATCTCCCAATAATAATAGCATCTAAACAATGTGTGGAACTTTCCTATATTCAACATCCCTTGATATTAAAAAACACCAAAATCAAATACAAACCAAGGTTGACAAATGAGTGACAGCACATTTAGGGGCATTATTTGGACTATCATAGTTGTGGTTTTAAAAATTTGTAAATGGACGTAAAATGTAAAGTTGTATTAAACATTGAAATTATCAAAATTTTAATTATTCATGTTGCAATAAATTTGAATGAAAATCATATTTAAAAATATGGATGAATTTTAAGAAAAAAATGAACTCATAATTGGCTTTTGAAATGATGACACTATGTTTGTCATATAATTAAAATGAAAAATGTGAACTTAAAAAAAATTCATAGTAATATTTAAATGAATTTTAAAAAAAAAACCATCATCAAAATGAGGAATTTAAAAATAAAATGCTTTGAGACTTTCCCAATACAAGAAATCTGAATTAAAAAGAAATAAAATCCCATGATTTTTGTCATTCTTTATCATTTATAATCCATTTCATTTAAAAATAATCAAACTGTCACATGAATTTTGAAGCCATCATATGTCTAATGATATCTAGAAGGTGGTCTATCAATAACTTTGATTTTAAAAAAAGGATAATCATAATATTTATAGTTTGATCATTATTATAATTGCAAGAGTTTTAGTTAATGTAAGACGTGAAGTTTTCAAAATTTTAAAAGTGACTTGTCCAACAATGTTTTTACCCAAATCAAATGCCAAGATAATAATAGTGAACAATAAATAGTAGGAATATCATTGCTTAATTTTGATGAATTTGAAAACCAAGATGCTTCAAGGATTTTTCATTCCACAACTATGAATTTAAAAAAAATGTAATTGTGCCAATTTTATTGAAAAATAAAACACACCACTAGAAGGTTTGGAAATACAAAAAGGGAGGACCTAGGTTTTAGTTGAATTGCTATGAGTTATATGAGTTAATAAATTACGAAATGATACTAGTATCCTCATTCAACTACCAATGTATACAACGAGTTAGCCATGGGAATGCGATCTGGGTCATGAAAGGGGAGTTGACAAATAATTAAACCTATCATTGTGGTCACCTTAAAATGGAAAATGTTAACATTTTTAAAAAGGCAATGAAAAGTGTTTTCCAAAAGAAAATAAGACAAAATGGAGGACCTTCAAGCCTTTTTGTACCTCAAGCAATGTTGGCACAATCATATAAGAAAACATTTACTTGTTTGTCAAACAACCAAATACTTCAATTGCTAAAAGGATGAATTAATTTGTTGCAATATGTATTTAATTAATTTAAAATTAAATTATTAAATTTTGACTTTTTTAGTTTGGTGGTTAGAATCAAATTTGTTATTGAATCTGAACCAAGAGATTGGAAACATCTAATGAGACAAAATATTATTGATGTATGTTGTTACGTCACATGTCAACTCCCAAATCAAAGGTTTTTTTGCAAATTTCCAATTTTCAAATGGTCATTTGTTAAATCTAAAATTAATTAAATACATGTTTTGGGCATTGGTCACAATAATTTGATTCCTTTGCTTGCACTACTTTTCAAGCAACAAAACCTCGGGTGGAACACAATCAAAGAAATAAATATGTTCATGCAGGATGAACTATGATGACCTTAACTAAGGTGCAAACCCTATCGATTAAGAAAACAATGTTAACTTGTTAATGAAAAGAGTTGGGAGTGACTTAAAAAAAGCACATGTAATCGTTCATGTCTCCTGTGGAAGTTGACCCCTTGAACAATAAGATGGAAAAGGTGTCATGCATTACTTCATGCGTCCATGTATGTTCATTGCCATGGGCACATCACAGAAAGTGGATATCCATTGGGTCAATGGGTTAGGTGCACACCCAATGGATATCCATTGGGTGTGCATCTAACCCATTGACCCATTGGGCTTGCAATTGAAGAATAGGAGAGTCATAGTTAAATTTGAAGTATCATGGGTAAAATTGTTGAAAGCAACTGAAACCTTATGGAAACAAGTTGCATTGTAAGCCATGTACTTGTTCTAAGGCCAAAACATGACAAAATGTGTATTGGGTGTGCATCGGGTAGCTCTTCGAAAAACATACTTAACAAAAAGGTGTGATGATGCAAATGTTTTGAGATGGAATCTTAAAATCAAGCCATGCTTGTTGACTTGTAAGTTGCTAAATGGGAAGAAAACACACATGTTGATGGTCATAAATAGATCACTAATACGTTAGCACTGTTAAGTAAACTAAAAGAACTTCTTAAAAGGTTTAAAGGCACCATGAATTGCCAGCACAAACATGTTAAATTAGTGATACATATTAAGGAAAGTGGGGGGTGTGCCTCCCAAGTTCAACAATTTTTTTGTTGCATTGAACCTCTTTGATTGCCCCATAATAGAAAGAGTTATGAAAGTTTGGAAATCCCTAATATAAAAATATTTATTACAAACATAAAACCATATAAATCTCAATATTTTGCCTAGATATATAGGTTCCAAGAAAACAATGTTGGTCAAAACATATGGGACAAAAAGAGGTGATTTGGAAAGGGAAGGGGGCGGGGGAGTTGTGTTGTATTTGTGTTGTTCCCACCAAGTTCCCATTGGGTTCCTATCAAGTTTTAAACATGTTTTCCAAGTTCTCATTGTGTTCCACAACACCCCCCCACCCCAATAAAAAAACCATGGGTCTAAGGGGTGGATGGTGTAATTCTTCATTAGCAACGCAAAATTTCTATTTTCAATTGTGTTCATCAATTATTTTTATCTAGGCTAATGCTTGGACCATGAATTGTGGGCACATAGTAATAAAGTTATCTTTAAAATTACCTTTTAAGTGACCTACCATTGGGTCTACTTTTGCCATCCCATGCTAAATTTTGAACCATCCTTAAAGCAACCCATCCATATAGGGGACGGACCAACATGAAAACTCAACACAAGACACACACATCACTCTCTCCAAAGAACATTCTTCTAAGGCTTCTTGCCAAAAAAAACACACACACACAAAGGGGGAAAAAAGAGAGTAGTTCCTTGGAGAGATGTCACAACCTCTCCACACAAGTTTGAAACAACCTCAAGCTCTTCCAAAAATTAGGCTCATTTGTGACACAAAAACGAGTTTGGGTCCCCCATTGGACCACACACACACACACACACACACACACATATATATATATATATAATTCCCATTCCCATGAGGCTTTAACAAAGCTCAAGAATTGCACATGCAACACACACATTTGTCCAAATCACCACCAAACTAGTTTGAACATGATTTGCGACTTAAAAACGAGCTTAAGTCCCTATTGGACTCTATGCAAAATTCCCATGCTACTTTGATTTGGGCATCATATATTGGCTATTTTTTATGGGATCCAAGTACACCAAAGTTTATGGATAACTCTGATATGAAATAAAAGTTGCTCCCAAAACTTTTGAATATATACATAGAGAAACTATCAATAACTCTATAAGTTACTCTAGTTGTGAACTTGGTGTTTTTTTTTCTTTGAATAATTCACATTTTGCTTCAACAAAAGAATTGGTAGAAATTGTTGGGGACATATATGAATCCAAGTTGGAGCATCACAATGACACTCACAAGCAACTCATCATATAAGTCAAAAAGGAGGGAGGGTGTCACTCCCATGTTTGGAAGTTAAAGAAAGCTAGTGGGGACAATTGAGGAGTAGTGTGATTTGGTCTGATTTGCCAAGCTCAATTGGGAGCAAATGGTCGCCTTATTTTGCCAAGCAAGTGGTCACTAGATGACAAAGTT
>Ga0209611_10007842_pt1 | contig 16984 bp, 5 predicted proteins | sample S1TSphgellanicum_3_FD_187693 | JGI IMG/M metagenome (GOLD analysis project Ga0209611, IMG submission 187693) | Host-associated microbial communities from peat moss isolated from Minnesota, USA - S1T2_Fc - Sphagnum magellanicum MG (SPAdes) (version 2) | ecosystem: Host-associated > Plants > Peat...
AAAGCTTCTTCAAATCAAAGATGTCCGCATCACTATCTCCTGTGATAATCAAGTCATCAACATAGATGACTATGACTACAATCCCATGATCTGTCTTTTTCACATATAATGAAAAATCTGCATTGGAAGAAGTTGTTATATCTATTGCATATCCTATTATGAAAATTTAGGCACAAGAAGAAATAATTCAACAACCAAAAGAGGTTCTAAACACTTCTTTATTATTGATTATCCATCATAGACCCAAGTAAACGTTGTTGCGACAAAACAAGCAACCATTGGTGCCACACAATTTGCTACATCATGACAAGAACACCAATCCCATGGATGCAAAGGAAATCCAAAAGATCCTATAATGGATTATTAATAGATCCTTTGATGGGCCATGACTACCAAGTTTGAAGGTTTCTTCCAAGTTCGATAATTTAATCCAAGAATTCCATTCCTTAAAGAATTTCTTCAAACCTAAATTCAACGTGAAGATGGGCACTTGTGTACAGTAAAATTGTTTTAATTGATCAACAACTTTTCCATGAATTATTTCAAATGTCAAATTGAATGGAAGCTAATCCACTTACAACAAGCAAAACAATTATTTCAAATCCACATGGCAATATTGTGGAGTGTGTAGATGCATATGTTGGCACTAAACAATGGGCTATCACCAAGATGTATCAAAACGTGTTTTTTCATGATTCCATCTATGATTAGGCTACTAATCATTTAGGACATCCATGATTACATGACTATGTAGTTGATTAAAACTTCTTGTATTTTAAAATGTCTTTTACAACTATGACATTTGCAACTACAACCATCAAAACATGGCTAGTAGGCTATTATACTAGCTTACTAGCCTAGAATAGTAAGCCTAGGGTTTGTTAGGCTAAAAATCTAACCTACATGCTAAAAATGTATTTCTTAACCAACCTAGGAAAGCAAACTAACCTATCTAACTAACAACCTAAGCTAGGTTAGGTACTTAGGTTAAGCTAACAACTTAACATAACATAATTAGCTTTATAGGACTAGGTTGCAATTGTGAAGATTTGAACCCTTCACTTCCACATCAAGGGATGGTCCTTAACCATTACACCACTTTTTTTTTACATGATAAAAGTTGTCACCATATTATCATAAACAATTGTTTATTAATTTACTTAAATAACCTAGTTACGTAATTGGAATACCTACCTAGTAACATATAACGTACTTAATAACCTAATAGGTACCGTGGTAGGTCTAACCACCTAGCTAAAGGAGGTACCTACCTAATAGGTAGTACGTACCAAGGTGGGCAAGTAATTAATGCATACCCTAGGTAGGTTTGTACCTATTACCTAATAGCCAAAATAGGTACCAAGGTACATATTCACTTGGGAAACTATTAATAGTTACCTAGTAACTAAGTAGGTACCTACTAGTAGCTGGGTACTCAATGCGATGGGTACGTACCTATTACCTAGTTAGTGGGGTAGGTACATACAAATAGGTACCTACCTGATCAAAATGTATTTAAGATAAGTACTAGTAGGTACCTAATACTAATATTAGTAAGTACTTACTAGGTACCTAGTAGGTACCTTGATAAGTTTAGCCACCTAATTAAAGTAAGTACCTACCTAATAGGTAATATGTACCTACAAGGTAAGGTGGGTTTAAGTAACTAATACATATGCACGTATCTAAATTAGGTACATACCTATTACCTAGTAATCTAGGTAGGTAAATATGTACCAAGGTATACTCACTTAAGTACCTATTAACTAGTAGCTAGGTACGTAGTGGGGTAAGTTAGTACTACGTAACTAGTACATATTTAAAGTAGGTATGTACTAGGTACCTATTACCTAGCTAATGGCTACTAGCTAGGTACCTAGTTAATATGTATTTTACTAAGGTACTACTTATTTAGATAGTACTTAAATTAGATACATGCTAGCTAAGTACCAACATTAGATATCTACCTTGTAGTCATGTAGTCATAATGTAGTTGTAAAGATGATTGGAGGCATATGATTAATGGACATATGACTACATGACTAAATTAAGACATAGTTATAAAATGTCCTACTCATGAAAAACATGTTTTGGTGTTGTGACAATTGACTCCACAAACCCAAACATACAAAAATAACACTAATTATTATCACGACATTAAAGTAATGGTCCCCCATTACACAAAATACTTAATTGCATCATAAAAAAAACATGTTGCAAAATTTTGCAACTTGGTGAATTATTTTTCAAAAAATGAAAAAACAAGAAAAATTGGTTATTTTTAGGAGATGTTTACCATTTTTTGAAATAAAATAAATTAAATTAAATTATCCACATCTAGACCTAGCCACTTCCTAAGTTTCCATTTGTAATAACATTTTTGTAAAAATGTTATAGGCCACCTAGGATAGTTGCCATTTAATGCTAGTTAATGTTAAGGATCCTTGCTAATGAACCTATTTGAGGTTTTTGGGGAAAAAAACCCCTTGATCATAATGGTTCATAATACAACAACCTTTTTTGTTAAAAATTACATGAAAATTCATAGAAACGCCTACTTATATTCTTGAAATTTAGAAACAATATTCAAAGGATTTTAATAATATTGGAAATTTACCAATTTGAAATGAAAATTCCTTTGGAACAAGATCTCAATGTTAATGGGAATATGATAATTAAAGCTTCAAGTAGTTAACCTCGAAAGCAAATAACTTCTATTTTGAAATTAATTAGAGCACTTGGTCTTTAAAATATTTTCTATTTATATTTATATATTTTGTGTATTATGAAGGAAATTGCAAATTTTTAATTTGATAATTTAACTAACATGATCATAATGGAAATATGCATCCATTCTCTTAGATGTTTTATTGTTAATAGTACTTGTTTGGGGCCATGAACAATCAAACTTTGATTTGAATTCTACACATTTATTTGTTGAATGGAAGAAAAGAATTATGATCATACTTACTAAAATCAATTAAAATGAATTAAAACTCAAATATATCTCTTAAAAATATAAAATATATATAACATGTATTTCAATGTGGGTATATAAGATCAATGCTACCTAGATTTAGTAACAAGTAACCTAACAAGTTATAGGTTTAAATAGGTTGTTATATTAAATAGGTGATTTAACCTACATGTTATATTAACCTAACATGTAGCATTAACTTAACCAGTTACATAATATGACAAGTAGCATTATACTAAGTTAGTAGATAGGTTGATAGGGTGTAAGTCAATTGGTAGTTTGCATAACATGTTGGTAGAACATGCAATGAAATAGGTAGTTAAACAGGGTGTAGTTTTTAAATTTTTGGGACTATTAGTACTAGCTAATGACTATTTAAATGGTCTATTATGACTATTTAAAATCTCAAATTAGTTAGTTTAAGACTAAAAGAACAAACCTATTTAAGAGGACGTTTGATGTTATTTTGATTTTGTGTTTCTCTTCTAGTGAGAACATGAAAACATTTTTTTTTAGAAATATTTTCTTTGAAGCTATGTGCAATTTGAGTACATGTTAGTATAAGAATTGTAGATATAATTTGTTTAGTTCAAGTACATAAATGTTTGTTGTTTAAAAAACTTGTTGCTAGAAATTTAAAAGTTGAAAACCTTTAATGGGCAAATAATACAATATTGATTCAATTGTTTTGACCATGCCATTATAGATATACAAGGATTTAAACAATCCTTCAAGTATTTGTAAAATTAATCGTTTGATTAATTAAATGAAAAAAAATTAATGCATACATTATGGACAAAACATTCTTCAAGTTCATAGAAATATTTAAAAGGTGAAAATTTTGGGCCAAGGTGGTCATTCTCTTAAAATGTTACAAGCGTGCTCATATGTAATGAACATATCTTGTAGATAGGGTTTTTTGAGTGATTCATGTTTAATAAGAAAAATTTCACTAGTTTTTTTCCTTGCCATGTAAGGTACCATGACCCTTGTGGTAATGATTTAAACCTATGGGCCCTTTGAATGGACCTTTCTTTCTTCACATATTACTTAAATAATTTAAATATTGTGTTTTTGGTTCAAAATTTTTATTTTATGTTTGCATTTCTACAATGTTTGAATTTTTTCATGATTTTTGGAACTATTGGGTTCAACTCTCTTGTGTTCGAATTATCCCCAACCATTTTGAGTTGCAAATTTAACCTTTTGCAAATGCAATTGGAAAGGTAATCTCATTTTCTCTTTCAAATTTTTCAAGTTTTTAAATTTTTTATAATTTTCAATTTTTAAAGCCAATATGAGGACAACTTGGCATGTTTAAACATTGAGTTGAACCAACAGACAAAATCTGCCTTTTGTCAAATGGTGGTGGTATGGGAGTAAGCTTTTCTAGGTCTACAATTTCCAAGGTAAACTAGTAACTAGTCTTAGCGCATAGACTCTAGCAGTAAGATGGGTAATTTTTTTAGTGCTAGAATATTGGGTGTGGATGGTGAGATTTGGGTCACTAATCGACGGAAGACTAGGCGCAAAGCGCAATTCAAAAAAAAAAGAATTTTTTTTTATTTACGTCTTCTAACACAAATTTTCCACAATGTTATACAACGACCTCTACAAAGTAACTGGGCCCAACCTACTACGTTATGCGCTCTAAACCCAAGACAAATGAAAAGTTCATGTTGGGCTTTCCTACGATGAAAAACATGCCAATGTCAACACTTGATTTTCTGGCAATCGCCCTCATCGTATAATGCCAATCAGACACCCATTCTTATAGGTTTAGACGCACCTACTCTACAAGATTGTAAGATGCCCCCATTCTTAGTTAATGTTGCCCTCAACAATCTTAAGGCGGTGATATTAAAATGGACAAAAGCCCCTCTCAAGCAGACGTCCAAGTGCTACAAGAAAAAGTATATAGACAACTTTGTCATCAATGAAGCTAACCTATTGACCTTTTTGACCAAAGTAGTCAAATTGGCAGTTGCAGATGTCTAATAAAAATGCGGTCATGGCTTTGAGGAGGCCAAAACCAAGGTAGGGTCTTCTAGGATTAAGGATATTCAAATTACGAGCTTTGCTCGAAGTTCAACAATATGTTGCCAAGCATAAATCATTATCATATCGCAATCCTACCTAGCCAACAAAACAAAGTATGGCCATTGTCTTCCTACATGGAAACTTTTTAAAAAATAAGAACTTGTGGATACTTGAAATTTTTGCTACTTCTTCCATTTCAAAAGCTTATTCAAGATTTCTTTCTTTCTTTTTTTTTCATTTTTCCATCTTTGTTTCCATTTTCCTTTTCTATTTAGTTTTTCAATGTTCCATTGATTTGTTATTATTTTGTGAAAACTTAAAAAAATATTTTTCATTTTCAACTCATATCTAATTTTTTTGGTGATTCCTTCTTCTATTGAATTTGTTGTCCAACAAACATTTGTATGCACTATAAAACTTGCAAAGATTTTTTTCCATTTTTTTTTTTTTTAAGTTTGTTTTTATTTTAAAAAAATTTAATTGTTTTCAATTTCTTATAGTTTTATCTTGAACACTTTCATAATTCAAAATTTCCTTATTCAAACTTTCATCTCTTATGCATCCTCCATTTTATTATATTCCCAAATTTCAACATTTTGATTAAATCTCATTGGTTTAATTCCAACCTTCATTTTTATTATATGTTTATATATTTGTTCTTATAAATAGTTAGGCATTAAGGTCCCAAGAATAAGGGGAAAGAGCCCTTCACAACCCACACAATTATAGAGACCATTAAACCTTCAATCCTAAAAAATTAATGTCGTACTCAATCATGATTAAATGTGAATAATTCATAATTAATGATTTAGCAATTTATTGTTTAACGATTACTAATTATAATTTAATGATTAGTTAATACTATTTAGTAAATAATAAATAGTAAACTTCAAATTGGTGAATCCAATGGCCAACTAATTTTCCCACACCAATTTTGCAGAGGAGAATCGAGTGGTCACTCAATTTTCCAAAATTGGTCCTTCATGACATAATCAAACGATTATTGAAACCCAAGCTTTGTTAAAATGAATGTGATCAGCATTGGACAGTTGCCCAATGTTTATATGCACCTCAAATGAATATGAATAAAGAACAATTGCCTAATCCTCACCACCATTTCACATGAAGATGAACATCAAATGGTTGCCCAATGTTCATATGCACTTCAAAAAAATATGAAAATTAGGTGACCATATGATACTCACTGCCATTTCACAAATAGGTGAATACCAAATGACTGCCCAAATTTTATACGCACTTTAAGTTTAAATGAAAATAAAGTGACCTTAGATATTCACTTTCCCTTGAGGTGCATGTGAACATCAATTTGTCACTCAATAGTCACTTTCACTTTAGTTGAAGGTTGGAATTGGGTGGCCACTCGATATTGAACTTTACTTGTGATGCAGGTGGGTATCAAGTGGTTACCTAATACTTATCCTCACTTAAAACATAGATGAGGATTGAATGGACGCCCAATGCTCACATTAAATTGAAACGAACGTGAGTATTGAATGGCCATCCAATACTCACATTCGGTTGATGTAACATTAAACATTGAAGAGTTGCCAAGCTATGTTTGAAGTGTGGGTCAAGATCCAATGGCCATTCAATATTATGATTTGTTTGAAATGTGGGTAGGCATCTTTCACATGACATTTGAGATAAATAATAATTGCTACTAAAGAAAAAACTAATTCTTGATTCATATGTTTAAGAAAAAATTGCAAGTTGATTACACACAAGGCCTATTGAAGAAGAAAATTAAAACCTATTTTGGAAATATAAAAAATTATCAAAAGGAGGACCTTGGAATTTGGGAGTTCCACCCCAAAATCACTTCATGGGGGCCTTCTTTGTGTGATAAGGATGATGACCCCAAGTTTTTGTTCAATTGTGTGAAGCTTGGAACCAATGACTATGTGAAGAATGTCTTTGTTTGATAGATGCCCGAATACAATGAAAATGAATCAAAAGTCATTGTCCTTATGGGTGACCTTCATAAGGATCTCAAAAAAATGGTTGGAATCCTTAGTGATCCACAAAAATTGGCAAACAAAATGAACTTTTCAAAAAATGTCAAAGTTGGGTTCAACGTGAAGAGCATTGGTGGACTTATAGGTGAATAACATATGTTCACAATTTAATGCTATTAAGAGTGAACTACAATTGAAAGTAAAGAAGGAAAAAATGGTGCAACTACCAACCATTATAGTGACACAAGTGGAAACACTATGAGAAAAATGGGTGTTTGGCAATTGGCCTTGCAACTCGGTTTTTGACTTGCAATGACCACTTACAACTCACTATATTTTTATGTTGTGGGTGTTATCGGACAAGTCACATCAATTACAAGAATTGCAACTCATCATATATATATGATGCAACTCAATTGTAAGTCTATCGAAAAAACTCATTTTCAATTATTGTGCAACTCCATTACAACTATAGCCATAAAATCATGCTGACATTACTAAATTTCATCCATCCATTAAAATTTGATATGTGGCACCATAAAAAAAATTGGATTAATTTTTTTCATAAATATTAATCTCCATCGTCTACTATGATTATGAATGATGGTCCGAGATTATGACATGGCATATTACTTTTGAAATATTTATTTATTTAATGGCTAGATAGGTCAATACATAGCCATAGGTAGGCATGTAGGTTGATAGGTCGTAGGTCTTACATACTTACACTACATACATACTTACCTATGTAGTTAGAAAAATAAAACCTAATTATTTACATAGGAAAACAAATAGGTAGGAAAATACAAGACTGGGTGAATTAAAAAATAATCAAGTAAATATTTTTTTTTATTTTATGTTTTTCTTTTTGAGTTAAGTTTTTTTGAGTTCATCCTAAAATGGCACATCTATTTTAATGTAAGAACATAAAAGAAAACACCTTTTTTATATATAATTTGTGACATGGGATTCAAAGATAAAACGTATGGATTGAATCCTTTAGTTGTTATTTGTTGCAAATTGAATTGCAATTACAAAAACATTTTCCCACATACTTTGTGTTTGTTTTTCATTATGTAAGACATACATTTAAATTAATAATTATCTAATACATACATGTGTGAATTAATTGTTTAATATTTAGTTATTTGAAATAATGATTTAAATTCATTAATTTAGTTCATATGATTAATTATCAAAATAATTTGTTTGATTTTAACTGAAATAACTATTAAAAAGTGAAACTTTGTAATTACATATTTGATAATTAATTATTTGGATCAATTATTTGAATTAATTAACCAATAAGCTAGTTATTTAAATTAATTAGTCTAATTAAAATAATTAATTAGTTAATATATTTAGATAAATAATATCAAATAATTATTTATTATAATTATAATTTAAACTTTATTTGAAAAAATCAATATATATATATTTGTTAGTTACTTCAAATAATGAAGTAAATTACATATTACTTAATGACTTTTTCTAAAAATTCATTATATATATATATATGAATTTGGTAAAAACATCAAGATATAAAGAGGCATATCCATATGTACATTTGAATTGAATTTTTAATATAATATACACATTGCTTTTAGTTTCACATATAATTAATTGTATCTATCCATATAACTAGTTTGTAGGTGAATTTATATAATAAATGATAAAATAATTATTGATGACATAATAATTATTTTATCATTGGTTTCATTCATTATTAAATATCCCCAACTTAGATAAACATTTATTTGATTATTGTTTCATGAGTAATTATTTAGTTTAATTAACATGATTAATTCATTAACTAATCTAAAATAATTATATTAATTATACTTATTTATTCATTTCAATAATGAATTAAATTAAATTAATGAGTTCATAATAATTAAAATTTAAAAGAAAATTTAATAATTAATGGTCAAATTATTGAAACAATCTTTTTTAATAAAATATCACACATGATTTGTATATTTATTAAGTTATAAGTTGTTGCACAATAATCATAACATAGTTGAACATTAGTAATTCAATAGTGGTGCATTGATGGCCTTACTAGTTATATTAGTAGGAATCATAATAGAGAATTAATTGCAAATGTGCCCCATAATGGGCGGCGGAAATACAGACACGTGGCATGATCACATGTATGTACATCATACATTAGTTGCAACATAGTTGTTATATTAATTGCACATTTACAATAGTTGTAAAATGTCTGTCACATGTAACTACAATTCAACTACTACAAAAATCAAACATGGTTAACTATGAATGTGTGTACAATGTGTACAAATTATTGTAGAAGATATTCGTTTTCAACTCACTTGTAACTATAATACAACCAATCAATTTTTTAACATGGTAATTTATTTATGAATCCCTTATATTTTTAAGGGGATAGTTGCATAATAATTATACAGTAGTTTTTGTTTTAGCTTTAATTACAAGGCAATGTGGTTTCAATAATTGTAATTTCTCATAGTGAAGGCTCAACAACTAAATAGAAGGCAAAGTAAAGAAGGAAAATACTATTGATGAAAAAATAATTGACAACATGGTCATGCACAAAATTTGAAAAGGTTTGATGAAACAAAATGTAGGATTATCAACCAAACCATGTCTAAAAATTCAACAATTATTTTTTGTTTGGCATGAAGTCCATTACAAATGTTGAACTAATCCAAGTTCATAAATTTGTGGAGGCACCATTGAGAATACAATGTTGCCTTTTGTGCAAAACACAAAAATCGAAATCAAGCACAAATTTATGAGTCGTCATAAAACTTAGAAGAAAATGCCAATGTGTGCTTATATGGTCGATCTATGCCATTCACAATACATTTTTCCCACAAGGCCATAGAAGTGGGAAAAGGTATTGACATCCATGTTTTTCATTATTGGTGGTCGACATATGGCAATCATTTTCTAATATTATTTGCAAAAATGAATATTGAATATGGACAAAAACATCCTTGGGCCATACCATTAAGAACGTCACACCTTTATTTTCTTAAACCTGTCAAACTTCGAAAAATCATAGAAAACATTTAAATAAATTTTTTCATAAATTTTTTTAATGCATACATTTATTAGGTTCCATAGATTTTTAAATTTAAATAATATAAAAAATATTGTGTATTTTGGTGTTCCTAATCATTGCATTTAAAAAAAGTTTCAAGAATGTCATGTTAGTTCTTTTCCTTGAACTTTTTAGTTAGGAACACAAATTTGAAACATGATTTGAGAATTGTTTTTCAAATTTTTTTCCTAAGGTAGTTTGGAAGTCATTTTATTTTTTGGTTTTTATTAGGAATTAATTGAATAATTATAATTTAGTTAAAAAATTTCAAAGTTAAAGCTATCAATTTTCAAAGGGGCCATTTAAAATAAGAATATAATTTTTTAACAATTTTCAATTTTTTAATTCCAAAATAAACCCTAAACTAATTCCATATATTAGTGCATGCAATTGATAAACATGAGAAAAATAACAATTTATAATTGTGAAAACATTTAAAATAAAGGGCCCAAGAAAATGATTTGGTCATTATTGGTTCCTTTAGCCATTCCTTGAGGTGGTTCCTAATGGTACCACCCAAGGATGCTTGCACCCATATTGTGTTGCTAGTCTTGATATCTAAATCTAATATTTACTAACTGGCCTTAAATGCATGCAAAAAATATTGGTTTTGGAAAGTTTTTTAAATAATGCATGTGGAATTGAACATCCAAACAACTTGTTAATTCAATCATAGGATTCCAAAATCTAAGTCATGATTGTATGAAACAAACATTTGAAAGATATGCCCACCATTTTTGGCGTAAAATCCATCAAGGAAGGGATTAATACATTATACCTTCTAATAAGGCATTTTTGATGCAAAGTTCAATATTATTTGGTTGGGAGGAGAAGAGATAATTGGATGGCACCAGGATTATACCAACAATTATTCCTATTTTACTTAGAACATCTGTAGCCGAACAGCGGGTGGCAGGACAGTGACTCCATGATTGTGCAGTTTGTGTGAACACAAAAACCTTGATCAGGGTAATCTGGCCGCCTCTATTGATGAATGGCGGCGGATTTCTTCTTCATTAGTGTGAGAGGGAAACTGGATATGCATGGGGTGCATGGGGGAAGGTGGTATGTCTGTGTGGGATGGGAGGACAGAAAGATGACGACGCGTTTGATGATGAGGAGCGGCGCCACATTGATTAGGGATGGAGGAAAGGCGGTTGGTGAGAAAAGCAAGGAGGAGGAAGCTTGTGCAGGAAGCGGGATCCAAGGATGTAGAGAAGGGGATGATCTGTGGGAGGTGGATCGGGGGGTTTTTTGGGTAGAACAACGAGGAGCTTAGGGAACTCTCGTCAGGTTGCTCTTTCTTTTCCGCTGCGATTAGTGACCAGACACATCTCTGGCTCCTTGATCTATGAAAGCTTAGTCGGAATTTAGGGGGAAGGAATCGACATAGCAATTTTTGGGAGGCAGAAGAGTTGGTTCTGTATAGGACATTGTGTGTAATAAGAGCTATGGAGTTTTGTCTCTGATATCCACTTCGCTTGAGTTGTGTGTGTTGCATAGTTGTGAGATTGCATTGTACCCGCTCTGTCAGAGTGAGGCAACATCGGGAGGGTTTTGGTTATTGCTGTGTCTTCTCTGTTTCTCTGGATCCCTCCTTTTTGGTTACACATCAACCTTATTTTGTTTGGCTGGGTTCAATGAGACACAATTTATGGAGCTTGCAATTGAACTCCGTGTTCAATAGGTCACATTTCACAATTGGTTTACATGTGGTGGTAACTTGCAAATGAAATCAATGATTGAATGGTATATGCACCTAGAACACCAAAAAATCATTTGAAATGAAATCATGGTGCATCATGGGTTTTCGAAGCCAACATCATTTAGTCTAATATTTACTTATAAAAGGAGTGGTGTGATGCGGATACACAATATGGATGCATTAATGTGCTCTTTTTTATCCTCAAATAAACAATTGCCAAATTCTTTTTTGCAAATAAATTTAAATTGAATCCTTCAAAGGATCCTCCACCAAGGGTTACTGGGAAATAAACAACTACCACTATCAAAAATTGTGTCCATCAAAATCACACTGCCCTACAACTAGAGCTCAAAAAACAATTCATATGCAACTATTGTGCAACTATCCTTTGGGTATTACAACTACTATGTAGTTTTCCCCCTAGAAATATGGGTAATAAATAAATAAATTATCAGATCAAAAGATTAGTTGGTTGTATTATAATTGTTAATGAATTGAAAATGGGTCTTTTATATAGTAATTTGTACACACTATATATACATCCATAGTTAACCATGTTTGATTTTTTGAAGAATTGCACTACACTATTAGAATTCACAATTTATTTAACCATGCCTAGGGTGATGTTTTTGATTGGTCATTTTGACATGTGACTATTTAACTACTAGTCAAATTGAACATTTTCATTAATTCAAATTGAGCATTTAAAAAATTATAATTTATATTATTTCGTATATATACATATTTATGTATTTATACATATTTTGACCAATCGACAACCATTTAAAAATCAACATCAATCAACGAAATGTGTTGATTAGTCAACATGAAATCAACATTTGAATTGTTGCGATCAAGGTTTGAACCTCGGTTTCCTAAGTATGACACCAACAATTTTGCCACCCAACTACCACTTCCAAATTATTACATATGAAGCCAAATATTAAAGTTATTTGACATTGTGCAATCAAGGTTTGAACCTCGGTTTCCTAAGTATGACACCAACAATTTTGCCACCCAACTACCACTTCCAAATTATTACATATGAAGCCAAATATTAAAGTTATTTGACATTGTATCAATTCATGTTAAAAACCATCAATTTTGAAATGTGATTTTTTTTGCATATTTTGCTCACATGAAACAAATTAAATTTCAAATTTGGAATTTTTCATAAATCTACACATTTGTAATAAATGGAAAAAAATTCAAATCATTTTTATAATTTTTTTTTAATGTTATTGTTTAATGTCAATTCAAACACAAAATTTCATCCCATATTTTGGACATGGATACGTATATATGTATTTTTTATAATAAAATTTGAACTACTATTTTTAATTAAAAAATAATGAGTAATAAAATTTATGACTTTTTTTTCATAGCTCAATCATTTTATATTAATTTTTCAATACATATAAATTTATTCAATAGCATGTCATTAATAATTACAAAGTTGACACCATGTTACATCTTGACAAGTATTATACATATTGAATGATATATATATATATATATATAGTGATGTATGTATATAACAAGTTTAATAATAATAATTTATAACATGGATAATAATATACACATAATAATAATTTTAATGACAATGTGTCATTGGAATTGGTTTATGTAGGATAGGATTTTGGTGATCATCACTGTGATAATTCTAAAACCATTCCAAATTATAATTCGTTATAGTTCAAATTTCATTTAAGAATCATTTCTCGTTGTTTTTCTTGCTCCCTTTCAATGTTTTTGTTTGTTTGTATCTTGTCGTTTTTCTTACACCCTTTTAATGTTTTTTTTTGGTCTATTTGTATATTGTTGTGAACTTATTTAATGAACTAGACTTTCATTGACAATAATGAAAAAATATATTAATGGAACAAATGACATATAATAAAACTTTCAATATTTTATCTTTTGAAAAGAAAAAATTGATCACAACAAAATTACTATGTCTACAAAAAAAATTTAATCACTATCACTAGTAGTGCAAAGTAGCATGGACCTTAAATATACATATGGATAAAAGTATACATACGGATAATACATGTCTATTGTTATTTTACATATGGATATAATATATATGTATAATACAACAAGTAATAATAATAAGAAAATTCATAATGGTTGCAAAAATTAGCTTTAATTACTTATTTCAATTGATTTTTAATACTTCAATTTTACATAAATTCAATTATAGAGAATTTTTTTGTTTCAATATTTTACTAATATTAAATCATTAAAAAAAGTCACAAAAAATTATTGTCATTCAATACATTCAAATGTTTTTGTAATTTTATAATTTCAATTTTATTAAACGTAAATATATTTTCAAATATATACTAATAATTATAATTATAATAATTTTTAATTTCATAAATTTAAAATAAATAAATATTTCCAAGAAAAGTGTAATATTTTTTTTCACGAAATTCATATATTTAATTAATTTGAAGAAATATCATAACTAAATATTTTCATAATTTTACCTTAAGTAATGAAATAATTATTTTAAAATAATTTAATTATATTTTTAATTGGTGTAATTAAATAATTAAAAAATATTGGGATAATGAAATAATTATAAGTTAATAATTTCAAAAAAAAACATAACTAAATAATTACATAAATTTATTGTAATTGAATTACAAGACATTATGGTGATTAGATTATTTCAGAAAATAATCAAATAATTACAATAAATTTTGTGATTAAGTCATTGTCGAAAATCCATTAAAATAATAATAATAATTTAAAAAATTAAAAAATTAGATTTAATAACTACAAAAATTACTATATTATATTATAAAATAATTTCAGAAAATTATTAATGAAATAAACTTTGTAAACTTATGTAATTAAGTACATAGAAAAACTATTGTAATTAACACTTTCAAAAGGTATCGATTAATAAATAACCATGATAATTTTAACTAATTAAAATCATCCATTCAAATTCTAAAAACCTTAACATCACATCAATAAAAGATTTTTTAAAATGATATTTATAACATTTGTCCAAATAAAAAATATAAATAACAAATTGATTAAATAAACTTTGGCTTACATAATAATGTAAAATGTCATATTGTTACTAATTGACATACTAAAGGTTATGATAAATAACTTTATAAATGAAAGATTTAAATATTAGCTAATAATTAATTATAAAAAACTCAAGACTGAAATTTTAATTTGAATAATATCCTTTTTTTTTTTAAGATAATATGTTTTAGTATATATGAAAATAAACATTAAAAATGTTTGTTCAAACCATATTTGGTATTAAACCAAAATTATGAAATATGTATTATTAACATTGTATATGTTTAACTTACCCAACACAAGACTTAAGACACCTAATTAATATAAACAGTTTTATTTATTTTTTACTAGGCCATGTGCCATTTTGACCAACAAGACCTCGATGGTACTTACATAATATAGGTACACCCTTGTCACTTTTGACTAGTCCAAATGCCATTTTGACCTAATGAAACCCATAGGGTACCTAAATAGTATAGGTACATTTTGTCATTTTTAACTAAATCAAATGTCATTTTGATTAGAATATTCATTTTTTAAGTACATTTTGACTAAATGTTCAATTTGACACTTGGTCGAATATGTCATCTTGGTCAAATTGCTTAATCAAAAACTACATATGTCATTTAACACTTGAGCTTCTAGTCAAAATGGCAATGTTTATGGGTCAAAAATAATCATTTTGTCAAGTTGTATGGTTTGATAAACAGTGAATTTTAGTAGTGGTAGTTGCATGTGATAACTATTTTACAATGATTGCAAATATTATGCCATTAATGCAACAATTATGTTGCATTTAGTGTACAATGTACACACATGTGACCATGCCACATGTTCGCATTTCCACCGCCCATTAGGGGATACAAATTTGCAACTAGTTTTTTACTTTGATTCCAATTTATACAATTAGGGCCACCTATTGAACTACTAAGTGTGCAACTATGTTGTGATTATTGTGTAACAACTTATAAGTTAATAAGGATGCAAATTCATATGTAATTTTTTATAAAAATTTAATGTTTCAATAATTTGATTATTAAGTATTAATTGTGTTAATACACTTAATTATTATGAATTTACTAATTATATTAAATAAATGATTATTAATCAGAATAAATAAATGTAATTCAGATAATTAGTTTTAAATTAACTAACTAATTGATTATGTTAATTAGATTAAATAATATGGATGTATATGAACAATAATTACTCATCAAATAATAATCAAATAAATATTTATCTAAGTTGGGGATGCTTAATAATGAATGAAACTAATTAATTAAAATACTCATTATTTCATCAATAATTACAAGATTATTAATTATTTAAATTCATTAAAATTAAAATATGGATGCATAACACATAATTAATTAATTTCAGACTTTACAAAAGTCTAAAAATGCACCCAAAAAAAATTTACAATTTTAAATATTAAAGTATTTCCATCATGACCTTGTGGCCACCGAGACATCATTGTTAACCACAATGAAAAGCTTTTTAGAACTATAGTTTACATCCCAAGTTATACAAATTAAACCTTGAGGTCACCATTGTAAGTTCTTTAAAAGAAAAAAAGAAATAATTACAAGATGATTAAATGAAATACAATTTAAATAAATCTAACAAACATAGTTTTGAATAATTGAAATCCAAACAGAACCTTGAGGTGTGGTGGCTAGTGGCATATAGCAAGAGAAAAGGAAGTTGCAATCAGAAAATCTAGATTACATAGCACATAAGAATGAAACAAGTTGTGAAATTATGTCATAAATTTATAACAACTACCCAATTTTATTAAATATTTTAAATACAAATTGCACCTAGTGGCCATGAGCTTGTCATAATAGCTAAATTGATTTGTACAAAAAATTTGAAACAAAAAATGCATTATTTAATAGAAAATTTCTAAAAACTCCCAAAAATAATTTGAAAAATATTTTTTAATCCTCCTAGTACTAGAAGTCTTATAATGGCCCATTGTCAAATATGTAACAACATCAACACCATTTTGGAATTAAAAACTAAGTGGCAAACATTTCTTTTGCCCTTTCATAGTTATAAATAACATCACACATTCTATGAACAATGGTCCAAATCAATTACAAACAAAAGTGAATACAAGACAATAGTGGAATATGAAAACATATAAC
>Ga0209611_10007843_pt1 | contig 16982 bp, 17 predicted proteins | sample S1TSphgellanicum_3_FD_187693 | JGI IMG/M metagenome (GOLD analysis project Ga0209611, IMG submission 187693) | Host-associated microbial communities from peat moss isolated from Minnesota, USA - S1T2_Fc - Sphagnum magellanicum MG (SPAdes) (version 2) | ecosystem: Host-associated > Plants > Peat...
TTCCATGAATTATTACTTTTTAAACTGTCAAAGTAGATTTTGAAAAGTAAAATAATTATTTGGCACCTGAGTGCAAGAACCTGAGAAGGTACTATGGTAACTTTCACTTCCAATTTTCTGAAAATGATCAGAATCAAAGAACCTTGCAGCTCTTATTTTATTCTTGTAATTCAGAATTACAAAAAAACCTACGGTCATGGTTTTTCAAAAAATTTCAAAAACTGGAGGTTTTATCACAAACTGGCAGAGGATGGGTAATTTTAGGGTTATGGTCATATGATCAATTTCTTCCATTTTTCAGAACTGCCAATCATGCCTCAGGACTCAGAATTGGCTTTCTGATTTTTTTGAGAACCTCAGACAAGGGTTCATATTCCCAAATGAGTTCTTTCTTTGGAATAGAGAGACTTGCACAATACTGGTTATACCATTCTGTATGTTCGTGGTCACTAGTTGGCTAAACCTTGTAACTTTTATGTATCCCATAACTCATAAGTTCAATGTTCTCTAATAATTGGTTATGTTTGATAACCGGCTTGAGAGCTTTTGCTCATTACCTAATACAATTATTATTTAGTAATATAGGCAATCTAGGTGCATTGTATGACCACATTGTAAGATTGTGATTTTTTACTAAATCAAATAAATATTGCACATGGAATGAACATATGATTCAACAAACTACTCAAGATTCATCAACAAAAATTCCCTAATGAACAAAATCTAATTTCATTTCATATAGATTCTTTTGCAAACAAATATCACTATATATTGATTTTTTTATATTAAGGATGTCATGCACAAATATCTGCCAACATCTAAAGGTGTTATTTTAGTCCATATATGGTGGTGCACAAGAAAATCACCTTGAAACACATAGGACAATTCTAATGCATAGACTTCTCAACAAAGAGTGTCCGTTTTGTAAGGCAATAGAATAGTGATAACTTGCAACCAAAACATCAATATCTTGAGGGATACATAGAGTTATTTTTGACACCAATCAATGAAAGCTATCCCATGTTTATGTCACAATTTCCATTTTATGCTAGACATATGTTAAACAATTTATCAATACTATTTATTGAACTTATTAACAATTAATACCTAAAATATTCAATATGTATCACATTTAAAAAAAAATTTGGCTTATATTGAAAATTAAAACATACCTTATATTAATTATATATTGGTTTTCAAAATGAAAATAACCTTATTGTAAACTTGATTAAATTAAATTTTTTATCCAATAACTAATATGTGACACACTATAATTTTACTCACATAATTTTAAATTTAAAGAAGGATGATTCCTCTAGAGTGTGGGGATTTTTTTGTAAGGTGAAGAATGAAGGTGAGGGCCTTACCAAAATAAAGGTTCTACAAAGCAACAATCAAACAAATGACCCAATTGTGGTAAAGGCCTTTGCCCATGAGCTTAACTTAGCATTAAGGTCATGGGATCTTCCTTCTCCATTCCAATTTTTTGCACATATGTTTTTTTTCTTTTTAATTTTTTGCATACTTGGGCAACATAATGAACTAGGTTCTTTTCTAGGTGACAACAATTGGTAGCAATGTAACATGTGAAGTTTAAAGCATGTAGGGAAGTGGTCAACATTCAACCAACATTGAGAAGTAAAAAGTGGATGTGAAGGCAAAATGATGAATGTGCCTAGAAATAGATGAGAAGACAAGGGTATTTTATTTTTTTTCAAAAAGCCCATTGTGAAAATGTAATGCTCATTTGTGAGGCAAAGGGAAAATTGTGAGCAATAAAATCCCCTACAAATACACTATGAATTTTTTTTGAAATATTTACATATGGGGGAATTTTTTTTATGAAGGTGTTACACAAGGTCTTCCTTAGTTTAACAACAATGACCTTAAGTGATAGGAGCATGAAACCTTAGGAGCTAATAGTTAATTTCCTTTTTAATAAGTTATTTTGTGATCTTGTTTCATAATTTCCTCAAAAATGGGATCCATGTGGAGTTGCCCTTACCCATAGTAAGAAATTACACTAACTAAGCACCTTGAATTTTTTAGAAGAAAATTCTTGAGGCAATTATGCACTTGTAATGAATAGTAAGTTTGGAATAATTGAATGCATTTAAGTCTATGACATATGAAGTCACATGATCATACCATTATCCAACATTCTACAATAATTACTACAATTTAAGTGTAATTTGATTGAATTACATGATCAAGTCAATTACCCCCAATTAAAAACACATTGAATCACTAAAGGAGACATTCATATATACATTAAAGTATGACTACATTTCCATTTTAAGTGTTATGTATGTATGGTAAATGGGTTAAAAGTTCAAGTTTATTATTTTTCTTCTTATTTTCAAAACAAAATAATGTCTTACATTCCATGTGGAAAATTAAAACCCTTTGACAATAAGATTTTTTGGCTTAACAAGAAAGATGCAAAAAACACATTTCACATGGACAGAGTCTAGGTCATGCTTGTCTTCAATGCAAGAAAATTTCCCAAGAAAGGCCATTTTGGTCCAAATCCTTAATCTTTCATAGCCTAGACCTTCACCCTTAGGTTAAATTTTGGTATGACATACAATGACATAAAGCTATAGGACTTTATTCCAAGACAAAACAAGAGGGGATTTTTTTTAGAAATTGGGGAAGAAATATATGGTCCAAGTTCCAATGTTGTGCACATATATTGTCTTAAACATACTTTTCATGCTTATGCAATTAAGAAACTTATTTACACCCTATATAAATGTAAGTGTAAATGATTTATAGTTATTCATTATGTAAATATATGTACATTTGTGTAAAAAAATTTAAAAGAAAGTTTTGTCCTTTCAAGATTTATAATTATCAATTGATCTTTGTCGATTGGATCAAAATATATTAAAATGCATAGATTTGAAGGGGAAATCCTATAATCTCATCGAGGCCACCTTCCTTAGTAAATATGAAAAGATACAAGGATGTGAACACCAAAAATAATTTTATGTAAAAAAAAATCAAATAAACAAACTTATTGGGTTCCACCTAAACCATGGGTCCAAACGAAGGGTTCTAGATGATGATGTTGTAGTCGGAAGTTTGGATCCAAATCAACTTGTGATTTTCAAAAAAAACTCAACAAACAACAAAACACTAGATGCATGCAATAAACCTTATGGGACACTAGATGCATCATGTGTGATTTCTTTTATGAAACCTATTTCATTTATAATTTTTACTTTTCCAAAAACATTCGCATAGGGGTATGTAAGTGTAAATGAATTTTTTTCACTTCACCCTTGTAATTGTAAAATAAAACACTTAAACATTGGGTAGTGTAATTGAAAATTCCAAAAATTGGGTAGTGTAACTGTAAATCATTTACATTTACATTGTGTCATATAACAAGTATATGTGTATTTATAATTATCCTTTCAACATTGGTCTAGATTAAGTTATTAAATGTTAATATAGTTTGGAATATCAATGATTTCAATGAAGGTCAAGAGGTGGCCACCTTGCCATTTTTTGTGAACTTAGAATTGTAGAGGGTTGCATCTTTTGAAGAATTATTAAACATGTTTAAGGAAAGGGATTAGGACCAAGAGAAACACCTATTAGGCTTTTCATATCCCTTGCACCATTGTTGGCACAAGGGTGTAAAACATCATTAATTTGTTTGTGCAAACAACTAAAACTTTTATTGTTAGAGGGTGGAACTCATTTCCTAGATGTTAATCTTGATAACTTTGCTCCTTCATTTGGGTTGCTTTTGAACTTGCAAAACCATGGGCAAAAAATTGCTTGAAACAAAAGGTCTATTTAGATGATGGGTTGGAACAATAATGACCACATTTGCAAGAGTGCAAACCCCATCCTTGGAGAGGATGATGTTAATGTGTGACCTTGATGTTTAAAATGTAGAAGAGGAAAGAACATGTAATTGTTTTTTGGCCACATTGAAGTCAACTTCCTTTGCAATAGATGCCAATGCATCACATATGGCATCATGCATCCTTGTGCATTCACTACCATGAACACATTGTAATAGATGGATATTCAAATAGTTGATGATAGGTGTCATAAAAAAAGCATGCTATTTTTTAGGTTGGGGAAAATCAAGTTGAATTCGCAAGGTAAGTGGAAAAAATTGTTGACTACAATTAAAATAGGCCAAATTATGAATCACATGCCTACAATTGGGCTCGAACAAGAAATGATATGAACTTGATGCACATTGGATATTTCATTAAAACAGATGTTGGAAACAGTTTAATGATGGTGCAATATTGAATTTGAAAACATCCAATTAATTTCCTAATGAACTCCAAATTGAACCTATACAAATAAAATTACAATATATGTCAAAACATGATATACATTATTTCACATATGACCATGTTTATAGTAATATCTGGCATTAACAACTACATGACTATGTAATAAATTGAATTCGTGGGTTTTCCCATTGTGATACTTTTGGTTGTAATAATTTATGCCATTTGTCATGTGACTTCTATGATTATTTAGTTGGGGAAAAAATGACTTTTATTACTACAACAATGAAATATAATTAAATAATAGATATTTATTGGTTTATGAAATGGTATTATTCCAAAAATAAATCCAATCATCCCAAATGGTATTTGCACTTTGAATTTTTTTAGTGCATGTATTACATGTATACTATTCTAGTTTCATCTAGTTATATAGTTTACAAAGTTGAACTTGTTAACAAAGGATATGAGATCAAAATTTCATGAAAGGGAAAAATTAGAACATTATCGCACATCCTTTGTCCCATACAAAGATAATGTACCTATTACCCAACCTACCTAGCTTAACTTAAGCCTATATAAAATAATACATGTATGTAACTTAACTAACCTACCTTACCCTAACTTATAACCTAGGTACCTACATAGCTTAGCTAATTACCTATTTAACCTACCTACTTAGGTATAGGTATGTACATAGTTTAGGCTAAGTAGGTAAGTAAACATAAGTAGGTAAGGTAGGCAAATAGGTAGGTGGGTGGGTAGGTAATCATAAGTAGATAGGTAGGTAAGTAGGTAGGCCTACCTACCTATTTTAGCCTTTAACTTACCTTTATATCTTTAGATATATACCCTCACAATATATTCTTAATATATCTTTAGTAAACCTTAATATATATCTAGGCATTTTAAGTCCAATATTGTGACCAATATTTGATTATATTTGTAACTAATGTGATATGTGATGGGCTAGGTGGATGGGAAATCACAAATAATTCACCCATTTGGAAGGATTAGTTGCCATTAGTTGCACCCCAAATTGTAAATATGTATAATGGAAGAAATGACTATAATCATGTAATCATAATAATTATTACAAGGCATTTAACATGTCACATACAATTACATGACTAGGTTTGGGCGTTAGTAATAAAATAGTTAAGTCATGAATATCATGTTTTGGCAAAATGTTGTAGGGCTTTCATTCTTTTCTTCACCCAATAAAGATAAAGGAGAGCGTGCTCATGAAGGCTTCCTTTAATTAGATTCGAAGGGTATAAGCTTTCAAAATAGTAGCCCAATGGCATAGGCCCAATAATTATGGGAGGCTAGGAAAATAAGTATGGAATACCAAAAGGGTTGGATTGGAATCCAAAAAGAATCATTAACATGGAAAAATGCCAAATGTTGTCCATAATGTTTGTACCACATGTTAAAATGTTCAAACCATAAGCCAAAATGCTTGAAAATATTATAACTTTAGGCTAAGGATATTGGCAAGCTAGAAGGTCCATAAATAGATGTAACAAGACAATTTTTAAAAAAACATTGTGGATTATAATCATAGTTGTCATAGCATTCGGGCATTTGTCATGACACGATGTATTCATCTAGACATAGAAGCAACCTCGTGTCATGTCAGGATAGGGTCAATTTAGGTGAAAGCCCATATCAAACCACCTAAGGTAGGGTTAAAGGCGACCAAAATGGCTTTCAATTGTTATAGTTAGGACTTTTAAATCACAACCTTTTGCGGTCACCACTATTTTTTCTATTGCAAAAATTATGGTCATGATTCGCCCCAAATTTTTCATCATCAAAGTTTAGGTTGCCACTTTGGGTCATCACAAATGTTTTTGTTGCCAAAGTTTCGGTTGCCACCTTTTTTTGTCGCCATAGATTTTTTGGTTGCCAAAATTTTGGTTGTTGCACAATGATTGACAATTGAACTTTGGCAATGGACAACAAAGGGTTTAATAGTTTTTTTCTAATGTTGTTTTTGGAAAATTTTCATTTATTTTGTCCAAAACAATTTAAGATTTTTTAATTTTGTTAGGAATTTTTTTTTGAAGTGAACTTTATCAATGTTCCAATATTTTTGTTACATTATAACTTTAGCAAAAGTTTCCACACCAAAAAATTGAAAAGCTTGGGGACATGAAATGATGGGATGCATCTATTTATTTATGCTTTTAATATGTGCAAAATGAAAAATCACAAGCAAAATGGAAAGTTCAATATTACAAAAACTTCAAATACAATCACACATGACAACATGATTCTTTGATAAAAATTGGTTTTATTAAATCAACAACTTCACAACATGTCACTTTTGACAATTCATACAAATTACACCAAATTAGTATGAATTAACTACAAACAACCTATGGCTACCTTTGGTAACGTTCTCCAAGTGGGGTCTAGTTGTATGGAGGTCCCCAATGTGCACATAACATGTTGAACAATTTGTTGTGCCTCTAAATTCGATTTATACATGTCATGAATCACCTTGTCAAATGGCATCTTTGTTAAATTGTCCATGAAATATTCAACATTGCAATCTTCACCCCAAATCAAAATTGTGAACTTGCCCATCGAATATGCCTTAGAATTCAACCCGTTGTTTGCTATTATTTGGCCATTCATCGAGGGGAATTTGCTGTTCTTACTTCATTGTGAAAAAAAAACAATTATGGGGCCACCCACCAACAGACTTTCTTGTGTTGATGAAATCTTATTCCTTAACAAACGCATACAAAATTGGAATCACGTTTTGAATGCATTTAGCTTCACCCCAATTAGACACACCAACATACACAACATTTGGTTTATCTGTTGAAAAAAACAACATGATGTTGTCCTTTGACAAGTCATTGTGAAAACTTCTAGAATGGTGTACTACAAAATTCCAAAATAATGTTCATGAATGCTTATGTTAATTTCACATGATTTCATTTAAAGGTGATAAGTCATGTTCACTTTTCCATATCCAGTTCTCCTTGTTGCAATAACATTCGATTGTTCAAAATGGGCAAATATATCATGTTGTAATCCAACATTTTTCAAAGCATGCCCCCATTCCATCACAATGTGTAAGCTTCCATGTTGTTTAAATGGATGGCCAAGAACTTGATGACACTTGGATGTTTGCATGGGCAAGCTAATGTTTCTATCGATCATTATTTATGTGCTTTTTGTTCACATCATTTATTTTGGGTGTTTTCACCATCAATTCAATGGTGCTTGGGATGTGATCAAACCTTTCATTTCATACCTTATGTGCCACAACATAACCACCCTGATTATCCCCACTTGAAAAAGGCTACACAATTGGTGTGCTTGGAATTCAAAGGACGCCTTGGCTTCCATTTTGGGAAAGAAGTTTTCAAACCCTTCTTCCATCCACGATGCCAACCGCACCTTCTTTGGAATTTTAAAATTGAATTTGGCCCACCATGCCACCTTATCCCACAATTTTGTCACCTCCACAGTCTAATGTGCCTTGTCCTTTTGTGGATAAAAGATTTCAAACCATTACATCAAATTGGATGCCGCATTTAAAACCTTGCAATCAAGCCATTCTAAAAACCTTGTTGAATTCAATAATCTTATATATTTTAGGGAACCATTTCTATCCACCAAAAATTTGTTTTCCATGACCTATTTGTACATGTTTAGGTTGGATCTTTATTTGTTCACAAAAGTGTTATCAAGGTACACCATTGAATGTTCCTTGAAAAAATCCAAGATAAATTTTTGGAATTGTCACGTGGTGATTTGTTTCGGGTCATTGTCCATAAGCTTTTACCACTTTCAAAATTGGGTTGATGCATTGTTATCACCTCTAGACATTTATGATGTGCTTCGACTTTGCATGTTGGGAGATGGGCCACTTGAAGGCCTTGAAGGCAAATGGCTAGATGCTAAAGAAAAACGTTTAAGGGGTTAAAGTCAAATTTTGCCATGGATGGTTGGCTAACTATACGACATTGCTAAAGGATTAGGGTTTTTGAGAAACCAAAATATTTTCCAAACACTAATTATTATTAACAATTAGAATCCTAAAAGATCACAAATTAAGATTTAAGGTTTATTACACTAAAGGCCAAAAATACCTCCCCTTATCCAAGTTTCAACCACTGCAATTGACCCAAGGTCTTATGCAATGGTTGTAAGTGTGCAACCAAAAACACAAAACCCAAATGGGAAAAGAAAAGGCCAAAAATGAATCCAACTTTTTTTTTTAAAATCATATATTTTCAAGTTTGGAAAAAAAAAAATTGGTCACCATCGGATAAGCATGCATTTAATTCGGTCACCATTGGACAACAATAACTAAATTTGGTTGCCAAACCCTGGCATTAGCGATCAAATTCGGTTGTCATAGTTGGTGATGACTAGATTTAATTGCCAATAGGGCATGATACCCCACCCCCTTCTTCCTTCTTAATTTTTTTATCTCCCCTCATTAATTATCTTCCTTAATTTTATTTTTCTCCACTGCTTCATTGTTTTCCTTGATTTTTTTCTCTCCCCCCTTGTTTTCTTCCATTTTATTTTCTTGTTTTGTAATATATATTTTCTTCCTCCCCCCCTTTTTCCTCTTTTTTTTTTTTCTTCATGTCTATTTTTCCTCTCCTCCCCCTCTTCTTTTCATTACCTTTCTTCTTACCTTAATATCTATGCATAAGGTTTTGGAACAATACTTGTGAAATTTCTTTTTGATTTTTTCCTTTTTCCCTTCCCCTCTATTTTTAAAAAAAAAATTCCTTTCTTCTCCTTTTATTTATTTCTTATTTATTATTATAATTATTTATATTTTTTCCTCTCTTTTTGGAGAGGGAAGGGGATACTTTATCAATAGATAAAAAGTGGTCCATGTTTTGGAAAAATCATTCAAAAACAATTTCACAATTTTTCAAGTAAAAAAGATTTGAACAATAAAAATCATGGTTCACTTGCTTAACATGTGGGAATTCATCTATCCTTCATTTACAAAAATGTGCATTTTGTAGAGTCATAGCGCATTTTTATTATTGACATTGTTTTGATGGTCATATTGTATTGAAGTAGTCGCATGTGATGCAAATATGAATTCCCCTAGGGATATCCTTGTATGACAAATCTTTAAACATATTTGTGACATCCAAATCATACACACCTTCAAACGTGCATGGGAGACATTTGACATTCACACCATTGTGATTCCAAGCTATGAACACTCGTTCCCCGTGCATGACACATTTAGTGCTAACATCAAAGGTCATGAGGATCTCCTTGTACAACAAGTTCTCTGATAATTGAACAATACCCACATGATATTTTCTTTCTTCCTCACTTGATAAATATATGGCATCTATTCCCTCATAATCTCATGTCACGATTGTGTGGTTAACCCAACTGTTGAACTATCATCAAGAATCATGTTTGAACCGACTTCTTCACTTCTTCACTTCTATTTCCCTCATCTTGATTACTCAACATGGTTTCTTGTGCTTAAAAAAAGTGATAACTATAATTGCAAGCGCTTTTGGAATCACAAGGACAAATTATTTTATTTATAAAATTATTATTTATCATGTGCTTTGAACTTTTGAATGACAAATTACAATTTACAATGATATTGGAGAACTCATAATTGCACACATATATTATTATACATATTACATCCTTATAATAATTCAAACATATAATAAAATTATGAACAGTAAAATCCAAAATGAAATGGTTGCAAATTTGTTTACACAAAAGCATACAACTTAGACAAGATATATATAGACCCTCCAGGTTCCTATGGATATGCATATTAAATAATTTGTGTGTATTGTTGAATGCCAAATGGATAACCCCCTTAAATAATGTGAGATTGTGACACCTTAGTGATTCTAGATATGGAAGGACGACCAACTACAAGGTTAATATTTTGGGGTTATGGTTGATGGTAGTTGTTGTCATTTGGGGGCCCTCCACAATCATCATTAATGTTGGTGTCATTGTCATCATCTCCATTACACTACTTCTTTACCTCTAAAGTGTTTTTCCCACGTATGCTCATGATGATATTATGCCTTAGGTGTTTTGTCACAATTAGTTTGGTAAATCGTTGTCCCTTGATATCCACAATGCCATCATTGGTGTGTGATTGATCATAATGTTGTTCACCTACAAAATTCATTGTTGTTTGAACTATTGGCCTCTTCCCTCAAGTGATTTGTTTTGTGGTCTCATTTTGAATAAGGGGATATAGATGGTTCATAGAAGATATCACTACAGCCTATCTTGACCTGATTTGGGGTTGTGGATGTGTTTAACATCATAGGTATTGGCCAATTGGCGTGTGGTTAAAATCTGAATCATGTTGGGCCAATTATTTGTAGTTGTAGGAGTGATAATGCGTTGAAGGTTAACTTGGGTTTCACCAATGTCAATATTTGTATCTAGGTTGATTAGTGGGTCCAATGTCATTACCACAAGGGCTTCAATTACAAGATTCATAGGATGGACATAAGGGCCAACCTATGAGAAATGTGTGTTTATTATTAATGTGTCTTGGGCGCCCAACTTTAAAATGGTGTTCCTTCAGCTAAATTTCATTGTCACTATTTGTGTGTTCATGGTTCAAGATAGTACAAAATCAATGGAGCCTATCAATTACACATGTATGTGGTTGTTGATCATTGATTATTAGGGCATGTACATATGTGGAGGATGCATTGGGGGGTTTCAACTTCATGCTCAATGGATGTATTTAATGTGGCGAAAATTGAGACGTCCATTTGTGGGAGGTCCATTTGCTACGATGCATTATTGGGTGGCACAATGGTGTTTATATCCCCATTATTGGATGTTAATCATTCCCAAATGCTAACATCAATCAACAATTTTGAAAACAAAAGGTCTTTTGATGGGTCATCAATTGGGAGTTCCAATGGGTCATGTTGGTCCTCTTCTTCATTTGACACCAAAGGGTCATCTTTTGATGTGTTGCCTTCATCTAAACTTAAATTCACATCAAACATATAATATTCAAACAACATATTCTTTTCGCATGTCATGGGGTTGGTGCCAAGTTGTTTTTGGAGGAAATTCCTATTAGTGTAAATTACACCAAGTCTTTGACCCATTCCACTATCAATCAGTTTGTTTGTTTGTTATGGACGAATGAGTATGAGCTCCAATTTCATTCACATGATGATGCAAAACACACTTATGCCAAGATGTGACGGGCGATGGGTGCAAGTGTGTGTCCACTGGCTTTAATCAAATCCCACCATTCATGTGGGAGAAATTTGAGATTGTTCACTTAGGGGGGGCAGGGTGTCAGAAAAAGGCCTTTGATTTTCAACAAAATCAACAAAGTCCTTTAAAGCTTGGGTGTAGGCTATTGAATTGTTAGTGTTTTTTCGTAACACATGATTTAACGTTTCCTCCACATCTACATCATTATGGAGGGGAACTTCACCCAACAAATATGGATTGAGAAGGGCCCTTGCATAATGTAGGTTGATTGTCAACATTTTCCATCGATGGTAAAATTGATACTCCACACCATCTATAAGGTTTGATGGTAATGAAAACAATTGATCTTGTAATGATAAAATATGTCATTCCAATGTCTTCATGATAAGTTATGCTTTTCCATGATGAGTTATTTGCCATTGAATGCCTTCAATCCCACTAGGACTAGTTCCATCATTTGCATAAAGTTGGCACAAGTATCCCAAAACCCCTCCTTTATGTTGGCTCAAAGATATCTGACCTTAATGAGGGACTTGTGAGGGCATGGGTGCCACACATTGTGTTAACAAAGGTTGTCCATTTTGGATTTGTAATAATTTGTTCAATAACAATTTTCAACTTGAACAATTCTTCAACCATTAAGAAATTGGTTGCAAAATTGCATTTTGTTGGGGTTTAAAAACATTAGGTTGGTTTCATAATGATGAAAGATTGCTAGTGGCACATGGTATTATTGTATGAAAAAAAAAACTTTCGTTTTTTTCACAATTCGTTTTACCCATGTTTCTTTTCCCTAATTTTGAAATAACAAGTTTAAACAATGAGTAGCACAACCTTGAAAGTGAAGGCCTAGAAAATGACAAATTAAAAAGTCAATTACATTTTCCATGCTTGAAACATTGTTTATACAAATTTGTGTACAATGTTTTCGACTCCAACACTTTCAATATATCAAACCAATGCATTACATATGTATTGGGCATCCTTATGCTCCCATGTTGTGTCAATGGCACCTATGAATACATCGACATTGGGATAAGTAAACATTACATTCAACAATGGACATCGTGTAACATTGTCCTGACCATTATAACAAATGGTTGTTCCATACTTGTGAATGGAATTTCACATCCTATTATAAGTATGCTTGGACAACCTTGGATTGTTTTAACAAATTTATGCGCAATCCATGGTATGATGAAGGTTTATAGTAGGTTTGGGATTTAGAGGTTGTTTTCATAGCTTGTATGAATGTTAGATGTCACACATTGAAAGGGATGTTTGCTTCATAAAAGAAAGTCATCCACTTCTTGTCCAGTTTTTATTTTTTGGCTCAATTCAAACCCTCTGGTAATGAAACATGTCGGAAGGTTGGAATGTTTATTCAAACCCTTTATGTTATTCATAAGGGGTGGAAATTTGAGCCCCTTCCACTTGAAAGATAGAAATAAATTTTCCCTCCATCAAAAAATTCAATGTTTCAATGGCCATGTTTTCTATTTTACCCATTAGGGGTTGACACACAAATGTCATCTAACGGTCAAAAGGAGAATTCCCCCATAATTGGCAAATAATGGCTTCACTTGTGCTTGTGTTTTTGGACATATGTCAACACCAGTATGCTCACTGCCATCATGTTGATAGCCCAAATGGAAAAAATTCTATCCTTGTAGTATGAAATGACCATGTTGCAAAACTTACGTTCCACTTTACTTGGTTTGTCCAAGGTCATCAAATACCATGGATCCCACATGTTTTGTCTACCTTCCATCGAAAAAACACAAGAACAATGGATTTGATTAAGGGATTAGTATAACATGGTGGGACTCCACCTTAAAGGTTGCACAATGAAATTCAACACCAATTGCAAATGCAATAAGATAATCTGAAACTTGAAACACTCATAAAGGTTTCACCCTTCCTTCCCAAGGTATATGACAATTGTTGTTTCATTAAAAACACAAAGCCCATACACCTCAAAGGAAAAAATGAGTTTAGAATGCATGTTCCAATTTTTTATTACCCAACACAATTTGGTGACCAAAATGATTTGGTCATTACATTAAATGGTGACCAAAAAGATTCAAGCACCCAAAGAATATTGGCAACTAAATTGTTTGGTCATCATAGGTTTGGCAACCAAAAAATTTTGATTACCAAACTTGCAATGATCGAATCCACCATGCACCTAAAGGGCAACCCTAGTGAAAATGATTTTTTTCTTGCATCCGTCTTGATGGACAAAATTGAAGAATCAAAATGGACATTGATGTGATGCTTGATGCAAAATGGACACATCACATCCATTATGATAACCCTAATTGTAATGCGTCAATCAAATGGTTTTTGAATTTCATGAAATAGATTTATGTATATGATTACTATGCAATTTAGTTAGGTAAGATCATGAAATTATTTTAGACTTAATGATTTACACCAAATGGGGGACTTTTCAATATGCATAGCTATTTCATAACAATCCATAAACAACTTGCAAATGGACTCACCATAATCATAGTTTGTAATGATGAATTCATTTATCAATATCCAAAATTAATAAATGTCATTAATAATTCAAAATAGGGGGGTTTCCAAACCATTTGAAAATGGTAAGAAAGTTTGAAGGATTTTTTAAAATAGTAGAAGCAACGAAGTCCTTTACAATATGATCTTGGTGGAATTCTTATAATTTTTTCATCAACATTGTACCTTGGAATGTATTAAAAGGTGGGTATTAATGATCTTTTGAAAATATGGGTTCTTTTTTTCTTGCGAAAATGAGCATTTCACAATTCTATATTTTGGCAATGTAAAAATATATTGCAAAAAATACTTTTAGGGAATCCTATCCTAGTCAATGTTGGTTCATTTTAGTTTACATTCACCCCAAAGTGTTTAGGCAAAAAAAATTGATATTGTTTTGAAATAATTTGAGTTGACCTAGGTTGAGACACTGAGTCAAAAGAGATAAATTTCACAATCTTAAAATTATATTTATATGTCAAATATTTATGTGTTAGGCCTATGCTTGTCATGCATTAAACCTAAGGACGTTCCTTATGTGGATCAAAACATTTGTCTTCTTTTGCAAGATATGTACGGTGCAATTGTTTTGGAAACTATGGAAATGCTAAGACCACAAGTGAAATATGTTTGAAACACATGCCAAATGTTCAAACCATAAGCCAAATTGGTCAAGAATATTATAACCTTAGGCCAAAACGTTCAAGCATTGAATATTTAAAACCTTATTTGCACGAAAGGATTATCCAAAGTTTTGATGCACATGAGATTTTATTTTTCTTTGTTTTCTCTCTATTCATCATTTCATTTTGCATGTTCCTTATACATGTGGATAGATGTAAAGAAGACAAATCCAATGAGCCCAAGAATAGCCTTCAACTCTAAATATTTGAACATTTGAATCTTTGGTCAAGATGTGGGAGAACAAAATGTCTCAAGACAAAATGTTCAATCTAATTAGGCACCCTTTGAGATTTATTGGAATTTTTCGTAGCATTTGTTGACATAGAAATCAATTGTGTTCTACACTCCAACAATCGAGTAGAAGGACATTGCAATGTTTAATAAATTGTGTGTAACCTAATGTAGCTTAATACAATTAGTTAGGCCAAATCTCAAACATTAATTGGAGGATGGAAAACATGAAGATAAACCAAGTATGATAAGTGGCTATGGCTTGTCTTCATGTATTGTGTGATCCAAGCATTTTGGCAAGTGGTCCAAGGATTTTGACCTAAAGTTATAATATTCTTAAGCACTTTGGCTTATGGTGTAAACATTTTGGCATGTGATCCAAGGCAAGTTGTCTCAATGTTTTGGCATTGCTAAAGCCCAAACCCACTAGTCTTTTGCCTTGGGATCACAATGTCTTGTCTTCAACTATTTTCATCAATATACTTTCAACAATAGGTTGTAAATTGTATGATTCTACCTTCAGCAAAAACAGATATCCTAAGCTTTACATTCTTGTCTGATCCTTTCGGTGTTTGGTAAACAAGCTTTTCCTGGCATAAAGTACTACTAGGTAATGGTGGAGGTTTGCATTCACATGGTGGAAGGTCTCTTCAAATGATGAATGCATCTTGGGTGCAGAGAATTGAGATGTAGTTTCAAAATAAAACAAGAAAAACCCTGCAATACTTTAGAAGATACAAGGAAATGCCCAAGCTTTAGCAACATAGTCTTCTCAGCATCAGCTAAAGAAAACCAAGAAACAAAACAAGAAATTGGTAAGTATACCCAAAGAAAGAAAAGAGCTTGTGAGATGGAGTTGGGTGTGAGCCCAATTCATGTAAAGCCTGTGGCAGACGGCTTTACCGAACATAAAGACCATGCTCAGATTTTGATCACTACACATCAGTACACTATGATTTAGGTAGTGATTTCAAACACAAACCAAGATCACAGTAAATCACTCCTGTGATTTTGAGTACTGGAAGTTCATTTATTTGAGCACAACCCAATATGAAAAAAAGTTACTAATGTCAATTTTGGGTATGGAAAGCTCAATGATTTTGAACACTAGGTAGGGCACCACCTGCCTTGTGTGAACCAGCACCTACACTGGTACCATGGTAAAAATCCCAAATTTCATTTAAGGGTTTTCGAAAATTTTGTAAAAATCTCTTGCTTAACTAAATCAAGCTCTCTGAGTTCAAATCTACCATTTCTTGATCACTAAGAGGCCTCACTCAAGAAGGTACATTCACTACTAAGTTGCTGAAACCCCATATCAACTACACACTTTTGAGTGTATGTGTTGTTCAGTTCTTACTTCTCAAGAGACTCTCTGACCCTGGTTCCGACTCCTTTTTTTCATTTGAGAAAAAACCTTCAGTCTGGTTCAAGGAATTTTTATTTTTATTTTGGATAGAACCTCCAATCTGATTATGGATGCGATTCTTCACATTTCAAGACTCCTAGTTTCAGATTTCCAAAAAAATAAATCTTAGGGCAGGTCTGGTTCCAAACTGGATCCAAATCTACCTTACATACACATAAGCCCAAAACTGAAAATTTTCAAGTTATTGGTTACAGTGTACATACTCAAACCAGCCTTCTTCTTTGTACACAACAAACACAACTTCTTCTTTTTTAATCAAATCTTTTTGGGGTTTCTGATTGCCAAAGTAGACAATTTTTTGGTCTGAATTGGCAAGATTTTGCCTCAGATTAGCCCCCCAAAAAAAGAAGGATACCCATATCCTTCTACTTTCATATTTTGATTCATCTCATAGCACCTTTCCTACAACAATTTGTTTTTTTTAAAACACAAAAAAACACACACACACACAATGGGAATTCCATTTTCCCTACCTATTTGCCTTTTACCCTCCCAGCAAGTGTGGCAGATGAAAACTTCCTCTCACCTCCAATTTCCCTCCAAATCCACTCCCCTGCCCCCCAACCTTTGCCCTTTATGTTGCAGCAGCAAGTGCATTTGGAAATCTGGTA
>Ga0209611_10007845_pt1 | contig 16979 bp, 12 predicted proteins | sample S1TSphgellanicum_3_FD_187693 | JGI IMG/M metagenome (GOLD analysis project Ga0209611, IMG submission 187693) | Host-associated microbial communities from peat moss isolated from Minnesota, USA - S1T2_Fc - Sphagnum magellanicum MG (SPAdes) (version 2) | ecosystem: Host-associated > Plants > Peat...
GGGGGGGGGGGGGGGGGGGGGTGAGGCTTTTTTCGGGGTTTGAAATCAAGTTAAAGTGGGGGGTTGTTTGAGTCGAATGTGGAGTGAATTAGGTGGTTTTTGGGGTGTATTTTGGACCTATTTGAGGATGGAATTAAAGATTACATTCTAGAAAAATTAGGGAAATTTTCAATATATTTTAGGAATAAATTCAAGAGAGACAAGAAGCCATGTTTCAAAGTGATCGATATAATTACATGAAACCTTAAACATGAAATCACATGGCAATGAACAAAATGGTTCTAATCGTCAAAAAACTTATTAATGTAGTTTAACATTTAAAAGTAGGTCATTTTGTATTAATTTGACATTGTCCAACCTTTGTTATATATATATTGGAATAAAAGTTCATGTTTTTTTCATTGTAAATGTTGGTGTTTTGAATCTTGGAACCAAAATTGAAGGTTATTTGAAACCAAATGTTATGGAACCTGAAACAAAAATTGCTTTAGTTTGACGATAAATAAAATTTTGGAACTTGACTCACCCCCTAAATTAATAAACTAAAACTAAAACTTGGTCCCATTGTTTAAACAAAAAAATTAAAATCATACTAAAAATAGTTCCTTGAAAATTTTGGGAATCAAAACTAGAGGTTCTTCCTAGAAGCTAGGAACTACCCAACATTAGTCTACACCATCACTATACCATTTATATTTTTTCATTAAATCAAGTGATTTAAAAAAATCAAAAATTTCATATCTTGTGAAGTGATACTTAATTTCATTAAATGATGGCCAATGTTGTTCAACACTAGCCCAAGATTGTTGCAAGATTAAAACAAAACATAGTTTATATTCTTGAAATTGCACAAGATTCCAACTATTAATTATAGTTTATATACAAATCCCAAATTATCAATATATAAACATTTAAGTTAAATAGAGTTAACAATAGAGCTAGCACTTTTATTATTCCATTTATTTTTTTCCTAAAATTGATTTTTTTTTTGTTCTAAGCCACATGCAAATACTATTAATAATATTTGTTGATGACCAAAAGCTTCTTGTTTTGGCAACCTTTTTGTCAATTTGTAACAAAATTAATTTGCAAGTCTAATAATTTCTATTAAGAACTAGGTTCAAAGTTCTTGTAAAAGTTACTTGCTCTTCATTAATAAAGATTTTTAAAAAAAATTTGCCCATTTAAAAAATTGATCATCTCAACATTTTTTCATGGTTTTTTTCTCATAAATTGTTTATAAATGTTGTTCATCTATATAAAAGGATATTTAAAATAATACTCAATAATTGAACATCATTGATGATTTTCTTTAAATTATCAAACTTAGTAAACTTTGATTTTATATTTAATATTCATTGTATGAAAGTTCCAAGTTTGTTCAATGTTGAAAATTGTAATAACTTATAACTTTGGCCTTGCCTCATATTTCAAACAACTTTTCATACATAACTAAATTCAATCCCATGGAGCTTTATTCATTGTTTGTAAGTGATTTTTTTTTCTTTTTTAAAAAATCATTCCAACTAATCTTATCAATTCATTTTTCCCATTGTTACACAACATTCAGTAACAAAAACATAGTTTTGTATTTTTAAAAATTATAATAGGCTTCATCAACATATTTCACACATCATGTTATATAACCATGACTTGTTACAATCATATATATTAATTCACTATGTTCGTCTGTATGTCTGTGACAGTGACTCCAGTAACTGTTGTGAAATTTCCAAGTGCCAATTAAAACTGATTGCGGCTTTTCCTTTTGGTACATTTCCAAGTGCCAATTAAAACTGACTGCGGCTTATCCTTTTGGTAAATTTCCCAGGTCCCAATTAAAACTGACTACGGTTCAACCTTTTGGTAAATTTCCAGGTCCCAATTAAAACTGCGACCTTTTTTCCTTTTGGTAAATTTCTAGGTCCCAAACTGTGGCTTTTCCTGTAGAGTCATTATTAGGTAGAGGGAAAGATACGGGTACCCGGGGTGACTAATTAACCACGTGTCAGGATCCGGAACGATTGACATCTTAATCGATGGATTACTACTACACAATGGACTCCAAAATCCAGGTGCCAAAAGCACTGCCTGACCGACCTTCTCTCCCTCTCCAGAACGCTTTGGGAATTAACACACCTATGCATTATGCACAGGGTTACCACTAGTCTATAAGTATATTCTCTAATTATTTGTGAAACCATGAAGAAATAATTTTAAAAAAAATATTGACACATGCATTTTGGTTAGTAATAAATTAAAATGTTTTCGCATTAATTGAAATTTAACTAGTAATTAATTGATCTTTTGTTACAAAGATGTCGTCTTTCATAAAAGCTACAAGGAGAAATATGGACCACCAATTTTGTTAGCTAAAATACACAAGTTGATGTAATTGATTAGGTAGCGAATGCAACTATGAAACAATTGTCCGTACACCTAATGTATTAAGTTAATTTATTTTTAATGTCTTTTATCTTCATCAATTAAGATTTTTAATAGGTTTCATCTTGAACTTGAGAATATTTTTCCATATTTTAAATGAGCAATTTCTTTTGATGGTAATTAAGCAAGAATGAAAATGATCAAAATTTAAGGAATGGAGCAATTTTCCATTTGGGTGACATTCTTAACTTGTCTTATGTATGGCTTGTCTTTTGGGGCATATGTGTTCTTGCATTGTTTGTATGATAGTGACATTCCAATGTTACAATAAAATCATTGTTGCTACTTCCCTTTCGACTCAATGATTCAACACGTATAACATTGTCTATGTGATATCTTACCATTAACATTATTACAAAAATTAGTTCATGTTAATTCACAAATTTGTGCCACTATAGATTTGACTAGGCAAATGCATCAAGTATAGGAGAAAGGTTTACATTTAGAACCTTCCTAGATTTAAGGTCACAATCGTGAGGCCAACACACACTAGAAGAGATCTTGTTTGCCAATAAGTTTATGCAACTATTTGTTAATTGTGTAAGTCAAAAACTAGTTGCAAAATCCAATTGCAAAAGACAAGATTTTTTCACAATTGCCACCTTCAATATAAGAAGGGTTTAAATGTAGACCTTTCTCCTTTACTCAATGCATTTAAACAAATGTTTGACAACATCCAACTTATGATGAGTTGGGGGCTTGTTAGACAATATGTTCACCATGTTTAGTGCAAATGAAATATATGGACGTGTTTCCATTGCCTATGATCCTTTGAAACTCTTTGCATCAATAGCAAAAACTCCCAAATCTTGATCATTAATTTATGCCAAAATAACATAGAAACAAAAATATATAATTTCATTTCAAATGTGTCCACATTCTTTTAGCATCAAAGCAACATTGGACCTTTCCCATGATATTTTTGGTCTTAGATTTTGTAATAATTTGCAACCAAATGTAACCATATTATTTAATGTTTCGATATACGCTAGATATGTGAGGTAGCCATTTGTAATCAAGTTTTTCCTAAGACCAAACTTTTCATGGTGATTCTACATTTTTACATGTTGCCACATGTCTACAAAACAAGCAAATTGACAATGGTAGAGGGTTCTTAAAACATATATTTTTTAAAAAATTTATTGTGATATTTACACCCAAAACCACCGTATGTTTCGATGTTTTTTAAAAAAAAAATTACATTCAAAGACATCCAATTTATGTGAGTGTCATTCTTTGATTACACAAAGACACTTTCCCATAATCTTGTGCATGGAGAATTCTAAATATTTTTGATTTTGATGGTGAACAATAATGCATATAGAGAGGCCTTTAGTGATTGTGCAAGCAAGAACATCAACAAATCATGCATAAAACTTGTTTTTGAAAGATAATAAGAGGTTGTCCTTATAGAATAATATTTTGCAATTAAATTTTCAATTTTTTTTCTTTGGATTTGAGTTTTAGTTTTTAAAACTGAAGTTTGACATGCCATCATTTTAAGGTTGGTGTAACCCCTTTTTAGTTTTGACATTTTAGCCAAAAATCAAGAGACAAATGAATTCAAAGATCGAATTATCAAAATCATGAAGGGCCTTTTCAATTGGCCCATCTTGTTATATATTTTTCCAACAATGGACATCCTAAAATATAAATGTTTTAATACCTCATTTAAATATTAAGAAAACTAATGCCATTGTTTGTTACATGCATGCTTTTGCAAACTAGAGATGAAATTTGAAGCATCATAATTTTAATTTTTTTTACCAAGTATAAAATGGGGAGTTTCATTTGGAACAAGTGGGGAATACAAATTCTTCGCATTCCCATGGCTACTAATCACTTTCCACCATTTGAACAACTCTTACAAATCCATGTATACAAAATTCATTTTAGATTAATCTCAGAATATGATTTGAAACATGTTTCAATTTTATGTGATAACATTTTCATAATTTAGTTAACCTAACACAATGTAACATCTTTGACCCTGTGTGCAATTAATCATGCGTCGTGAAGATCACCTTTTACAATGTGAGTTGTTTATACAACATTGCATTTTATTCAAAACAAAATGTGAGTTATCTCATAGGAATAACGATGATAGAAATGAGGGTCAATTCTTCATGCACACCAACAATAGCACTAGAACTATAAGCTTTAATTTCATTAAAGTGGAACCTTGGAAGAAAAAGGGGAACCCTCAACTCAAGTTTGAGAGTTTTCTTCTATTGAAATCCTTCCTAAAGACGGAGGATATAAGCTAGTGGTGATCAAGTGTGCATGCCATTCCTACCTATTAGACAAATACAAGTTTTCCAAGGAAATTACGATGCTTGACTAACTTCAAAAACTTCATTCTTGCATTCAATTGTGGAAGAACAAATGTGCTTTACTTTGACAATCTTCCAATACATACATATCCACGTCCTCCTTGATTGTATAAGAAGAAGAAGAAGAAGAAGAAATAATGAGCTAGACCATATGACCTAAAACTTCACATTGTTTTGCTAGTGTCAAGATGACTTCTTCATCTCCACATTTTGCCAAAATCTCAGTCCCAATTCCAATTAAAAACTATGAAATGCAAAAATTGTGACAAAGTGACATGCAAATGTTTTTGAATCTCTCAGTCATATTCCCTCTTGTAATGTGAAAAAACACCAATGTTTTTTCACAATTGTGTGCATGTTTTACAATAAGGTTTTTAACACGGAAAACCCATGTTTTTTGTACATCTATCTGCACCTCAAATTCCACACCAAGTGTTTGTTGCAAACTAAGAATTGCAAAAACCATGCATCTAGTTAGCTCATCTTCCCAAACACATAATGTACACTAATGCAGCAACATTCCACAATTTTAAGAAAAAAATCAACTCACTTTCAAGGACCTCCACCTGCTGATAACATCTAAACTAACTTGGCAGATAGATAGCCCTTTCTCAAGTGGGTGACTGACAACACAAAAATTGTCAACAGGAACACAATTACAAGAACACTACTCCTCCTGGGTACAGACTATTTTCGAGATCACTACACAGGACATACAACAAAGCCTCATCTCCTGGCCTGCTGCATTTTCAAATACAGTACTACTGGTCAAAACTGTTGCCTGTCTCAGCCCCTACAACATTTGCTATCTTCATCTATACAACCACAGAGTTTACCACTCAACTGACAAAGCACTGGCAAGTTGGTACAAGCTGCCATGATACAATTGTGTTTCTTCTGATTTACTACAATCCTTTTCTAAGTGATGAAGTAGTGCATTGCAGCACAAATCTTGGGAGAAGATGACACTGATCCTTTTGGGATTCTTTGAAAAAACAAATAGAATCCAGCAAGATCTACCTATTTGTGAGGAAAGTTCACAACATGGATAAGTAGCTGTGATTCCAACTGAAGCATGATGATGGATGGGGGTAAAGAGGAACCTGCCATCTTGTTGAAGCAATCTTTCCTTCAAGTGTGTGCAAGATGATTTACACCCATCCAAGTTTTATTGCTCTCCAGGAAGGGTTGTGTCTTCAGGCAAATCACAGTACCCATTGTCATCTCCAATAAGATGTGCCATGCACTTCTTTTCTGCAAGAAGCTCATTCTCACTCTTCTTGATTCGCTCGTATAGGTAACTGTCAATCTGAAGGTCTGGTACAATCTCATAGTCTCCATCCCCTTTAGACCTGCAAGGCATACTAAAAATGAGCTCATTGGCAATCCCATATGGATTTCCCGTGGTGAATACTCCTGATGAGAACCAGTCACCTTCTGGAGTCGGGGTGACAAGAGACTTGATAGCATCTGCAATTGACACAGCAGTCGATGCAGCTGAGGATCGGCCCCACTTCTGGATCAATGCCCCTCCTCTTGTCTGCACCCGTGGTGTAAACTCCTCCTCCAACCACTTGTGGTCTGTAATCACATCAGTTGCTGGCTTTCCATTAATTCTGGCATTCAGAAAATCAGGCACTTGTGTTGTTGAGTGGTTGCCCCAGATGGTGACATTAGAGACGTTGTCATAGAATACACCTGCCTTGAGGGCCAGCTGACATTTTGCCCGGTTTTCATCCAACCTGGTGAGTGCATGGAAATTCTTGCTGGGGATACGAGGTGCATTTTTGAGAGCAATGAGTGCATTTGTGTTGCAAGGATTCCCAACTACAAGCACCTTCACATCAGGACTTGCAACAGCATTCAGTGCCTTCCCCTGCTCAGCAAAGATCTTCCCATTAAGGTCAAGCAAGTCTGCCCTCTCCATTCCAGGGTCCCGAGGCTTGGCCCCGATGAGCAAAGCCCAGTCCACATCCCGGAAAACTTCAATGGGGTCAATGCCAATGTTAACTTCCCGAAGCAAAGGAAACAAACAATCCTCCAGCTCCATCCCCACACCTTCAAGCGCATCTCTTGATTTCTCTGACCCCAAGAGGTTTAGGGCAATCGGCTGGTCATGGCCAAACACTTCTCCAGAAGCAAGCTTGAAGAGCAAATGATTTGCTATCATACCAGCTGCTCCTGAAACAAGCACACGCACCATCTTCTTCCATGTCTTGGACCTCTGGTCATCATCGGTTTCCTTCAAGTCATAGGTCACACAAAACACTCCAAAGCATTCCCTTTCCTCTGGTGTCATTCCAGATGATGGAGCAGCCACAACAGGCTGTGCTCCTGCCGCTGCAACAGGCTCTTGAATTGCACTGGCAGCCACAGAGCACTGCACCCCAGCTTGCTGAATTTTTTTCTGCACAAGAACAAGTTCTTCTTTATGGGCTGCAATCCTCAACCTCCTGGCAACCCATTTCCCCCTTCCAAAGAATGCACTTCTTGCAACTGAACATGATGCCTGCCCAACTGTGGTAGTAGTGGTGGTGGTGGTGGTGGTGGTGCTCTGGGACTGCACTCCACAACCTGAAACCTGAACTCCTGAAGCTTGGAGCCCGGTTGCCATCCTGCAGGACTTGGAGCAAAAACTCCCAATGGGTGTCTTTCTCTTCCACAAGTAATCAAAGAGACAACACAACTCCGAGTTCAGACCCCTTCAATTCTCTCTCACAATCCTCTCACAACCCTCTATGTGTCTGTCTGTGTGTCTGTCTGTACAAAACGGATCCTCTTGCAAATGGGTACCTTTATATACTTCCACTTTCTGTCTCGTGTCTGTTTCTCTGCAAAAAACCCTAATTTTTTCTCTCATCTGTAGGTCCCTCCCTTCCTTACTCCTCTCTCCTCCCCCTCCTCCTCTCTAATCTCCCGGAACCCTAATTGGGGCTTTGGCCAGTGGCACTCCATACAAACCAACAACTGATTCTGTGGGCTCTAATTTCCTGGCTGTTTTTTTTCCTAATTTTCCTCTTTCTCCTGGACACAAATGACAGATTCCGTGAGTTTGCGATTATCTTATGTGGGTGATGGGAAATGAAAGGGGGAAAGAGAGAGGAAATGGGTGGATGGGTGGATGAGTGGATGGGAAAGAATCTGGCATGACCTTGGGTGGTGGGGTACGATGACGCACTCGCTGACATTAGTAGCGTAGTTGCTGCTACTGCTACTGCTTCTGCAACAAGAACGACAACCACCACAACAACAACAACGACAACAAAAACCCCTCCTCTTCCTCTGCTGGTGCTGCTGGGATGAGTCTTCTTCTTCTTCTTCGTCATCGTCTGGGTCCCCACCCACCTTGCATGTTGTTGAAGTGTGCTGCTGCTTTCCAGGAGTAGCTCCATACATAGCCAACCCACTACTAATGAAGATGAATCCTTTCTTTCTTTCTTTCTTTCTTCCTTCTCTCTTGCTTGCTTATATATTATGATCTTTTCTCGCTCTCACTCTTTCTCTCTCTCTCTCTCTCTGCGCAAAAATGCTGGACCAAAACCATTTTGCTGAGCCAAACCGACATGTTTTGACTTTTCTTCATCCAATTTTTATGTGCAAGGTCACATACTGAGTACACGAGAGCTGGGGGATGCTCTCACTCATGCATACAAATATGCAATCCTCCCCCCCTCAACCCAAAAAAAAAAAAAACACACACACACACACATACCATATCCACCCACCATACTCCACATTTGAAGCATTTGGGGCGCACTAACATTTCATCTCTTCTTCTTCTTCCTCTTTCTCCTCCTCCTTCTCTTCTGATGCTAATATTATACCACCACCCTTCTGGATTAGGTTAAGTAAATTTTTTTTGCATTTTTATGATATGATAAGTTATGTATATACAATTTGTGATCATGAGGAGTTAGTTGCATAGGGACTAATCTTGCATTAAAACAAGCAGCTCATTGTGTAATGAGAAAAACAGCCCTTATGCATAATTGGTGGTTATTACAAATAAAAAAACAAGGGGTGTGTCACACTTCAAAGCCTTGCCATTTACATTAAAAAATATCTTAATAGGCAAAAGAATCAAATATTTCACCATGCAAAAATATAATCTTCAAACTATCCTAATCTCAAGTTTCAACACAAGCCAAAATATCATCTTTCAAAAATCCTCATATAAAAATAGACCTATCATTATTACCTAGGGGCCAAAATCCATTAAGCTACTATACTCTATATTGAATCTAAACACAATATCCTTGCCTTGCCTTGGTAGGCAAGGCCAATAAATGGAGAAAAATTATAGTCAATTCAAAAATCTATATATGAACGAAGGGAGTTTGTTTGTTTTCTTTGTCATTTTGAGATTCCCCAAAATTCCAGTGTCTCTTGTCATGCTCTTGGTATCATTGGAAAGCCCTTGATGAGTAATAAATAGTGCATTGACTCGGTTTCGTAATGTTTCAATCTATGGTGGAGAAGTGATTGAATATTGAATAATTTTTTATTGAGATTTTATTTAAATTAAAACTAAAATTTATTGGGGAATTTGGGCACCCTTGTGGTAAAGTTGGAACGCCTTTGGTGAGTAGGATTTAATGAAGGTGATTTGGAAATTTTTAGACTTGAGGTGTGAAAGATATTGAATTTTGAGTAATTTTTTTCATTGAAAATTTAATTACATTAAAAAAATGATTTTGAAAGAAAAATTAGTTATGTAACTCATTCATGCTTGGGTTGATAGCCTAGGCTATAACTAGTAAGAAACAACTAGCTCATCGTGTAATGTCTTTACCTTAAAGTGTATGGATATTATTTAGCTTATGTGATGGTATTGTGAAACATGATCTAACAATTTGAATGCAAAATATATTGGTTTGTGGTAAGTTCAATATGTTTCAACAACTCTTGAGATACATTCTTGGATGGGTGCATTTATCCATATGTGATCAATATGGGTATCATAAATTGTAGTGATTTTAAAAAATTAAAATTTCATTGAATACTGGTTCATAAATATTTTAAGTTCATTTGGTTGTGTTGAGTTTTGGTTAAACATGTCAATGTTGAAATCACCCATTATTACAGTTGGACAATATGTTGGCATTACGTCTAAAAGCTTTTGAAGTTGATTTATGAATGTTGAAAATAATAATGTTGAACTTTTATATATGGCTATTACATGTATAAGTTTTTTTGTATTTGTATTGAATGTTGTTGTAATAAATTCAACTCCCAAAATGGTAAATGTTTCATGTGATGATAATGTTGTGAATTTGTCATATTATATCATTGTGCCATTTCATGCATATACACTTATGCTTGAATGTTTTTCTAGATCAATGAAAGAAATAATATCCAATGTTCATGGATTGAAATGTGTTTCATTGAAACATAATATATGAAATGCTTTCAAATTGTAATAAAGGAAGACACCATTTTAATGTAATGATAAGGATTTAATGTTAAGAGAACAAATAAGAACATGTGAGTGACGAAGTGTATGTGGTGTAGGAATTAGGACATCCCATCGTGCAATTGTTTGCAATCAATGCATTTCTATGGTAACACTTGGGTCAATTTAGAAATTTTTCATTTGTAAAAGTTGAAGGAAATAAATATTTTCTTTCTTCTTAATATGGGAAAGTGTTGTATATGTTAAACCATGTTTATATACTCCATTAAGATCAAAAACCAAGTGATCAAATGTTAATCCTTGTGCTCGATATATAGTACGTGTTGCAACTAATTGAATAGGGAATTGCATCCTTGTTATAATATGAGTTGAATTTGAACCAATTTGATATCTTTAGATATGGGTTCTATAGGTGTCCATGTGGGATATATTTTGTGTTCATAAAAAGGTGCATTTTTTGTTCATGTCAATTGACCACTTTTAGGGTTATTAAATAAAATCCAAATGACTTTTAGTGAATTAGGCAATTTACTTAAAGCTTGGAAAATCCCATTTGCACCACTTACCAAACCATCATATGTTGAATAATTACCAATGCACAAAGTTTGACCATGTTTTTCTTTATTTGAATTTTTTAATGTAATTCAGAAGGGAAATTTGGATAATTTTGCAATTGAAATGATTTAGGACATGTATCATGATGTTTTATTTTCTACACAAAATATGTACACATCTCCATCATTTCATAAGAAGGTTGATTCATTGTGTTTAAGCCTTGTTTCATTTGTATGAAATAAATAAAGAAGTTTTGGATCTTTAGGTTGTGTACAAAAACATTGACTATTTATTATATCTATGTCAAATTGTGATTATGTGGTAGTTCGAAATCGGTTTAATATGTTGATGAATTGTTCATTGCTTTGGTGCTAGACTATCAATATTGTTCGTATTGATTTTGAAAACTCCAACATCATAAACAAGTTGAACTTGATAAAATCACATGTAATGTGACATCGAGATTTTGAAAGAATTTTGTTGCACATGTTTAATTGATCTTAATTGAAGATCAATGAATTTTAATATTCTCTTATTTATCAAAGAGATTTCATCCAACACCATCAACTGTAATTGATCATATTTATTTATCAAACTATCTAGCTATTATGAACTTAAAGATGACAAATCTTTACAATTAAAATGAGTAGAGAAATTTGAATGAATTGTGGTTCCATCAATGTTAAATGTTGTTTTTCTAGTGTATGCCATGAATATTTTTTTAGACAAATCTAATTGAAGATGTTTGTTGTAAAAAGTAATAAACTTTGAATCAAAAGCATTGATGTGAAAGTTTTACCTGTATTAACACCTCTAGTAATGAACGTGTGAAATGGTTCATTTGCATTTTGTTTTTGCCTAAACATAACATCATCAAATACTTGATATATTCAATGTTCATTTTTTTAAGCAATGAATGAAATTCATGGGTAGGCAAAAATTGGTCTTGTGCATCAATATTATTTGAATTGAAAATGGTGGACATACCTATATGTGGTGTAATAACATACTCGGTGTTGATGTTATATGGTTCAACCCCAATACAATTAGTGATTTCTTGGGGTGGAAAATGAACATTTGTATTAGAAAATTTAGGCATCCATATATTTGTATCATTTTTTATTGCTAATTCTTCAACTTGTGATTCTATGTTTGCCCAATTCATTGTGTGTGTATTATCATTGTGGAAACAATATACAATTTTTTTTACACAAAACTATTTTTTTTTTCCATGCATGTCTTTACAAGATCTTTGTTCATATGTCTTTACAAGATCTTTGTAAAAAGATTGTTGGTTTCTTTAATTTCATTTTTAATGCATTTATGTATGTATCCTTATCTTATATGGAGATTGATTCTAAAATTATAGTGAATGACATAGTTGGTATTGTTCGTAGGTCCGTTTTATTAAGTTCATCAAAAAATTCATTGTTGATTTCATTTAAACAAGTTTTTTCCAATTTAAGGGATAAATTTCCAAGTGGTATTGGTTCAAGAATTTGTGTTTCTTCCATAACAAACCATGGAAAATTGAAACAATAAATAGTTGAGCATGGTCATAGTAATGAACACATGTAATAGGATTAGATCATATAAGATCTACAATGTGTTTCATTTCCAATTTATCACATGCCATGTTGAATCCTAGTTTTTTACTATTAAAGTCATATAAACATTATAACAAAGGATGCCACTTATTCTTAGCACTAGTGAATGTAACAAAAAATGTTGGGGGGCCTAATTGACATATCATTGCAAATACATTTTTTTTAATTGACTTAAATAATTAGGTGAAGTACATATTCATGAAAGATCCATGTATCCTAAATTTGAATGTAATATAACATCTAGGTTTGGTTTGTTAATGATTTCATGTGTTTAAAGTTGACGTCCAAGATGATGAGACTACATAATGGATCAATATTTTTATAGTTTTAAAAAACAAGTTTGGTATGTGTGTAACAAAATCATGGTTTTTGTGCAAGAATTCCCATTGAGCAATTGTTTGATACAACTTTTTAGTTCCTCGGTTACTATGAGGTTGACCAAAAAATAACATTGAAAAATTTAATTCTTCCCAATGAATTCTTGGAAAAGACCCAATGGTTTGAAATCTTCGCCTAGTGCCACAGTTATAACATTTTCAAAGTAATCGTAAATTTGTTCAAAAGACAATATGTTTTGCACCATAATGTCTATTGATATATCTTCTTGTTCCTCTTCAAATCCATCTTCATTGTTGTTGTCACATGGCACATCATTTGTTTCACAAAAAATATTAATAGAATGGGTCTATACAAGGCAATGTGAACATATCAAGCCATTATGGATGGATTGATATATTAAAATCTTTATATAACGATGTGTTGAGGAGATGTTGCAAAGTTGTCATAATAAGGTTTGGATGTATATTACTTGTCAGATATGGTGATTTGTATTCCATCCATTTTTTTAATGATAAACCAATAGTTGCATCATCATGTGGAAGACAAGGTAAAATTGATTGGGTGAAATTTACATTTATTGGAACATTTATAATAATTCCTCTAATACTATATTGGCCATAACCTTGGAGTTGCCAAATTTGAGCAAAGGCCCAACAAGGCGATACTAATCGCTTTTCTAATTCATTAAATTTTTTTATAAAATCTATGGTGTCATTCAATTTAATGTTTGTTTGGAGTTTTATTTTTTTGAAAAAAATGAATAACAACTTTTACACAATAACGGTTTAATTTCACCAGTTGGAATATCAAGACAATATTTTTCAATGCTTGTTTTATATATTTCTACTACTTGTTTTCTAAAGCATAATCAATGATAATACACACATGGATGAATTGGTGTAGAGTCCTTAAGTTGTCCAAAATATTTAATTCGATGATCTAATGAATTTTTCATTGATTCCAAAAATGTGCCTTGTGTTGTTGTGTTGATGCACAATTTTGTGGAATGTTACAATTAGTCAAATTTTTGTTCAATTGATGAGGAGGAAGTTGTTGGGTTTGTAATTGACATTTATATTTGTCATATGCTACGTGCTGTCCAAAGAAGAGTTAGTAGTTTTTGCAACATTTTTTTTTCATATAATGTGACGTAAATGATGATAAACTTGGGTGAATTGTAATTGCAATGTGGAATTATTAACCAAAAAATTATTTGTTATATCTTTTAAAGTGGATAATGGACATGTAGTCATCAAATGCTCTAATTCAAATTGTCATGGATGGTTTGCCAATGGAAGTGTTTAGGTTTGTGAACATGTTCGTTTGATGTTTGAGTTTTATGCTTTTGTGAATACACAACATCATTATTGTCATGCAAAGGTAAAGACTATTTTTTCCCGTGTTTAATGCATTGTGTTATTGGTTTGGTGTTATGTTCCATGGGTGCCAATTCTAACATGTTTTGATCATTAAATTGTGAAATATTATGAAAAATGATTGGTTTATAATGGCCTTTTGTAGGATTAAGTACTTCATCATGGTAAAGTAATTATAATGGACCATTTGTTATAAAATCGTCACCAATGCATAAACATATCACACAATTTTTTTTTGACCACACATAAATAAGCCTTCATAAATAATTTGCCAAACAAAATGTTGCACGTACATTTGTCACCCCACAAACCCCCACATTTTGCATTTATTGCCATCTTGTCCACACAAGTTTACAAGGAATGGATGCCATGATCTTCATATAATAAAAAAACATCAAAACGAATATTAATGATTTCTTGGAATGCAAAAGTAGGTTGTTGAAAAGATTGTGCAAAGTGGGCCATACATTGGGAATGAAGTTGGGGTGAGGTTTGTGAATAATGAAATAAAAATGGCACTAAATCAAATAAACAATCATCGATTACAAAAAGATAATTTTGAACATGTTGAAATTGTTGCACATTAAGGACATTGTAATAATCATATTGACAAATGATCACAATATAAAATCTTGTCCTTTCCACTACCCAAATTCACTAGGTTTTTAATGAAATGAGACAAATTGATTAATATGCAACTTGTATGGTTTTGACAAAAAAGGACTAGTTGATTAGAACATTTTTAGTAAAATATTTTTTAGTCATTTTGGATAGTCACATGTTACATTAGATAATTTTTAATTTAAAAATTATGACATGGATATATGAGGTCCCAAGTTAATATGACATGGAATAAAATGTCACATCATCGTACAATTTTTTTTTCTTCGGATCATGGAGTCACATATTTTAGTTTTTCATGGCATGCCATGACAAAATTACATGCCATGAATTTACTTTTTAAAAAAATTCCAATTTTGTCAAAAACAAATTTTGACATCAATTGCCATGATACATTGATGCATGCATTCATGAAGGTTTGAACCTAAGACCTTATGGAAGCACACTAAGGCCTAAACCATCAAACCATTTGAAGAATTTATTAGCAAAGAAGAAAAAAATTTAAATTAATTTTGTTTGGAATGAAATTGTTTAAGAAATTCAAACTTTAACATATGTTTTCTTTTTCAAAATTTATTGAAATGCTACAAATAAAATCATGATCTTGAAGCTTATTCAATAATGTATTCCAAAAATATGTATACTTTATAAATATAAAATATAATACATTAAAAAAAATTTAAATAACATGTTATGAATAAATTTACAAATCTCTTTTTGTTTAAATTGATCTATAATATCTACGAATTCAATGTGAATCTAAGAATGCATTCATTGATTATTTAACAATTTTTTTATTTCCATCATGTGAAATATGTCTATTTTTTGAAAAACTGCAAATTTTTATTTTCCCAAATATGATTAGGTACAAAAATAATTATTATATTTGTGATGTTGCTAAAATGGCAATCATCCACAAGAATTTTGCCACATTTGGTTATAGACAAAGTTGTGGAGTTGAAAACTTGTTTAAATCCTTCAATATTATGGTTATCTATTATAATTTATTATAAAAAATTGAAGATATATATTTTTTAATTTGACACAATTTGATATTTTTTCTTTCAAAAAAGCCCTTTGTTGATGTTGTTGCCCTTTTAAATTGGCAAACATTGGCCACAAAAAATAAATCTAACTAATTAGTCAATATAACCATTTAATTTTCAATACCATATTTGCTTGGCAACATGAATCATACATTATCACAAGAAGAAATCATGTCCGTTTCCAACCCCCGCACATTGCAACTATTGTCCAATTTAACTACATTTCAACTACATTTGGCCATTTTAAGTTTGCAAGTGGCTTGTTGCAGTAATTAATGGTCAATATTATTCATAGTTGTTATGTTCATTATGTTGTTCACTTATGAACATAATTGAAACCTTATTTAATTATTTAATAATTTCAAATTGGTGACGTGGAAATTGAGTAGCCTTAAACTTTATTTACATAATGTATTATATTGAGTTAATGATTTTTTAAACAATCAACATGGTACATAAGTTGAACTATCAACTTTTAGCATGTTAAAACCATTACTTAGAAATTGTGTTTTACACATACCATAATCTATTAAAACACACGTAACAATAAAAAACCCCACATTTATATTGGATTGAATTAGTGATTTTTTTCACATCTTTTCAATTATTAAAATTAAACCATACACTTTTAATATATTAAAACCATTACATTTTGCACTTATTATGATATACTAAAACATATGCAACTTAATATTTTGCATTTATGCTTGAATGGTTTAGTGAAAATTTTCACATTTTTTGAACTATCAACATTTTTACATGAGTCGAATCATCCACTTTGAGCTTATTGAAACCATTATTCAAACGTTGCATATTGCACTTACTAGTATATATTGAAACACACATAATAACTTAGTGCTTCACATTTATACCAGTTCAAGAACGTACCCTGAAACCACTGGTTCTTTGAAAATTTTCAAAAACCTGGAACCTGCAGTTACTTTACTTTGAATTTTTAAAAAAAAAACCCTGGAACTGAGGTTTGTTATTTTCAAAAATTCAAAACCCAGAACTCCATATCAAGGAAAAAGTAAATCCAAGAATTGCCCAAAACTGGCAAATACATCAAGTTCAACATTCCTATGACTCGTGGCCACCTCTTAAGCACTGCATGCCAATATTTTCTAGGATACAATATAGGTAGGAAGGACACATTTGGTCCCCTTAGTCTTGAGTTGTTAAGTAGTTTTTGGGCTAAAATTGCAAAGACGATTGTATAGGTCTAATCTATTATAGCAAACTTA
>Ga0209611_10007846_pt1 | contig 16979 bp, 10 predicted proteins | sample S1TSphgellanicum_3_FD_187693 | JGI IMG/M metagenome (GOLD analysis project Ga0209611, IMG submission 187693) | Host-associated microbial communities from peat moss isolated from Minnesota, USA - S1T2_Fc - Sphagnum magellanicum MG (SPAdes) (version 2) | ecosystem: Host-associated > Plants > Peat...
CTTTACACTAGGAGTCTCAAGGCCCCCAAAAACAAAAAACTAGGGACCAACTTTGAGCATTTTTTTGTGCTTGTTGTTTGGCCCCCCCAAGTTACTAATAAATGCTAGAACATTGATATTAATGAATGCTTGAACATTGGCCCCAAGGGTTTGCAAATTGGCCTCCCCAATTGGATGGTATCATCCTTTTTTCCAGCCTTGGGACCAATACAAGCCCATAAAAGTTCAGCATTTATTTATTAGTAACTTGGGGCAGATTGAAAAGATTTTTTTTTTTGCTAGCCTTGACTCCTAGTGTAAAGCCCTATTTTGGGGGCTGATTTCTACTTTTCCACCAATTGGAATGCTTGATTTGGGTTGAATATTGGCCCTGACTCCTAAACCCCTCACCCCCCATCCCCGCCTCCCATTTGGTATCTTAATTGAGCAGGAAGTACCCTACTAGGTACCTTGGCAGCTTTCAACACTAACTATCTTGTTTTCAGAAAATGTTGAAATTTTCAAAGCAAAAAATTCAAATAACAATATTTTTGGAACGAAACTATTGAATCTTCAAAGAATAATCTGTTTTTTGGAAATGGAAATTTTCAAAAATCATTTAATTATATTACAAACAAGGTAATTAAATTATAGTACTTTGCAACTTGTCAATTTTTGGAGAAACTTAATGCTCAAAGGTGGTGAAATTTTGAAATTTCAAGTTGCATAAATGTGAAAGTTTTGAAAACCCAAGGATTATAAGCCCTTGTCATGCATGACTTTTATTTTTATTTTTATTTTTCCAATTGTCGTAATTATGCAAGCTTCATTTGGCTAGTAATGTACAATTTGGAGCTTTGGTAGAGAATGGGTTGAATGTCAAGATAAAAATGTCAAGATTTAACACAAGATTGATTTGGAAACACATTTATTTGACAATCTCACCCATTGTCAACAACACAAATTTTCCATGCATCTTAGTGCAATCCAATGCATTTTGAACTTTGTAAATATGAATTGAAGTGTGACAAATATAAATTAAAAACATAAGTATAATTACCAATAAGAATCAAGAATTGCAACACATTAATGTTCTATATCAAAATGGATAAAAAAAGATCAGCATTCACTCAAACCAAAAATATTAAATATTTCTAAATGCAAGCCAAATTATTGAAAAATAGTATATTATTTGCCAATATGCATTTTGACAAACTAGTTAAGTATTTGACACTATAATGTTGAATATATTAAGATACTTCGATTGTGTGTGTGTGTGTGTGTATCAAATTTGAACAAAACATTTGAGATAAAAAAATGTGTTGTTATTGGGAACATCTTGGTGAACAAATTGAGAACTTGGGGAACCTTTTAGGAACTTGATTAGAACGGTTTAGGAACACATTGGGGACATTAAAAAATCTCCCCCTACCCCGCTCCCTCTCAACCTAAACCCAAAAGAAAAAAAAATTGGGCCTTCTTAAATGCATTTCAAGTAATCTCAATGGCTACATGAAAATTATGATCTTAAAATTGTTTGTCACCATTTTCTACTTGGGCTAATACCCATACCTAACATCATGGGTACCTATTAGTTAAAGTATAAATGGGCAAAATTTGCACCAAGGGCGGCCATAGACTAACTTTCATTTGGATGCATTGTTTCCTTAGAATGTTAGGTGGATGGAAAGAGGTAGATTACACAACTTAAAATAAAAGAAGGGGGTATTTTTCTATCAATGTAGGTTACATTCTTACATTATGTTTTGTTAAGTCTTTTTTCCTAGATGTGCATGTTGTTATTAAGTTTTTATTCCAAAACATTAATTTTTTCAAAGGATTTGGTCTATGGTTGGAACTCCATTTAATGTGAACATGGTTTCAACCATTGATGACCTTGGGAGGTTTTTCATAGTTTTGGAGTTTCCATTTTCACATCATGAAATTCCAAAAAAATAAAAGGCATGGTTGACATCGAGAAAGCTTTATTATAGTTTGTGTTTTGAACTTGGATTCCTATTGTTTCAAGTAAGTACATTTTGCAATGTGAATTTGTAAAGGTAGGTAAATAAGTCGGTTGTGGGAAATAGTAAGTAGGCAAGCAACATAGGTAGGTTGTAGGAGGTAGTTCTAGGTAGTATAAGGAGGTAGGTGGGCAAGTGGTTGGGTTGGTTGTAGGATGGTAGGTAAATATGCGAAAAAAAACTTTTTTTATTAGGACTCTATAAAGTCAAATTCATTGCAATAACTATTTTTTTTAAATATTTATGAATAAAAACTCAAGAAAAAATTACAATGATAATTCTAAGATTTTGTTATAGTAATGTCAATGGAAGACTTTGTTGTAGCAAAACTATTATAGTAATGACATAAACCAAAATAACTAAACTAATATTTTAACTAGAAACTTGAGGAAACAAATTTTTTGAAAAATTATGAGATCTATGTTATTACTATAAGGATGCAACATAATATATACACACTCAAATGCCACACTCAAACTATAATAATAAGATGATGTATTTCTTTTCACACAAAAATCACCTTCATAACTTAAATTTTTGCACAAACATTCACAAGTATAACTAAGATCCATTATTAGTACCTCAATCATTTTTACTAGCCCTCCAACATCTTATTCTTCACATTAATAACTCCACACACAAAGCCTCACACACATTCAAACATTCCACCTTCCTCTTATATCCAAATTGCACCCTTTCCCTCTATGTAGCCAACCACTACCACAATCGGTGGTAGTTTCCAAAAATTCAAATCTTATTTCTTTTCCTAATTTCTTTTCAAAAATGTATTAGTTCCCATCTAAATCAAAAGGAAGATAAAAATCAACCTAAATCGTATTTTCATGTTCAACATAAACCACCTAACCCCCATGTTTTAAAACATTCTAACCTACCATAAATTCTTCTAGAACATAACTAAAATGGTGTAAGCAAATCAACCTCCACCTACAATTAGTAGAGATAGTGGCTTTTCTACAACCATTCCCATGCACCAACTTTTGACAATTCCAAATTATTGGACAACAATAAACAATAAAAACCAACCCCATGAAATGATCGAATAATTCTTGAATCTTAACATTAGAGAGGCCTAATATACATATCTAGCCTAACTAGTAAGTAGGTTAACCTATTAGCTAACATATGATGTGCTATTTCACTAAAAGAAAAGAATATCGTTACACAATATTAAGACTCATTGGATAGGTTTAACCCCTTTAAATGAATGTTAAAGGAGGACAAATAACTTGTTGTCTAAATGCATGCATGTTGTTGTAGTGCATCCTCAATAATTTTGTGTTGTTTTGGGCAATGGGTATTTTTTATTGAAATGTTATCCATGAAAGTTAATGTTAATGCACACTTTTGTAATAGAAGATTATGTAACCTTTCGCTTTGGTTAAATGGGTTTAAAGGTAGTATTTTGGGCAAATAATACGAAACAAAATGCGGTGTTATTGGGTGGGAATTGAGGAACACAATGGAATCATATTTTGGGAACCTAGTGAAAACACATTGTAAAACATTGTAGGAACACTAAAATCCAAAAGACTTTCAATCCCAATTTAATTAATCCTTTTGCAGTGCATGTTGATCCATCTCATTGCTAGCATGAGATTTTAATTCTTAAAATTATTTTTCACCAATATTGGCTTGGGTTGATAATATATATATCCCTTCCTAAAAGAGTGAGTACATATATATTGTTCTAATTTTATTGCATTGTGTGATTAACATTTTGGATCATTAACACATATTCAATATAATGAATCAAATTTAATAATTGAAATATTTAAGTCATGAAATTAATCCAATTTAAAGTACCAACCAACTATGGGAGATTTGGTGGAAAATAATCAACAATTTTGGTAACTTATACACTCAACTTGGAAAAAAAAGCTTATGTCCAAATCCATATAAAATCATTGCATACAAAGTCATACTTAACAATGCCATTGATCCCCTCGATAATTAGAAGTTGCTTCAAGCCAAACTTACTATCACGCCATCAGTTATTTAGGACATTCAAAAAGGACATATGATTTTTTGACAATTTGTTTTGTGGAAGTTAAAGATTCTAAAGTTAAGCCAACTTTGATTAGAAAATTATTAAGCTTGGTGACCTTAGAAATTTTTTAATATGCTTATGCTAAATGGCACATGGGCCTATTAATGAACATGGAAGAAGTTGGACTTCAAGTCTCCTTTCGTTAATTTTCTATTGTCATAGTTGCACTTGACATAGTGTAATAATAAGGGGGGCAATGGAAAACAACCAAAATTTAGTAATTTATTTTGTTGAATGAACATAAGTTTTCCATTAATTTGTTATAACTATTATGAAAATTTGCTTTCAATGAATGTTTGGAAATATTGAAAACATTTTTTTATGGTTTATAGGTGGTTTTATCAAAAGATGTTTAGTCTTAAAATAGTGATTTGAATGAAATCCTACTAGAAAATGCAATGTATTTGTTTTCATTTTATGGATATAAAGTAAATTAATTACAAGTTGGTTGGCTTTATGAGGATAATGTTTATTTCCCAATTTTATGATGTAATCAAAGTTGCAATTTTCTTCTTCTTGATGTGGGAGGTGAAACTTGATTTTTTTTTATAATGTTTGAAAACATTAAAAAAATAAAATAATCATCAAACAACCATTGGAGTTTTTTCCTTGCTCAATAATAATTTTAAGTTATAACGAAATTTAAAAGGTAGCCACTTTTCCTCGGAATATTAAAGGAAAAAATAACATTAATCAACAACCCAATACTAATTCCCCAAAATATTGAGAAAACAAAAGTCATGAAGCAACTTGATGTTTTTTGGTCTATTTACGGGTGAATAATATTAATTGATTGTTCAATATATATTTCCCTAATCTACCAAAAGAAATAATAAATAAATTAAAAATGATTTGTTTTTTCCCAACTAAAAAGCAATATTTGTGAAGGAAAAAACATTGTAGGTGACAATGGGAATATGTGCAATGCACATGGACCACAATGAAAAAGACATAGAAAACTTTGGGGACAAATTTTTAAAAAGTTGTGAGACTAAAGCAAATTAGAAAGAGAATTTTGAAATTGAAAAAAATAGAATTCTCACTTAAGCAATTGACAAGAATTCAATTATGGGCAATGCATATGGTATAGAATATGATGACATCAAGAACAACTTGATAAATGCGTCATATAGAACAATTTAAAACTATGTTTTTTGGTCTAAACTTCACCTATTCATATAGAACAATTTAAAACTATGTTTTTTGGTCTAAACTTTATCCATTCAATCTACCTTTGATTCTCTACCTATACACACCCAAATGCTTCTATCTCAAACTATCCCCAAGTTTGAGATAGAGCCGTCAACAACAAATGTCAATGATTTGTAAGGAACTTAGAATAAACTCGTGTTCTCACATATAAAGAGAGATGATTGGTGACACTTTTTGACGATTCATGTGTTGACTAACACATCAATCGTTGTAGCTTTACATTAGGTCGACATAGAGTTCCTGGAGCTTTGCATTTGATCAATGTTTGACCTAAGCTAGAGCTATGATGTGACTATGCATTCAGATGCATTAGAACATGTGATAGAAAATTTTGCTGAAACAAAGCAAAATTTGTGATGACATATGCCCAACGGAAAGATGCTCCATTGGCCCATCAACAACTTATTGTGGCTTCTTTCGAAATGGCTAACGAGTTCACAATTGTGTTGGCCGGTTCTTTGATTTTGTTAATAACCGTCAATTATGAAAAAAATTCAAGAATCACTAGTTCAAGGTATTTGAAAAAAAGAAAAAGAATCAAAAACATTGCTATTTTTGATTATTTGAAAAAATCTCAAAGAATTGCTAATTTCAATTATTTGAAAAACTTCAAAGAACCGTTTGAGTTACATATGTTTGTCAAAAATCTAGTGCTAATGCATTAATATTATCTTTAATAATTTGAAATATTCAATTATTTTGCATAGAGGGTGTTTGATAGAAATCATAGGGATTATTTTTATTGAGAACCGTGATTATGAACCTTAAGAACCGCCCTGATACCTAGTGGATAGAGGGGGAGGGGCAGGAGGGGTTGGTGGAGACTCTAACTAAACAGTGCCCAACATTGGTTCACACATGATCGAGAGGACGAGATTTATTTGACCACCTAATGACGACTGTGTGAATGGGTTCGTTATATACTCCTTTTCACATTACGTTGTGGAAAAAGGGTTCTTTGCAAGGAACAGGAAAAAGGCCGGGAAGGGGACAAGGAAGGAGAGAGAAGCAAGGAAGGCCGCATTGTTGTTGCGGCGGTTGTAGTTTGCGGTGTGTCCGATGGCATCACTGGAGAAATCGTGACAACAAATGTTTGTTGATCTTTCTCATTTTACGTGAAGAAAAAAAAATCATGAGAAATTGGATGATTCCGAAGAAAAAATAAAAATTAGGGTGAAAATAATGATGCATAGACAGATTCGTCGTCCTCCTCCTCCTCTTGTTGCTGTTGTTGTGTTTATCATCACTCTCGTCGTCCAAAGCATTTATCAACATGATGGTGCAATTGCAGGAAATAAGTCATGTGTGGGAGATCTGCAAACATGCCCATCGTACACTACAGGGGAATGCAATGGCATTATTGGCTTATCTTTTTCATGGTGGCTTTGGTGCTCCATGTAAAAGTCTATGTTTCCTTCCTTGGGTCCAAATCTTTTTTCCTTCTCAGCAAGCACATCATCATCTCTTGAAATGTTTTTATGATCAATGAACATGCAAAGAACATGATGGCATTACATGGCAACAAGGGGCCTGGAAAAAAGAACTTTCAATTTGCATTTCATTGTCCAACAACAACAATTTAGGTTTTTGTTTTTTTTTTTTTTCGGTTTCCCCAATGTGGGTGGATTGCAGATACTCATCATAGCTGATACTGCTGCTGCTACCACAACAGTGGACACCAACCAAGTGGTCAACCCTTGTGCTCAACTCCAACCCATTAAATCTGGTGATGCCATCACTGTGGCAGTAGCCATTGGAGGAAGTAGTGTTTTGTGGTACAACAACTCCGACCCTTTGTCAAACTTGCTCTCTCCATGCAGCCCTTCTACTGCAACAGTGAGTGTTACAGTACCCACCCTTTTCCAATCCTTCTCCAAACATTTGTTATGTACAGTACCCACTACCGTTTCCAATCCTTCTCCAAACATTTTGTTTTGCCAAAAAATGTATAAACTATAGGGAGCTTAGCTTGAACATATTAGTGCATCATGTGTGCTTCAAAGGAGAAGGATTAGAGCAACATTGAATCAATTGTTTTATGTTGAGAACTTGATGGAAAAAGGAGCTTAGATCATGTGGTTGCAGCAAGTACCTGTAGGGGCACAGGTGGCTGTGTTCCGACCAGTGGTAGATCAACTGAGTTTGTTTCAAATTCAGAATGATAGTCTACTTGCTGTTACCTCTACTGTAAGCCCCATGTTTTCTACCTTGTCCTGCGCCATTTAACCATAATTGTAAAATACATTTCCAATATACTTAATTCACCATGAAATCATTCATTAGTATATGGCATATGCACTCTAGTGATAGGATGTTGGCAGCTTTGAATTCCCAATCTTGTATAGATAACATTGCGTGTTACATGTGTTGGTAGTCAAAGGATTTGCCCATCCATCAGTGGTTTTGTAGCTGTTGTGGCCAAAAGGAATGCAGGAGCTTGAAAGGAACCCTAAAGACTAATATTTGATCATTTCATTGTTAGAAGCTAGATTATTCTTGCAATTGGAAAACAACTTTGTTGTTGCAAATGTTTTTATCTGCATTCATAGGTTCTGATTGATTAATCGGGTGTTGGTTGCAGTTTAGTGAAGCAGCCAGTCTAATAGTATATGCTGGCTACAATGCTACATATGATAATGGAACTGTTGTGTCTGATCCTAGGACTATCTCCACCCCTGTTGTTAGTGTCTTTCATTTTTCAATTGTCTTTTCTTTATATTAATCTATGAACAGTCTTGAGTTCTTGCCTCTTGCTGCATGTGAACCAGGTATAGTTCATGGCCACAATGTTACAACAAGTTTTGTGAATATAATCTACACACACATATAGATGCTCTTCCCTCACTTGCATCTGTCATGCAAGGGTTTGTGGATATAAGGTCTATTGTTGGGTTCACCTAAATTGGCCAGATATATGAGATGCAAAATGGCATAACCATGGATTTGTGATGTGGACAGGCAAAGGTTCCAGGTTTGCTTCTTGTTATGGACTTTGTAGATGGCATGCTCACTACTCTATCTTGGTACACATTTTCTTTTCCTTGCATTTCCTATAGATTGTTCTTGCGGGTACTAAAAATTGTTTGTCTTCTTGGTTAGATCATGTGAACATTATAACATTTATATATACTTCAATTTCTTTCAGGAAAGATGAATCTTGTGCAATTTGTGGAAACACTAGTGCGCTATGCATGGACAACAATTGTGGCACTGCCATCACAACTTGTAATGCTGCCAATGCTGACCCCACTTTGTGCTTAACACGTGTACACATCTCTCCCCTCCTTACTCTTTTCCCCAACTTCAGTCTTGGAAGCCTTGCTGATCATTGCTGCTTCATTGCCATCGGCTCTTTTAGGAACACATTTAATTAGTCAATTGCCAACCTCTTTTATGTGTTCCATGTCAAACTGTTTTTCCCAAATCATGTTTTTTCAGTTGCAAGTTATAACTTGTCACTATTTTTCCCTTGAATTGAGTGCCCAACTGTCACATGGTGATGAATCATGTATCGATTTGTCATCTTTTCAGTGTGATATTCTCAATTTATTAGTAAAATTTCCATTCATTAGTTTAATGGCTTACAGTAGTCTTACCCTGTTTGCACAGCAATGGGTGGCTACATGTTTGATGTAGAAAAGAAATGAAAAACTAGATGACCTAGTTTTGTAGGAAATCAATTCAATTTTTGCTTGATTGAAGTTTTACTTGTGATGGGTTTCGCAGATCAATGTGGCATTCTCAGGCACGGACAAGAATAGTGTGAGTTTTTCCTCATGGATGACCATTAATAGCGTGAACAAATACTCATTATCTGCTTTGTATTCGGAAGCAGGCACACTTTTACAACAAGGGGCAACAAGTATCATCGGTAGCTCCAATGGTGTTGGCACTGGTGGCCAATCTTAAAGGATGTCCTACCTTCCAATGAACATTTGATCCCATGACAAATTCACAACAACCCATGAAAACCATGTATAACAAGTTAGCCTATTGATCATGATTATGTGTGAGGTGCTCAAAAGGAATGTCATATTGCAAAGGATTGCAATTCACAAAATTCAACATGGGTTTTGCCCTACTCCATACTACCAATGATGATTGACTAACATGATAAAGTTGAAATATTCATACATTTTCATTTGTTTCTTGGATCTTATGATATGAAAACAAAATCCAATGATCATATAGATTCCATGAGATCGCCTCCTTCACCATTATCTTTACCCTTTGAAAGCTTCCCTTTTAAAGTGAAGTTAAATCATCATAAAAATAAATTTTAAATATTAATTTAAATGTCAAATTACATTCCATAAGTATTTTAAAACAATCATAAATTCTATATGTATAAAAATAATTATAATATGAGAAACCTTCATCTCTTCACCATTTTTCTTACCTCTTTTTCACATATGGTTAGAATTTTTTTGTCTCAAAGTCTAAATATTTAAAAAATAATTTAACTGTTAAAGTACATTGCATAAGTATTTAAAATATTATTAAATTCAATTTTGTAAAAACAAATTTGATAAACCTTCACCATCTTTACCATTATATTTAATTCTTTTTCACATACAGTTAGAAATTTTTCCTTTTCAAGTGAAGCTAGATATAGCCTTTGATGTTGAAAAAGATTGATCATAAATTAAAAAATTACAATTCTAAAAACTTAGAATGAGTATGAAAATGCAATTTAAAGATTAATTTAAGTTTACTTGTACCTTTAATTTTAAATGATTTTGGAAATGAATTAAGAAATTAAAAATTGATTTTTTCAACTATTAAATGTTTTTTCATCGTAATACTTGAATTCACATTTGCCTTTTCATATCACACAAGGAATCCATTGGCCTATTGATGTAGACAAAATACAATGAACCAACAACTTTATTTTAAATGAGGATTACAAGTTTTTCCCCCCAAAAGTCATTTTTTATACTAATGAATTTTTGAGTGAAATTCATCACAAATTGTTACAAAAGTTATTTAGCATTGACCCAATACATGACAATTTTTTTTGTTTATCATTTTTGAATAAATGTCAATTTTTGAAAGTGTGCAAATTCCTTGTAAATTTTGTTACATCTTTAAAAACGATATAAAGTTCAAATCATAACCAAATTTTATTTTTTTTTCTCATGTTTGTGGATAATAACTTACAATTTTATTAAGATATCATGTAAATTATATGTGGTAAAGGACTTCTGAACTTTTTAAATTCTAGATCAATTTTGAAAAGTACTTTGGATTTTTAAAGTTTTAAATTCCACATATTTTAAGGTATGAATGTTTTTGAATGTAGTTAATAATTTTTTATCCTTTTGATTTTTTCCCATCAATTTTTTTATATTGTATGAGTTCTTTTGATAGTCCTTTGCAAAATTGATTCCTTCTACTGTAACATGTGTTCACTTTTGAATCTCTTGAATCAAAACCTAAATTAAAAGTTTTATCATTTTATTTTTTTTGAATTTTTTGATATTCACATGAATAAACAAGCAATAAATTGCCATGATTGCCATGGATTTAAATGGCAAAACTTAAATATTTATTTAATTTTGAGTAGTTTTGTATGTAGTCCAACATTTTTTTTGGCTTGTTGAATTGTGACTACATCCCTATTCATGTTATAAGAAATGCACAAGGAGTTTCCCATTGGTCATCTTCCCATTCAACCATTTCATCCAATCAATGCTTCTTTATGTCGCATAAAAAAATGCATTTGCATCTTCATCTCTTATGGGCAAATACATTGGAAATTTTTCATTAGTCATTTTATTTACCCTTTCATTATTAAACCTTATATTTGTCTTTTCACATACTGAACCTTAACATTGGAGGCCTTGAAAATAATTCCACTTAGGTTAAAGCACAAAAAATTATTAGTTTGAATGACAATATTGAATGAAATTGAATTATATTAAATTAAACTTGTTAAAATGCTTGTGGTTTGTATTAATGTTGTGTGGGTACATCATTTATCCATATATACCCATTGGGTTTGTGTAAAGTATATATATATATATATTTCAATATATTTTAATCAAATGCATATCCAAAAGTATATAAATTTGGAAAAATATACCCATCTCATAACCTTGGATATATTTTAAATACCCATACTTGAAACCAAACATGTTTTCAAATTTGAAGAAATTTTGTTAAAATAAATTTCATTTAAACCTTAAAATTGATGCCATTGGTATGTGTCATCATTGTGCAAGGTGTTGAATATTAAAAAATAATGTGTCTTTTGATGACTTTGAGATTAAATTTCTTAAATTAAATTGAAGAGGAGTTTGAAAGCTAATTAAATCATTATGTTAAGTTTGATGATATGAAATATTTTAATTTTTAGATTTGCATTTATGTTTAGTAGGGCAAGTTGTTAAATTTGATTCCAATAATTTTAATTTTGTGTATGTTTAAAAATTACAAATTAAAGATATTTTTGCAATTTTATTATTGTAATTTAACATCACATGTGCATTGTCCCATTAGATTTAGGCTTGTGAAACTCGTTTAAATAAATTATTAATTATGGAAAAAACTTATTTTTAATTATAAAATTATTCACCATTGTTTACCCATGTAGATTAATAAACATTATATATATAAATAAATAATTGACATGAATATGCACATAACATGTGCTTTGTTATGTCCATATATAGAGGTAGGTCGAGGAAATTGGTTAAGTAGTTAGGTTTGATATTTCAATAAATGCAAGTTGAATTATGATCCTGAATGCATTTTGTGTTCATCAAAATTAATGATGAATTTTGAAGGGTTTGAACATTTGTCACTACACCAAAATGTGTTTTAGTTCATTATGGATTTCAATAGATTTTGAGTGAATTTGAACATTTTTATCATGATAAAACTTGTCAACCATGTAGTGAACAGGGACCAGTTGTTGACACGTTCCTAAGTCCCTTGTTGAACCCACTTGAGGGTCCAACTATGTAGAGTTGCGAAAAGTCGGGACTTGGGGGCCACTCTCGACTTCCAACACTAAAAGGGTGTGAAGAGGCGTGCTAGAAGTCCCGGGATTAGACTAGGAAGAGGGACCAAATTATCAAGCTTGAATCTGCATCCAAAAACCAACCATAAAAGGTTAGTTAGCATTCGGGAACACCCTTAGGTGTTGGGACAAGCCACAGGCACTTTAACACACAAAATTCACCACGGCCCGGACTCGGGGGAAGCCACCACCTTCCCCATATAATATTCTCTGCGTCTCATCGCGGGGGCTACATCCGAATGGCTCTTTTTCTTGGGACTTCCAAGTTGAAGTCCCGAAAGTGTTCCGGGGTGGAGTCCCGAGACTTTGGATGCTCCTAACTCCTCGCCCCAAACTCAGATCGAGATGAGGTCTTAACCAAAGTTGTAGCTCTTGTAGAGAACTTTCCAACGTCGTGTCGCACTCCTTCAAGCAACGTTGGGAAGATATTGATTCCCAACTTTTAGTGGTCGGGAGTCAAACTAGCAATTTGACTTTCGACCCTTCTTTTGCCCATAACTTGGCCTACAGATGTCCAAATGGCCCATGCGAGGCCATTTTGGGCATCTGCACTTCAAGACCTTTCCATTGATATAAAGATTACCTCAATGCAAGGTGTTTTGACCCTTGAACTCGAGCTCTGAGTTTTTGGGAGTCCCGGAGGACTCCAACTTCCCACTTTTGGGGGTGTGAGTTTCATCCTCACACTTATCCCAAAGTGGGGTTGCGACAATTGTTACAAACAGTGAATTGATTCACTAGTACCTAGTGAAAGAAGGTTACTTTCAAATAAAATGTAAATTTACTAAATCATTCACTTGCTAATTAATTAACTCAGTAGTTTGAAAATTAATTACATTATTTAATATATAATATTATTGATAATTTCATGATTTTCAACCTATGACTTATTAACATGAAGTTAAAAACCTAACCAAAGTATGTAGGCCACGTAATCAATTTAGGCACCTATTATAAGAAATTAAATAGAAAAATATTTGGTTAATTTACCATTGTTGACCACGCACACACCCCAAGTGAAGTTTGATCCTTTGACCTTTAAAATGAAAGCAACATTTTTATCATCAAATCAGTCCATTTGTTGTGATAATATGTTACATTTCATTTTATTTATTAAATATTTCATTTAAAACATTGCAAAAACATAAATTTTGAAAATTCATATTTTATTAAGATTTTGTTCAAATGAAACTATTTGAATTTATTTTGAAAAGAAATTCAATAATGCACATTGTTACATTTATTTCCTTTTAAAAGTGTAAAATCATTTGATCAAAAAAATAATTGAATATCATTATTCAATAACATTTCAATGACCATTTTTTTGAAAAAATAATTAATAAATGGATAAGATTTTTGCTAATATAATAATATTACCTATGCTAAGCCAATTTTAGTTATTATAGAGCTACTTTTCATTAATCTAAATTATTTCACCCTATATTATTTATGGTTATTTTCAATTACTTTTGGTTATTTTACCCTAAGCTATTTTTTGTTATTCTATTTTTTTTTTGTTATTTTATGTTACTTTTGGATATTTTAGCTTATTTCACATTAGGTTATTTTCAATGATTGTAAATTTTTTTTGGTTATTATAAATTATTTCATTTTAGGTTACTTGCAATTGTTATGAATTACTTTTGTCTATAATAAATTATTTTTGACAATTTTAAGCAATTATAATATGACTATTGGTGGTTATTTTATTAGTGGATATTAATGGTTATTAATGGTATTATATTAATGGTTATTGGTGGCAATTTTATTAATTGTTATTGGTGGATACTATATTAGTGGATATTGATGATTATTAATGGTTATTATATTAGTGGTTATTGGTGGGTACTATATTAATGACTATTGATGGTTAAATTATCATAGGTTATTTGTGGTTATTCTATTAATGGCCATTGGTGGTTAAAAAACCATAGACTATTGGTGGTTATTCTATTAATGGCCATTGGTGGTTAAAAAACCATAGACTATTGGTGGTTATTCTATTAATGGCCATTGGTGGTTAAAAAACCATAGACTATTGGTGGTTATTCTATTAATGGCCATTGGTGGTTAAAAAACCATAGACTATTGGTGGTTATTCTATTAATGGCCATTGGTGGTTAAAAAACCATAGACTATTGGTGGTTACTCTATTAATGACCATTGGTGGTTAAAAAACCATAGACTATTAGTGGTTACTCTATTAATGACCATTGATGGTTAAAAAACCATAACCTATTGGTGGTTATTCTATTAATGACCATTGATGGTTAAAAAACTATAGCCTATTGGTGTGTCATTTCAACAATGTTTGGTTGATGTGTTTGGTTTTTTGAAAAAACTTTTCTTTTCAAACAAATGTTTGTGGCCCAGGCGCCATTCTCAGGAGATGGGCTCATTACATCCAGGGCATTATCTGGTCCGGTCTAGGGTAAGGTGGTAGGTACCTAGGATGATCCCGTGGCTTCAGCAGGCTCTATGACCTAGGCTAGTAGGTACCTATTACCTACCCTACAAATAACGGCGCAGTGAAATCACTGTCCATCTAGAGTCATTGTCACTGACTGACTGACTTGCTGAATTAATATATTAGATTGGTGGTTAAAAAAAACCATAGCCTATTGGTGATTATTCTATTAATGGCCATTAGTGGTTTAAAAACCATAGCCTATTGGTGGTTATTCTATTAATGACCATTGGTGGTTAAAAAACCATAGCCTATTGGTGATTATTCTATTAATGGCCATTAGTGGTTTAAAAACCATAGCCTATTGGTGGTTACTGTATTAATGACCATTGGTGGTTAAAAAACCATAGCCTATTAGTGGTTACTCTATTAATGACCATTGGTGGTTAAAAAATCATAGCCTATTGGTGGTTACTCTATTAATGACCATTAGTGGTTAAAAAAACCATAGCCTATTGGTGGTTACTCTATTAATGACCGTTGGTGGTTAAAAAACCATAGCCTATTGGTGGTTATTCTATTAATGGTTATTGGTTACTAATGACTATTCTATTGGTGGCCATTGGTGGTGATTAGTGGTTATTTTAAGTTATATTGTGACTATTAGTGGTATTATTAATTATTGTTGATTATTTTATGTTGTATTACACCTATTCTATTATAAATTATTGTTGAATATTTTTGTTTATATTATCATAGGCTATTGGTAGTCATTTTATTATAGGTTATTTAAAATTATTACATTTAAGATAAAAATAATTTATAATAACATAAAGTAAAATGATTTTAAGTAACTTCGAGTATAACTTGAAATAACATATATTAACTTTAAAAAAAACCTAAAATATAGGTTAAGGTTACATTATGAAAAATCATGTCCACGAAGACTAAACCGGCATGCAACTAAATTGTCGTGGAAACTATTATGCAATTAGGGTACAACTACAATATGAAAATATAATAAATTGATAATTAAAATGTTATGTTAAAATATTTTATAATTATAATTTAGTTGCACATTAGTTGCAACTTGGATTTTATACTAGCGTATGTATGCAAAATATATATGATGATAATCAACCATAATTTGACCATGATCACAAGTTGTAATGAAGTGGTTAATCTTAATTGTGTTGCAACTAGTGTGACTTTAACACTAAATTACTTTGCAACTAGTGTATGGCATTGATGCATATGATCATGCCACATGTACGATTAAGTAAAGGTCCATAACATCTAAAACTTACAATTTGTTTGCAATTAAAAATCAATTAAATTGGTTAGTTTTATAACTAAATTACAACTAAATGTGCAAGTATTGTTCCCTTACATAATTACTACTTGTTCACTATTTTGGAACTAGAATGTTCAATTCATTTAAAACTAATTGTCAATTATGTGATAACTCATACTATTAAAAGATTTACAGATTGTGCAATTCATTGAAAGTGTAAATGTAAGTTTTTAGTGGGATTGGAACGATGCATTAAAATGTTTATGAATATGTACATATAAATATCATTGCTTATACATTTCCAAAAAACAAAACTAGATTAATAAATATTTCATTAATATGAATTGATTCTTTTATTGAATTAATTAATTAAAATAGTTCTTTTTCATAATTATATGAATAAATTTAATTTAAATAATGTAGTAAATATTATATATTTTTTGTTATTGATGTTCAATTTTTTTGTTAATAATATTTCATTACATTGGAATTCACAATATTAAATTGGTATACATTTATATCAGACCATAGAATTTCATGAAAGGTGAAAATCTATTTTTGAATTGAAATTAAAAGCAATGTGTATATTTTATTAAAAATTCAATAAAGGTGTACATATGAATATGTCTTTATATACCTCAATCTCTTCTATTCAAATTCATGTTTATTATTTAATATTTTAGAATGAATTATTTGTTATTAATATTTAAACTAGTAATTAATATGTAATATATTTAATTACCATGAATTAATTAATTACACTAAATAATAAACTATTCATATGAATTCATTAATGAAATTATATTAATTATTAATTAATTCAGATAATAAATAAATAAATATCTAGTATCTAATTACGTAAAATTAATAACTAATTATATGAATTTAATTAATTAAAAATAATTTTAGACAACAAACTTTATTATTGTAGGTGAATAATTATTGAATTTTATTTGAATTTAAATCATCAA
>Ga0209611_10007849_pt1 | contig 16976 bp, 11 predicted proteins | sample S1TSphgellanicum_3_FD_187693 | JGI IMG/M metagenome (GOLD analysis project Ga0209611, IMG submission 187693) | Host-associated microbial communities from peat moss isolated from Minnesota, USA - S1T2_Fc - Sphagnum magellanicum MG (SPAdes) (version 2) | ecosystem: Host-associated > Plants > Peat...
ACTATTAGATTCATCCCAACCACCCACAACGATGAGAACAAAGGCAGTGTAGAATGCATGCACATCAACAAAAGTCAGAGAGAAGACACACCTGCTAGAATTAACTCTGCACCAAGTGAACGCAGAAGAATACGTCTTTCCATAGAGTAGGAATCAGGCATGATGAAGATCGTTCGGTAGCCTCTGTTTCTAGCCACCATTGCTACTGCCACACCTGTGTTTCCACTTGTGACCTCAATTAGCACTGTCTTGCCAGGTGTTATCAGCCCCTTTTCTTCTGCATCCAGGATCATACTGCACAATTTTTCACACAGCACAGAGATTAAGTCTTCATCACCCTCATTGCTGTACCACAAATCCATCAGTGCACTTAGAAGAAATCTCTCTTTCACGTTGTGGATGGATATGTAACATGTTTGGAAATTCCAATTGTTGTGATAATCAATCAGCCCTGGACTCAATCATGAAATTCATACTGGAGTGCAATGCGGTCTTTCACAGAGCCTCCTGGTTGCTTCCCTTCCAGCTTCCCCACTATCCTTGCCATAGCTCCTTCTGCTTTGGTGATGTGCTTTATTTCCACAAGTGGTGTCCATCCTATGAGCTGCAATCAAAACAAAAAGAAGTCCTGAAGATTATCAGGAGAAAGATACTATCATCTCCTGATTCCAGCTTTAACACTAATATCTTCAAATAGACAGAAGTATCAGTCTTCAGCAAATTGATTTGATGTCAAGTGAACAGATTCCCCATTGAGGATCTCTTTTCATCCTGGTACTCCCCTACATTTTCAACACTGAACTGTAATACCATGGTAGGCTCAAATCTTCTTCCATTGTACCTATCTGAACAAATTTATTGAAAGAGCCCCTGTTTTCTGCATTTGGATTCAATCAGTGGCAACAATTTTTGTGGCCCAAGTGACATTGTAGCGGAGTACAGATGCATGCAGATGAATATAGAAATGCATTTGGCCTCATGGCCCAATTTGAGTGCATTTTATGTGACAGCTTTCGACATCACCATGAGTCCTACACTTAACAGGATTCACTTTCATATAACCCAAGATGCTAAGATCTCAACTTCAAAAGGATCTGAGATAAGTAATTTCTCAAAAGACATTTGATTCAAAATAGAGCTAATGTTTGGTATCTCACGGGATAATGAGCAAATTTATGACAACTTACGAAATAGCCATGAGTCCTAAGCACTTGAGGGATTTGCTTCCATACTCAAGATGCTAAGATCTCAACTTCACAAGGATCTGAGATGAGTGATTGCAAAAAGACATTTGATTCAAAATAGAGCAAATGTTTGGTTACCTCATCAACACTGCCAGCAATATTCTCCTTCATAGCTGATCTCTCTCCAAGCTCGACCATACTCAGATCCTGCAAGAATGTATGGGATGTGCTTAATTCATGCTCAATTAGATGCTAAGATCTGAATTCCACAAGATCCAAGCTGCTAGGTCAAAAAACACATTTTTGATTTGAAAGATAGGAAAATGTTTGGTGACCTCATCAACGCTCGAAGCTGGTCAACAGTACTCAGATCCTACAAGAATCCGCATGACTCCAGTTGTTGGAGACCGAGACTAGAAATTACAGGAACGTCTGAACCAGCAGAGACTAGATACTCTTCTAAAATTATTGCACAACGCGGACGCCCACACAGACAAACTCCCTATTCTACGAGGGTTGCAAAATGCATTTTGACTCGAAATAGCGATCACGAGTCGAAAACACGGAGGAATTTTGCTTTGATACTCAATATGCTAAGAAGATCTCAACGACATCAAAACATCCAAGCAGCTAGGACATTGCAAAACTCATTTCGATGAACCAAATAGCAATTTATGTTTTGGTAATTTATTACCTCATCAAAACCACTAGCATCGATGATATTCTCCTTCAGAACTCTCGCTCCAAGCTCGACACTCAGAATATATCCAACGAGAAACCGCCGCACTCTAGAGCCGCTGGAGACAAAGTCTAGAAATAAGAACGCAACCACAAGACTCTACCGGAACGAGAGTCTCTTCTTCTTCTTCTTCTTCTTCTTCTTCTACTTGCGCGCAACAGACACACACTCTAACACACAAACTCTCCCTCTCTCTCTTCTTCTCTTAAAGCTTTGCCCGGCTCCGAAATTGCTCTCTACCACCATTTAGCATATCCAGTGTGCACTGTTTAGTTTCTCCCCCATCCCCCACCCATCTTCTTTTCTGCATCATCACCCATGAACTTGAAAAGATAGACCGTAGAAAGTAAGAGACCATTTAACTCTCACCACCTGGGCCAATCATTGTAGTTTCCCAACAAGAAAGTTATTTATTGCCGAGAAACAAGGATTTCCTTCCACTAGCGCTCTACGACGGCGCTGGTAACATGAGCGCTTTTCTAGACCCTAAGCAGTTTCACACGGTGTTGATTCTGCTAATCTTCGTCGACAAAGTGCCGGGGCCATTTTACTTGCGCATTTTCTTCCACACAAAACTGAATTTCAGCCCAATAAACTTAGTCTCCTTCACAGTATGCAGTAGTTAGTCCATTAACTCTACCTCACAGGCTTGTGTTTGTGATATTTTTTTAATACCGTACTTGATGATTCTCAGAACTGTGGCCTGGGCTTTTTTTAAGGATATTGTGATGTAGCCAAAGTGGCGATCATCTAGAAAAATAATTTAGCCATATTTGGCTACATATTAGATATGAAAGTAGCAAAAAGAAAACAGAATCCTTCTATATTCTTGACTACCCACTGGAACTTATCATGTAAATTTTGTGATTTGGATGTTATGAAGTGTTGATGGGCATCCATTGCTTTTGGCCTACAAAGGATGTCTCTTTAAAGGTTCGATGAGCATCAACATCACCAACCATGAAATGTGGATGCATGGACTCAAGCTACATGAAGGAATTCAACAATTTGGGAATGAAAAGAGTTTCATCTCTTGGACATGCCCCAACCTCCTCCATTGAAGATGAAGCTAGCTTCACCAAATTTGATGAAGACAACCAACGTTGCAATAATGGTTCCCACAATAGGGGTGATAGATCTAATGGACACAATAGCACTACAATGAACAATCTTTTATATTCTTGGAAGAATTGTTCATGGTTACAACACAAATGTTCTTTCATTAAGACATTGTAGTTGGAGAGGAACTGAATGTGATGTTGTAGATGTTGAAGGGGTTTTCATTGTTAAAGGGTAATTAATTACATGTGACCCAAGGGATGTAGTGTTTGATGATGATTTAAGCGAAAATCAGTTTGGATTGTTCATCTTGTATTGCCCAAATAACATACCAACAATAATGAGTATTTGGAAATGGCCATTGTCATAGACAATTTTTCATGGGCACTCTTTGAAAGTTTTTCTCAAATCATACAATGATAATCATATATATGATGTAGATGTTGAGGGAAATTTTGGTCTTGATAAAAAGCAATATACCTTTCACAAGAGAAAGAAAAAGGCCTTGGACTCTAATGTTTTCATGTCAAGGATGGATAAACTAGAAGGATTGTAATCCACAAACCTACGAGCATGAACAAGTGAGCATGAACAAGTGAGCAGGAGTGAATTTTTTGAATATTTTGTCCATGTCAACAAAATATTAGGAGAATATTCTTTGACACATAAGACAAAATCTTTGTTGACATGGAAGAATATTTTGTCACATGTCCAAGGATGAATGATATTTATGGATGAAAAAATGAATGAACTTTATTCTAAATGTTGCCAACAAATGTTATTTTGTGGAAAATTGAACAAAAGAAACAGGGATCGAAACAATTTATGTTGGTTTGTTTCAAAACAAATCCACAAATGAAATGTTCAAGTCACAATTTAAAGCCATACTTCATATTTTCTTAACATGAAATATATTCAAGCTCTGCAACATCTAAACCATACAGAATGTTAAATTAAATCCCATAGACCCACCAAGAGATATGTGCCAATCCAAGCACTAATTGTTCACCACCAAAAAGCATGTGCTTATTAGGAACAAAAACGATATGAAACAACACACGACACTTCACATTGCCTACACTAGTTCAAGTTATTTTTTATTTTCGTTCATTCTTTCAACCTTTAACGTCTAACATGATTCTTGCAGCTTATAGAATCAAATTGCATTTTTTTCTATATTACTAATTTGCCCAATTTATACAACAAACCACTATTTTACAATGGCCAGAGGAAGATTCCCACTAATTTTCACACCAAACACATTGGAATCAATGATTGAATATACACTAATCTCAAGCATACATGATAAAATATGTGAGATGACAACAAAACCTTGGGAATGTCAAAGAGATGACATTCAATCACTCCCCCTTCAACATTTGCTAGAAATTCAAAATATGGGGAAAAGAATGGAAAAGAACAATTGACAAAATAGATGAATAGGCCCCACCTAGCAATGGGCAAATGCAAATATAGACAAAGAAATTTTTGCAATATCGAAACAAACTGTAAACATTCCAAAGGAGGATATGGAAGACTACCATTGGGCAATGTTTACATATGCCATGGATTTTTTTTTTAAAACACACAAATTTGAAAAAGTCGATTCTATAACATTTTTTCACAAGTTTACTCAACAATTTGTCGATAGAGGATTTAGTTACCCTTGGAAACCTAGTATCAACAGAATTCTTGAAACCCTAAGGACGACTCTATGCAACTCCAAGCAAATGAGCCTAATTGCCATAAGATTTAAATAACAAAGTTATTGTAGAATGATAGGGCCGACCCCAAAACCACAAGACATGTATGATAATTGGTAGAAACAATGGATCAACAACTCAAGGAGAGAGGGCAATGGATCTAATTTTCTACTGTTTATTTACAAGTTAGAATGTACACATATGTTGTAAGGACATCATTTTCTATAACTTGCAATGGACTTGCATATGTATCATCCATTTTTTATTGAGACATGTTACCATAGGGTAAATGCACAATCAATTGGTTCAATATCAATAGATTTACACTCCCCATAAATCCATACAAGATTCTTTAAAATGATTCAAATGGACATGGTTGTTACTTTAAAATTTATTATTATTCTAATATTTGAATAATACATGTTCAATCACCCATAAACCTTTTCAAATCTATGTGAAAATTTGTATTTAATGTAATTGATGTCATTTTTAAATTTGGAAGTCTTAAAAGGAAAATTCATAAAGTCCATATGAATACTGAGCCATGTAAAGCTTTCAAAAAATATGCTTTTGGGACAAAGAAATTGAAAAACAAACAAAAATTGCAACTCATATGGACTTATGAAAATATGGTCAAATTTTGACCATTCAAAAGCCCCTAACTATTAACCAATTAAGGTTTTCAAAAAACAAATTCTTCATATGAGTTTATCATCTTGTATTACATCATATATTGAATCCCAATAACAAATTTGGAATGTGAATCACTCTTTTTTTTTTCATTTTGTGATGTTCCAGTCAAATGATGAATCCATATTTTCAACTTCAAAAGTCCAGTACTATCAACAAATGAGTTTTTTATTAATAAATAACCAAACAATTCTCTTCATAATGAAATTGTTAGTTTAGATCCAAGTCCCAATTAGTAAATATAAGGATATATTAATCATCATATGCATTTGAATAAAGGGTACCTAGAGGTAAAACATCGTTTTGTCACAAAAGTGAACCACTCAATTGTGCATCTACCCCATAATGCATGTACATTAATTGATATATAACAAGTTGATCCTAAACCCAATAGTCATAAACCTTAAACATAACCCTCATGTAGTTAGTTTATAAGTGAGCATTCTATTACTTTTCTTATTGGTAATGGGATTTAGTGGTTAGTGTATATTTTGGGAAATTCTACCAACTGATGTTGATAGGACTCACACCTATGGATGTTCAACAATGGTTGGGAGTAGAGGAATGCATTAGGTGCATTTGAATCTCCTTTTGCAATCTCTATTCAAGGTTCAAACTTGCTATGGATTGCCATGATTTCATGCCTTCAAATACTTCCATTGATTCTACATGCCATGTGTGCCTAGGTCAAAATGTTTCTAGTTGGGATTCCACATTGTTCTAATCTCAATAGTTATCATATTTTTGTGATGTATATCAGGGCACTAATAATTCGGGAAGAGTCTAATCAAAAGTTACTAGTTCCATCATGGCAGCTAGTGTGTGTTTGATAGGCTTAAAGTATGGCAAGCCATGTTGGAAATGGAAAAAGAAATTGAATATGGAACTAGAGGAGAAGATATTGTTAATGGCATTAATGTTGGTGATAACATTACAATGCCATGTGAAAGCGAGAATAGAAAATATTTTTTATTTTTTATTTTGTGATAAACTAATGCATATTGTGACTTACAAACATACGTACTATGACAGAGATAGGGTCATCCATGGGCGATACTATGATTTGATGCAACCAGGGACCAAGACATTATTTCAATGATAGTGCGCAACTTGCTTATGTCTACTCCCACATTGTGTGTGCATCAAAGTTTGCAATGCCTCTAACATCACACAATGTTAAAGGAAATTACCCAATGTTTAGGTTGCCAATTGAGACTGTTTAATTGATTGAAGAATCATTTGAAGACTTGAGCTATTACATAATGATGATTAACTTGTGGGTGTATTTGTTTGTTAGGTCTAAGGCTTAGTAAGTTCACATTTTGCTCAATTTTATTTCCAAGCTCAAATGTTGCTTCAAGTTTTTTGTTGCAACATTAGGAATGTAATGGTGCTTGTAATAGTAAGGGCACTTTTTGGTAGTTTTGTATACACCATTCATAAGGTGTTTTGCATGCAATTGGACCATTATCTACAAGCATTTCATGATTGTTGAGATGAATCTATTGTGAAATATGTGTTTTTAAAACTTTAATAATGTTATATCACATGTATTTTAGGTTTCAAACCTAGCAAGTGTGTACAAGAGCCCATACATACACAATGATGTAATTCAAGATTGCACACATTCTAAACATTAGTGTCATCTATGTTTTGTCTAATTATAAGCATTGAAATCCTTAACACTAAACTTTCATTTCAATAATAAATTAGTGTTTTAATACTGAAGTTATTTATGAACATTAACATAATCATACTTTAATAATATAGTCCTTTGTCAACACTATAGTCATGCTTCAACAATGTAGTCATACTTTAACAACGTAGGGAGTTGGCAAGGGAAAGTAGACAAAAAAAGTAATCCGCCCAAAATCCAATTAAAAAATGGAATAGTTTTTTGTATGGACTTAAGAAAGTAGATTCAAAATATTTTGAAGTAGAAATATAAAATCATAGGGCCTTACATTTAGTTTATGGGAAGTTGGATACAAAGTTTAAACAACTTTGGTATCATAAAAGTAGGTTGAAAGTACGTTTGAAACTAATTGGGTCAAAATGATGTTCAAACCTACTTCATATTAAAATTCTGATATACTATGATTATAACATTCATAATTTGATAATACATAAGTATTTTTTAGGGCTCCACAAAGTTGAAATTTTTTTAAAATAATATTTCATCTACATGTAACCCATTTTATAAGACCAAACATTTTGTGCAAATAGAAATTTATTATTTAATTCTACTTAATTTTACTTTCAAGATGGGGTTTTTCAACAGTTTACACATGAAATGAAATATTATCATCATGTTAATTATTGTACCAAAAAACAATTATACTTTCAATACATTAAAATTTTCTCATGGCTACATGTAATTTTTTTTGACAAGGAGCAATGAGCCATCTACTTTACCTTGCTTGCACCTTATAGTCCTTTGTTAGCATCATAGTCATACTTTAGTAGTATAGTCCTTTGTCAACATTGTAGTGATTTTTTAACAATGTAATCCTTTATCGATATTGAAGTGTTATCTAGCATTGGCATTCTGCCCACATGTATTTGAATGTGAATGCTTCATATTTACACAATATTTGAAAGCCGTACTAAAAAAATCGAACTACCTTTAATATATCAACTAATGCATGTAATGATGTTATTAGTCAAAGAAGCCATTGTTGATAAATGACAGATTTGGTGAGCAAATGAAAACACTGCAATTTTATTTGAAGATGAGTCTAGGATACTAATTAGAAATAGGGGTAGTAAAAAAACTCACCTTTGCTACAACAATTGTGTGTTGCGCTCCAACAATAAAAAATTGATTATTTTGGATTTCCTCCCACTTTTTTGGATGCCATGGAGAAATACAATCTAGATTGTTGGGGTCCTTAATTAAAAATTGCAAAAATTGACACTTTTATGTCAAATTTGTTATATTGTGTGATCCTTTTAAATTTTCATCTTGAGGGATATCAGAAAGGGGCCAATATACAATTTTTAGGGTGTTTTTTTTTTATCAAGGGACATAGACTGTAACACTCAATAGTGGATCATTTCCAAATGGGAAACACCCAAGGTACTCATCACCTATTATGTCATCAATGAGGCGATAATCTACAACATTGAATTTTATTTCCTCCTTTCCGACCACTAGTTTTGCCAAAATTTTCTCCTTCTCATGTGCTTCATTTCTTTCTTTTCATGGTTTTTTTGTTGGTTGTGGCGTACTAGGGCCCTCAAAGTTTGTGAGTGTGCATTACGAACCTCTTTGAGAGTCTCATGCAATTCCTCCTTTTCAATCTACAAGAGTTAGTAAGACTTGTTCCAATGTTTGACAACATCTTGGGCTGATTTATCTTTGAAATCATTCACCCAAAATCCTTTTACAATGTTTGTTGAGGCAAATTCATTTTTATTTTGTTTATTGGACAAATGAGGCCTACTTCCTACTTCTTTCGTACGTCTTCTAACATCGGTACCACATTGCCCAAGTCGTGTGCCCAAACCTTCATTGAATGTATGGGCATCTTATTTATAGAGTCCTAGTTCCCATTCATGATGAAATGAAATTCAATGGTTGTTTGTAGTTTTGTCAGAAAACTAATTGCCCAAGATGTTATTTTAGATGTGAAGCCCCATATTTCGAACTTTGTTTCCAAATAAATTTTGTTTGTCCCAAAATAGTTTTTGACTATCATCCTCAACAATGGGTGTGTACTTAAATGTCAAATTAATTTTTTTTAACAATGGTTAGTATCATGCCTAGCTTTAATCATGGTTGCGTTCTTAATTATAAAGTTGGGGGAGGGGCCAACGAATTGCCAACCCTTCTCAAATTAGATTCAAAATAGTGATATCACTTAACAACCATTAGGCATTTCTTACAATGAATTTTTGAAATCACCTAGTGGTTGTTAGGCAAATCTCAATGGTGGTGCATAAGAGGTTGTGGTTCGTGCCAAAAGGTTCACACAAATGATTCCTTAGAATGCCTAGTGGTCATTAGGGTTTTTTCACAAGCATTTGTTTCAATAATGGGGTGAATGAAACTTGCTTAACAATTAAAAGGTAATTTTTAGTTAAAATTCGTTTTAATGCCTAGAAGCAGTTATAGGTTTTTCATAGTAGACCTATGAGTTGAATTGACGTCTACCAAGAGTTTATATTGATAGATTTATGGAGATTTCTTAGTGATTGCCAAATGTTTCTCACATTAGATTCGTGAAAACTCCTAATGGTCGCCAAGTGTTCATTTGAATAGTTATGTGAAATTGGCTTGACAATCAAGGTGAAAGCATGGTATAATATACAATTCAATTACCTTGGTAGTCTACTTGTCAAGCTACCAAAAAGGAGGACCAAAACCCATCATAAAATTATTATACATTTAATTTTTTACTTAAATGATGAAAACAAAGATATTTTTTCACTATTATGAATTAGTTTTTTAATTTTACATTGTAAAAGTAGGTTTCAAGTAGACTTTTCTAAATGAAAAAATACTTTTAAACACCATATTGGCCAGTCAAATTCAAAAGTGCTTGTTCCCTACTTTTATTATTCCAAATTTTTTCAAATGTTGTATTCAACTTAATACAAACCCAATTGAAAGCACCATGGTTTCAAAATGAAATTTAAATAAAAATTGAATATATGTTTTTGTTGTTTCATGAAAAACTATCTTTTTTTAAACTTGATATTTTTTCGTCAACTTTTTTTGTATAAAATGTCATGCTTTCACCCGTCACCAAAAGTTTTTCATAATAGACTTGTGAATGTGGCTAGTAGCTGCCAAGACTTTATGCCAACAAATTCATGGAGATTGTTTGGCAATCACCAAACATTTTTCATTGTAAATAATCATGCCAATGGGACTTATTCCTATGTTGCTTGCATGAAACCCCAATCTTGCTAACTAACAACATCTTTCTTAAAAGGAATATTGAGATTATTATTAGTAATTATTAAAGCTTATATATATGTTTTGAAAACTACCCAAATATTAATATACCCACATTTAACAATACAAGAGCATGGACACTTAATTAAGAATTATGGCCTTGGCCTCTAAGATATAACCAATATTATGTTTTGCAATGCCTACTTTACCTTTCCTTCATCTTATTAATTTTAGGTTGCCCCTTTCATATGTATTTTTGCACAATATAATTTAATACACCAAATCATACACCTAGTTTGTATAATTTGTTTCACACATTCAAATTTTGATTACCAATTTATAGTTATAAACAACTCCCCACACGTAATTGAATACTAATTGTCCAACTATTGTTAAGCTAAATGGGTTTGATTTTTTTTATAGGTTCATTATGAAATATTGATGGAAATTGATTAGTATATTAGTTCAATTATATTTTAATCATATTTTCATAGCAAGGAACCCATTCATTTCTAGCCATCATTGCATTGGAACCTATTTATTCAAATATCATATCTTGGTCATACTAAGAGATCAATGATAAATTATTATTTCTAATGTGACTTTTGCTATTTAGCTCATATTGAATGAATTTTGAAGGCCAAATGGTACACCTTTTTTACCCTAATTTTGAAATCCAATTTTCATTGAGACTATTGTGGCATGTGTACTGCCACATATTGTGAGCACAATTTTTAAGTAGTTTTTAAAAGTACACACATTTGCATGGAGTCCAATTCCTTAATATAAAATATATTTAATATTTATTGAATTTCCAATGACAAAAATTACTCAAAATTCAATAACTCCTTCAAGTCTAAAAGTCATGAAATTGCCTTGGTGCACCCACCTCATCAAGGGCTTTCTAACAATATGAAGAGTGCACCTTCAAATCACTAAAATTTTAGTTTCTGATTTTTGTTGAATTTTGATTGATGAGAATATTGAAAATTCTCTACTCATACATTGCAAGTATAAATATTACATGAAATCACCTCCCTATTCATTGAATGCTTTCTAAAGTATTGAGAACATTGTGAAGGGCTTAATGGCATGGGAAATCTCAACATGAAAAAACAAGCAAACAAAACGTATACAAAGCACACACAACAACAACAAAAAAAAACCTTGCTAAATATTAAATTTTCTTTTTTTCATTTTCATATAATTTCCAATGACCAAATTACTCAAAATTCAATATCTCTTGCAATCTAAAAATTATGAAACTTAATTTAGTGAGGCCTTTTCAATAGTACCAAGAGTGAGCCTTGATTTCTTTAAAAAATTTATTTTATTGAATTTTCAAAGGCAAAATCATTTGATATGTTAAATTACTCTTGCATTGTAGATGTCTAAACATTATGAAACCATCTTTATTCCTGTAAATGTGCATCCTTTATTCATCAGCAGCTTGCCAATGATACTAAAAGCATAGAGGATAGTGAGCAAGGTTGTGGTTTGGGAGATATCATCCCATTTGCCTCATCTCTATCGTCATGGTTTACATTTTTACAAATCTAAGTTTGACATTTAAGAATCGTGAATTGGTTTCTAATTTACCTATGTATCATTCTCTAACCATATTGAAATACAAAAGTATCAATTTCTCAATCCCAATGACCATTTAAATCAATGAGACAACAATCAAATTGAACATTAGATAAGGCATGAAAAATAATTTTTGGGTTTTCAATTTCCAATGATGATGACAATTGTTTTTCAGACCCCTCTGTCAGGGTCATCCATAACTCACTCAATGGAGATTATATGGCCACATATGGTTGCTTTCTTGCAACATTTTGTTCAGGATGCTGGACTAGGCCTCCACCACTACCAGCTACATATGCCCCTCTACACCTTAGACTTAAGCGCAGTTGCTTTTACAGGGACAGGCTAAAATAAATTAACACTTTCACCCCTTCAGGACACAACCCCCTATCAACACAGCTGACCTATTACAAGTGGTTGGTTGTTGAGATGGAGAGTTTTTGACATTTAGTTTGTGCTAGCTTGATGTCCTTTAAATTTTCCCTTTAGATTTTCTCTTGTTTTTTTATACCTCTGTACATTTTCCAAACCAAGTGGTATGTTTATAAATAAAGTTTTGTAGGGTTTTGATGAATTAACACTTGGGTTGATAAGCTTGTTGCAGCTTTCAACTTGGGTATTATTGAATTTTTCTATTAGCTATGTCTCTTGAGTGCCAGCAAAATCTTGACTGGTTCTTCCAATTGCTCCTAGAAGTCCAACGAAAACTCAAGATGCAGGTGTCTGTAAAATGGGTCGCCTGAAATTTTGGGCAGATTATGATATACTTATATATGTGCACTTGTGGGAGCTGATGAAGTCAGTGTGGAGTCACGGCAGCTAATCCACTGCTGTTCGTTATGAAGTCAATAGTCTGATTTTCTTGTCATGTTTTGGTTTTGCTGGAATTGACAGAATTGCCACCTTCAAAATTTTGCTATGGAGTTTTTTAGGTGGAATCAGTTTGAAGCTGTGCTCTACAACAATTTGGACCATGATTTCCATGTTGATTTCACCAAGATTTATTGTTCACTTGGACAGTTTTAGCATGGAACTATTGCAAAATGAATAGGTTCATAAACAAAGCACCATCTTGACCAGCTTCTTCTATCCAATTAGTTGGAGAGAGAACAATTGTATCTTCTTCAGCTTCTGATTAGGGAGTGTTGGTACCTAGTTCAGGACTAGAGACTTCATGGGAAGCGAATGACAAATTCTCATTGAATTGAGTTGAAGTCATCAATCAATGAGCAGCTAATTTGAATGCCCCACCCCAGCAAAGGAATGGTGGGTGGCTTCCAAGAGTTTGCATCAATAACAAAGTCTGCAGGTCTGGAGTTCTTAAGATGGCAGGTGCAAAGTACAACTAAAGCTATCCAAGACAGAGTGCTCTTCCCTCAAAGGTCTTTGGGCATTGCCAAAGAAATGCAAAGCTGTTTTGTGTCCAGTGGGACTTCCTTTATAATCTCCTTTCAACCGAAAGTTATAGTACCACCAATCAGACCCCTGCAGGACTTGCACGCACAACCAGTGTTTTTTTGGTGAATTTTTGCAACTTGGCTAGAGAAAAAAAGGGAGCTGCAAAAGCTATGAAGGGGGTTTTTTGGAGAAAATGGGCTCAAGTCACCACATTCTCAGGAAAAAGATCCTAAGGTTGTCACATTTAGATGCTGAGGTCATGGAGGTCGCCAATACAAAGAAGGATTCTCAAAAAGTTCTTTTGTCCTGCCTGACATCTAGGCAGATTTGGCTCATTAGTGTTGTAGATAGTTGCCAGTCCACCTACTGGACAAATTTGAAAAAAAAAACAATGCACACAACCACAATAGATTGCCACTCTTGATATGAAGGTCACCACCAACATGACGAGGTTAATGTAATGCCAAATCAGGAAGTGTAAAGAAGGATCTCAGACAGAAAGATATTTTAAGTACCCATCAAACTAAAAGCTTGTGAATACTACACCGATCATAAAACAGTAGCACCCATAGTAAACAAATTTGTACTAACCAAAGCTGCAAGAACTTGTGGTACAAAGAGCTCAGTGCTGGGGCTTCAATCTCATTGGGATTCAATGTATGCAGACAAGCTTGCAAACTTCAGTGAGCATGGAAATGACAGAGAAATTTGGTCAGAAACCTTCCTCTGGATCATTAACTAATGTTTTGTAATGAAGTATATTTGTGTAGACCTAAGCTGAATCATATACGAGGACCAAGAGAAACATTACCAGATTCTGGAATTTCCCAGCCTATTTGACCCAAAGAGATGCTCTGCTCTGCTTGAGGTTAAGGTAGCAGAAATTATCCCTGGACTGAAATTTTGGCTGTCTGAACATATGGAGTTCTCAGTTTGAGACAATTTAGTTTTTTCAGTGAACCTGCTGTGGGCAGAGTAGAATGGGCAACCTAGGTTTTCATGTTTATGAATAGGTACAGAGAATCACCTGTCACTGTAGTTTTTAGGAAGGTTTCCAAGTTTTGTTAACGAGATTTTAAGTCCTTTTTTTTTGAACAGTTCTATCTGAAAACTAAGTTTTCGATGCATTTGCTACGTTTGGTTAGTGATGAACTCTAGGTTTGGTGAGGAGGTGATGGAGACAATGGCAGTTTGGATTGTGAGAATTTGTGGCTGTTGCTGCTAGGCTACCCTGTGATCCTCTCAATGGTTTTGCAATGGCTCCAAGAGGCTTGTTTGATTTGCCTCCAGCTGGATCTATGGCTTTGGAGCTTGCTAACTGGAGTGTTCTAGACCTTGGTACTAGCGATGGCTTGTTCCTTCATGCTTTGTTCAAGCAAGAGATGTACATGCTTCTGTGCTGATCCTCTACCCAAACTTTGTGCTTCCTATGGCTTGGACAAAAATTAATCATTACTTGCAATGGATGAAGCCAGGAGCCGACACAAAATTTATTGTACGGTTTCACTGATCTAACAGGAACTGATTAATTTAGTGAGGGAGCAGTGGAGCTTAGCAGCAGCTGTGGCTGAGCACAGCAATGTGGACAACATCACCTTTCTGGTGCATCACCTGTTCACAGCTTCTTGTCTTCATCTATTGCTTTCTACAGTACATACATTGTCACACTTGGAGGTAATGCTGGTAGAGATTATGGGAGTGATCAAAGGGACAAGGATTTAAGGTTCTGTCAGCATAAGAGAAAAGTGCACAGTTCCTATCCCAAAGGTTTTCTCAAGACTCTATTACCTGCCGTGTATTATTTCTTGTTAGCACTACATGCAAATTTGATTCATTCCAAGTTGGGATTCCATAATTCCAATTTTATCGATGCTATTTTGAATGCAGTGAGGGCCATTGATGCCTTTCTCTTATCATTACTATGAACAAACCCCATGCATATTTTCATTCCTTATGCAATTGTCAGGTCGAATCTGATAGTTGTTACAACTCAACTTGGTTAAGTGTTGGGATCAACTGCATTTTAGGGTTGCAATCTTACACAGAAAGATTGGGTAGGAGACTGTTGCTGTATTCAATCAGTGCAAACGGCTGAATTGACTTATAATTGTTACTGGTACCGGTCATATGAACAAAAAGGAGCTGTTAGCCCAGATACCATGTCAGACCATGAAAATGGTGGTGCGCATAATGAGTGTAGAAACGATGGATGGAAACATATATTGCAACTTTTAACACAAAGACAGATATAACTCAATTTTCTTTCTTCCTCATGCAAGAGTGCTGGGGTCTTCAAGATTGAAGTGTGAGCCACTATTACACTGTTTCACACTGATTTCACAATTAAGCTTCAAAGCAACATAGAAAACATCTAATCTGTCTAGCTCTGAGGTCTGTGGGGATTCATTTCATCATCCCCTGTGGAAAGTGCAAAGCAGTGTGGAGCCGAAGTATGTCATGACAAACAAGGAACTAGAATAAAAAATTTACAAAAAACAAATGTGGTGTATTTCACAACAGTGAACTTATATTCCCTGATCATGGGAAACATTTCTGATGCTTTGTGTCAAACTTTTCTCTCAATAGATGATCTTTTAAACCTCTAGAATTGCCTTTTTATTGAAAACTACTAATGACTTAACATTTCATAACATCTTACAGTCAACTCCAAATTCAAAATGGTATATGTTGGTAGGTGCAACTTACCAGAATAACAACTTCATTTGAGCTTTAAATAATGAGAAGTCCATGCTTTAAATAGTGTCGATCTTCTGTAGATGGTACAAAGATTCTTCTTTTGACATAGCAGTCATAAAACAGGCCATTTTTCACATTCTTCTTTGATGTTTGTAAAGAGAGCAGTGCTGAGATAACGCTCAGCAGAACTGGGGAATATCACCACAATCAACTTGCCTGCATTCTCTGGCTCCTTAGCAATCTGTTTTATTAGAACAGCAATTTCCGAGCACAAAAAACTTGTCACCAGAAATGCCCAATCCTGAAGAAAGGAGAAATTCAAACACTTCTGAAACCTCAGCTTATGACACATGCAATGGGTAGAAGGTTTAAGAGGCTGGTCCAAGAGGCTCACCTTAAGAGCAGCAGCAAATGCAGCACCTGAGGAGATGCCAACCAGCAGGCCTTCCTCAAGGGACAGTCTCCTTGCCATGTCAAGAGCCTCATTGCTATGCACCGTCATAATACGATCAAGCATAGGTATGTCCAAGAGCTCTGGAATTATTCCAGCCCCAATTCCTTGTATCTGATGCGGGCCCTTCTTCCCCCCTGCAAACCAAAAAAGGGCACCATGAACTTCACTGCTTGCAAGTTGATACATTCATTAACAAATCACATAAGCTGATTTGCAAGCTATAGTGGGTGAATAACACAATAATTCAAAACCTGATAAGAAGAAATCAAAACCTGATAAGACTGCACTTTCAGTGGGTTCAACTGTCACAACTTGGACACTAGGTTTCTTGCTCTTCAAGTAACGACCGGCACCAGTGACAGTACCACCCGTCCCACATCCGGCCACAAAAATGTCCACCTTTCCTGCTGTAGCTTCCCATATTTCAGGTCCTGCAAAAGATCCAATTGCATATTAAGCAAAGAGTTAGTACATAACAAAGAACTACATAAATTGTACAGAAGAAGGTTGCATCCTCATCTATCCATAATGTGCATGTCTTGGTCAATTGTTTAGGCCTTGT
>Ga0209611_10007850_pt1 | contig 16973 bp, 7 predicted proteins | sample S1TSphgellanicum_3_FD_187693 | JGI IMG/M metagenome (GOLD analysis project Ga0209611, IMG submission 187693) | Host-associated microbial communities from peat moss isolated from Minnesota, USA - S1T2_Fc - Sphagnum magellanicum MG (SPAdes) (version 2) | ecosystem: Host-associated > Plants > Peat...
GAAAGAGTGGAAAAAGAGAGAGAGAGAGAGAGAGAGAGAGAGAGAGTAAATAAGTAGTAGACTGTAGTAGTAGTAGTAGTATCAGCAGCAGAAGCAAATACTACATAGCTAGCAGCAGCCTTGTCATTACCACAAGCACATTCTGTGACTGACTTAGGGTTATCATGCTTCAAACTCATCATCATGCACTAGATCCATCATCCCCTCTTGCTGCCTGTTGTGGAGACTAGTCAAAACCAATGTTGGTCCAGTATATATGTACATGGGTATATTTAGGGTTTAGGGTTTAGGGTTTAGGGTTTCTATAGATGGAGGTCTGCACATGGTATCAGCACATGGATAAATATTAGTAGCAAGTAACATACCAGTCTGGTAAGGACCTCTGAAGGTAATATACCAGCCTTGTACCAGTTTTAGGGTTTAGGCCTTCACAAAGGTTTCCAACAGTACCCAATACCCCGACCAAGCGGGTATGGAATTTCTTTAAAATGTACCCAAATACCAAGACCAGTGGGTATGTTCAAAAGTTGATACCAGACCAACACTGGTCAAAATGAACCCTAGGCCAGACCAAACCATAGCAGCCACCCATGTGCACCACGAAGGATGGATGATGGTAAGCGGTCAGGAAACAGTTTCTGTTGGTTCCCATTCCCTCTGTAACCATGATGGTTAACTCTGTTGTTTTCCTGCCTTACTATAGGTAGTAAAAACAGCCCTCACCTACTTAGAAAAGTCTCTAGTTAGTTAGAAGTCGCCTATTTTCCAACCTATCTACCTATATATAGGGACCTACTTCTTGCAGAATGGGTTACCAAGGTGAAACCAGATATTAGCTCAGTTGAGGTTCATCCACAACTGAATGAATTGTAATGGGCATCATCCAGTGGATGGATGGATGGATGGATGGATGTGAGCTGGTGGGTGCTGGTTCACTCTGGCCAGAACTGCAGTTGTTGTGAGGGTAGTATGATGGCTAAATCCAATTGACTTGAAGTTGTAATCTACAATCCTTTTCTAAGTCCACCATACCTCTTTGAACTCCAGAGGCAACCAAGCTATGTCCAAAGATTTGAAGCTCTCCAAGAGCTTTTGATCTATGTCCAAGGATTCTAAGCTCTCAAGAAGATTTTAAGCTCTCCAAGCTGAGCTTCAAATCCATGCCCGAGGATTTTTAAGCTCTCTGAGAACTTTAAGTGGTCGGCCTGTCTATTACCCTACCTCTATAAACAGGGGGTGGGGGGAGTTCTCTCAGCTTCCAACTGCTTATCCAACAGTGCCTGAATCCAGGAACTTGTAATAGCAGATTAGTGTCTAATTTGGTATTGTGCATTGTCCCCCACAAGCAGCACTTTTCTGTATGAAATGGGTTTCTTCTTGCTTCAAACTTCTGCACTACACCACTAGATTTCAGTTGTGCAGAAAATAGTCAAATTCAGTTATGAGTGTATTATGGCTTAAATCCTGGATAGCTAGAAAGTTAGTTGTAATCCAGAATTTATCCTCAAACCTCTATAAATAAGGGTGGAAGTACTCAGCTTCAAAACTGCTGATCCAAGACTAATGCTTGAATCCAGGAACTTTGTAATAGTAGTAGTAGTAGTAGTAGTAGTAGTAGGACTCAATGTCTAATTTGGAGGAAGTCTGGGCTCTCAAGGTGGTGTGCATAAGGAAAAAAACACAGACAGCTTTTTGTGTCCTCATTGGTAAATCATTGATCAGGGCTACAACTTTTGTCTCTAATGAAAACCCTAAACCCTACTCACTTTCTACAATATCTGCTGCTTCCTTGAGCTCAAATCAAAAGTTTCATGAAATCATGCACATTTCATGACTTGGGTCACACACAATTTTTTCAAAATTTTCTGCATCATGTTTTTCATGTGATCTCCAACATATGTGGTTTATGAAACAACTGCCCTTTCCAAAATGAATTTTACATGACCTGTTGTTGTCTTATAATAAGTTGGGCTCAATCCTTTCAATCACACAACTATTGAGATTTTGCACTCCAAAAGGCCAATGCCAAAACAAACATTACTAGCAGCATCCGAGTTCCTTTGATACACTTATATGCATTGCAAATTTGTTTTCAGGACTTGTAATTTGAACACAATAATCAAAGAAGTCTGTTGGAACTGTTTCATCGACAAGTCTGCAATTAATCCATCTGCAAAATTGTGAAGCTTTGCACCATTTTGGGTACACAAGTTGACTCACTCACTCCTGCAACTTTGCACCGAGCTGCAACCGTCCCTGATAATACTATACCCAATAATCCCTCTTGAACAAGCTAGCTGAGTCCAGACATTGTTCAAGAGGATCTCGACTCTACTAGCTAGCCTAAATTGGTTCATGACTCCTTGAGACCTAGTGTGGCATTTGAGGAATTTGATTTTCCTTCAGCAACTCTTGAGCTTTGGCATCAGCTGGTGAATGAAAGAGTGCCCACCCAGGACACGGTTACTGAGTATGCTGGCCAGAAACTCCAAGAAAGACTTATGGCATACTCGGCAGATGTACTTAGTTCCCCAGACTTCTAGAATGTTCCAAGTACATATTGCAATGAAGATTCTGAGGCAAATTACTTATGCATCTTGCTTGCTTGTGAACCCATGAAAATATGATCAACATTTGATCTTATCGACTGTAAAACAGGAGAAATCATTTGATCTCTACTGAGGGAATTTAATGATGTTGTCAATTGTGTTTAGCCAACATTTGGTTGAGAGACAAAGGTCTTTGATCTACACTATAAGAAGGATCCTACAAAATTGAATGGTCAAATCAGAGTGAAAGAAGAAGATATCTATGGAAAAGATGCTGGCACTTGACCAAAGTTGCAAATCTAAGTTTTCTTGAAGGTTTTTGTGGGGGTTTTAGAATATTTCCATATAATGTTTTTTCATGGAGTTCCAAATAGTTTTAGATTGTTTTTGTTTTGTTTTGTTTGTTGCTGAATCATGTACTTGGCATACTCAGACCTTTTGCTGCATCACAGAAGCCTACTCATGGACTCAAATTTCTAGTATCTGTTCTACTCCAAAACCTTGCCACCCAATTTCTGGCAGATGGTTGCTAAACCTCGACATAGTCATCAAGTAATCGAATGCAGCTGTGCAGATTCATTCCATAGCATGAAAAGTTTGTGAACACCATCTGACTTAGATTCATTGCAAAAGAGGTGAAATCCCAAACTTATCTTGACAATTATTTTTACTCAAATAAACAACACAGTTGAAAATATAGTCCAAAGATGTTCAATTTCATTCATGAATTGTACAAGCATATAAATCCAAGAACTCAAATCCTTTCGCTGGATTGGAAAGTCCAAAATCTGTCATGTATTTTATTTTTATTTTCTGGCAATGCTTCAACAAATCTGAGAGGCAAAAGTACAAAATGCAACTCAAAACGAGCAACAGAAATAGGAGCATTGCTTTTGCATTGGACTAAAATCATAAGTCAGTCAGTTTGACACATTGCCCTTCTTGACAGAATTGAGAGCTCTCATTTCCTCTTCAATCCAATTGCCTTCTTTGGCAGATTGAAAGCTCTGTTTTAAATCCTGTTCACAAAACAAATTGTCTTCTTCAGAACTACATTCCAAGAGCTCTTCCTTGTTGCAGAAAATCTGGGCTGAATATATTAACAAATTTGCAGAGTTCTTTGTTGCTATGTCATCCCCCAATTGCCAAGGCATAAGGAAATATCATTGCCAGCACTGGATTTATGAAAGCACCAATTTGTGGGTTGTGGGTGAACAAGATTTGCTTGACAGAATAAGAGTTTTGCAGAGTCATCAACAACAACATAGCAAACTTTTGGATCACCATCAGAAGTCACAAATTTTGTTAAATTTTTTCCATCATGAGAAATTTCAAAGTTCCATTCTCTTCTTGTTATACAAAAAATCTCTTCTCAAGATGCAAGTTCCTAAAGAACAATGTATATCAATCTTGGAGGACCAACTAGGCTAGCAGAGCTTGTGAAATCCCATTGTAAACAAATTTGTTCTGAGTCTATAACTGCATTACTTACGTAGATTTCTTTCTTCAGCTAGTGTACATTGTTCTTTTCTTTTTGTCTTCTTCTAAACCTTGGAACTTTTCAACTACACATTGAAACGAATGCAATGAAACGATGCAACAATGTGCTACTATGACCAAAAACAAACATGAAAATAAAATCAACCCTAAACCCTAATAATCTATCCTTGCAAAAACACTTGTCATCCTTCAAGTGATTGATGAGGATGCAACTTGCATCTCCTATCTCCTACTATGGTATGATTTACCCACCACCCAATTCTCCTTTTGTGTACCAAACTTGGTGAAATGGTTTGTTTTGGTGCATAAATAAAATGGTTATGGTGACAAGTCAAGTTTCTTCTGAATCAAAACTTTTTTTCTTCTCAATTATGCGGGACAAAAAACCATTCCCATTTATGTTGGAGTTACAAACACACCAAGTTTGTAGCTATGGGTGACACACAAGTTCGTCTCTCTCAATCATGTTAGGACAAAAGCCTCCAAATAGGTAGGTAGATAGATGTGGAGTTGCAAATATACAACCCCGGTTTCTTTCCTTTTGTAGTTGTCCCCATGTTGCTACCTTACATTGAAAGGCCTATTAAATCATGGGTTCATGGAGGGTTCATGAATTATTTGTGTTGTTATTGTTGTGTCTATTTGGTGTTTTGGGGGTGATTTGCATGGGTTTTTTGTATTTATAGTTATAGTGGAAAGTGGCAAATAATAGTTAGGTGTAGAAGAAGAAGAACAACACTAACATTTGGTTGAGGTGAAGATTGGTAGGCTACCCACAACATAAGCTACCTTTTGGCCATTTAGCAACTTCACAACCAAGGGTGAATCATGGTCAAATATGCTTGCTTGGATTGTTTCCAAAACTTTGTGAGTGTTTTTTAGTGGCAAAACTTGGCGTTGTTGCCTTCCCCATGCCTCCCTTCCTAAAAGACTTATGGTCAAAATGGTCATCTTCCTTAAATCAATCACATAAATCAATCCTTTTGAAATAACATGTTTGACTATGCAATGTGAGTGGGCTTGATTTTATGCCATTCAAGCTTAAACATTTCAAATTTGTAGGAACCAATATACTTTTAGGGATTTTGAATTAAAGATGTTGAAGTATATGTAAAGAATACAATGTCAAGCTAAATAGTTACCAAAATTATAGGTTACAATTGAACAAAGAGAATAGATTAATTAACTTAACTTGCCACCCTAGTTCATAGTTTAATTTATTTCATTCTAACAGAATCAGGCTTCACAATCTCTTAGATGGAATTTGATGCCTCATTCAAACAAGTTTAAGTTAACCACACCCAATGTTTCACTTTCAAAAATATACTCCCTAATTTTAAAGCAACACACTCAACTTGAAAAACCTTTTGGAACTTTGGGTTGTAAGTTTGTGATCAGAGGTTGGTTTTTTTTCTTTCTTTTCAATTTTGTGATGTAACCAAGCTAGCAATCATGAACGAGAATATTTTGCCAAATTTGGCTATATACCCAATATGAGCATTTAAAAAAACCCATTTTCATTTTGGCTACCTGTTGGAACATGTTGCAGAGATTTGGTAGTTTTATTTTGAAATCTTTTTGCAAATTAGGGCTGTGTTTTTTGCTCTCATAAACCTTTGAATGTGTTGAAATCATATTTTCCAAAATTTGAATTTGCAATCTGAAGAATCTAGCTATTTGAATCTCACAATCCTAATGGAAAATGGTACTTATTAACATTTCGTGGAATGACACAACTTATGAAATAATCAACAATCATCACCACAAATATGTTCCTTCCTCATCTCATCCCATCATGTACCTTAGAATGTATTTGCATTACCAAGTCCATAACCATTTCATGTATGTTTGTAAGCCATCGTAATGCCAATTATAGATATTCATGATCTTGTGACCAATCATAGGAAGTCACAAAAATTGCATTTTGAAAGTTTTAACTGATTTTCCAATTGTAACCTATGTTTGGTCTTTTTTTTTAATCTTATGTTTCAAGGTTTTGTTAACTAGCGTTTTGTTTGGTGTGAACTTAAGTCAAAATATGAAAAAATAAAAATATAATGGGAACATTTTATCACAATATTCCTGTTTTTTCTGAGAAAAAGGAAAATTTTGAGAAATGTATTTAAAAAACATTTTGCCACATTCGGATTCTACTTTTAGTTTGGTAGTGGTTTTTTTTACTAGTTTTTAAAATTGTTTAGATAGTTCCAAAAATTTGTTGCCATTTAATGCTAAATCCCTCTTGCAATGCTAGCCAATGATGTAACATCTGAAATTTGAAAGAAAAATCATTGTTTGGAATTACTTGCAACTTTTAAACAATGTTTTTGAAAATTATGTCATAAATCCAGTTTTTGGAAATAAAAAATTGAATTTTCTTGATCATAAGTAGGATTGTTTTTCAAATTTTTGACGTAAGAGTTGATGGTGGGCATCCCAAGGTAAATTTAACATTCATTGGTGATAAGTTCAAGAAAATTATCCAAAGTTTTTCCCAAACAATAGCAAAGTGATGATAGGCTTTTGGGGGAAGTTGAAAGGTGCGGACATTTTTTCAACAACATTTTTTCAAATACCAATTTTTTTCACAAATGTTTTGTAGAAAAAAATAGCATGTATTACAATTTTTTATTATTATTATTTTGTAGCAACAGTGTGAAAAAATTTCCACCAAAAAATAGCACTAATCCCCAAACTCAGCAAACTAGACTCGATAAAAATTGGGTTTTACATCTTAACTAGTCTACATACCTTACATCACCTCAAAATTGCATTACATTGAAAGAGTGGGTTTAGGGTTTAGGGTTTAAACATCATCTATCAAGTTCTACTGATGAACCTCCTGGGTTTAGGGTTTTAGGTTACTTCAAAAACCTCAATGCTGATGGTTTTCATGAAAGAACCAATGGTTAAAAAGGTGGTTTGTTTATTTTCCAAATTTGAGAACTCAGGTTGTGAACCCTAAGAATCGCCCTCATAACCGATGGGTCTGTTCCTGTTTATGATAACTGCCCAACACTGGATCAAACAATAAAAATCTCTTAAGGCAAAATGACACATCTCCTAGCATTGGGAACAAATTCATTCACATCCTTAACTCCCTTTAACAAAAAAGACTCCAATGAAAATCCAATTAGGAGACCTTATACGTCTTGATCACCAAAGGGATGCCAAATAGAACCATAGGGAACAAAATCACCAAGAAAGCTTGATTATGATGAGTGTAAAATTGCTTCAACATAATGGGTAGATGACTAATGCACATCTGACTTCAAAATATAATAAGATCTAGTATTATAGCCTGTGCCATTGGCCCAAGTGTGAACTTGGTCACCCATCTAATTTTCCCCTCCAAACCCATTTTTTGTATTTTAATTGAATTTCCAACAACAAAAACCATTCAAAATTCAATAGATCTCACACTTTAGGTCTAAAATTATCCAAATAATCTTCATTAAATCCTACCAATCGAGGGCTTTCCAACAATATCAAGAGTGCACCCAAATTCTCTTATATTTTTAAAGTTTTTGATTTAAATGAATTTTCAATGAAAAAATGGTTCAATATTCAATAAGTTTTTCACCATAGGTTGAAACATTATGAAACCAACTCAATGCATCCCCTATTCATCAAGGGCTTTCCAATAGTACTGAGAGTGCGACAAGAGACACCATGACTTGAGAGATTTCAACATGACAAACAAATAAATGAGACAAACAAACTACCTTCCTTCATAGACAGATTCTTGTTGAACTACATCCAGTAACTTTGGTTAGCTTTCATTCCAGACCAAAGCTCAAAATGGATGAGTGATTATGAAAGAGAATGAAAAAAAAAAGTTGAATTTAACATTGGATGGTCATTACAACTCTGCTGTGGATGAACCTCAACTAAGTTAATTTCTGGTTTGACCTTGGTAACCCATATTGTAAGAGGTAGGTCCTATCTATAGGTAAGTAGGTAGGAAAATAGGTTGCTACTAGGCAATTAGATGGTTTATACTTAGGTGAGGGCTGCTTTTACTACCTACCTACTAATAATCCGCTGGTGGGTTGTTAGCAAGTAGGTAGTTAAAAACAAACACCTAAGCAAACCACCAAAACTAGATAGGGAATTGGAACCCAATGAAAAATAGTTTCTTGATCATTTACCATCCATCCTTCATGGTATGTTGGTTCACTCTAGCTCTTGAAATGGGGGTCCTAATTAGGGTTGTGTGTTGTTCTTGATTTGAAAATGAGCCTAAATGGTTCTAGTTTTGAAACTTTTTTAGTTCTTGTGATGGAATCTCTGATCTTGTCTTGAGATTTCTAAAACCTTGAGTTCCAATCCCTTTTCAAGAAAAATTTGAAACTTGGTTTAGTTTAAGATGAAGTCCAATTTCATGTCAATTACACACAAATAAACATATATATATATATATATATATTAATGTAATATTAGTTAGTTCAATTAATTCACATAGTTCAACACACTATGCAATATATTAATAATGTCCAACCACAATATATAAAATGAACTATTTGCATAAAAGTAGGGATACATTCTTTTAATAAGAATAATTGTATCTATCTACCTAGAGAACATGTTTATATAAACATGTTTGAAAAAGGACAACACCCCCAATTAATATTCTAATTCAACTTTATAAAAAGGCTGGTGGCCCAATCTAGTTCCAACAAAACATTGAACTTCCAATCGCAATACTCGATAACTTGAACACAAATTTGCCTAAAATCAAGAATGTTAATCAAGCACAAATTTTGCATCTTATCACTATAAATCAAAGCAAGATCTTGAATTTGTTATAGTGATGATAGAAGGGACACGTTTATGATGAGTATAACAAACTAAAACATGAAAATGAAATATTAGATATAATTGAGTTTTACACAACTAATTAATATTAAATAATTATCTTTTAAAGTTCAACCTACTAACCAACTTTGTAAAATAAAAGTTCTGCTTGCTCACTTAAAGAACTTTAACCTTACCTTAAAAAACCTAAACCTTGGTTTTAAGATTTTTTTCTCTTTTTGTCAAAGTTTTGATTACAATTCTGATTGTATAGCAAAGAGGTTAGTTCCACGAGATTTGATTCTTGTGCCCATTCCACCAAAAGCATTGTTGGTTCGGGCCCCATATTCGAAGAACATGGTGTTAAGCTTTTAACACTCTTAACCAGCAACATGCCAACACTGCTGGTCCTGGGTTGTATTACAATACTATTACACTACACACCTTCAGTAACAGGAACTGGAACACACAGCCTGAAACCAAATCAGCCCCAAATCTTTTCCTTGTGAAGAAGCTCTGCTGCTGCTGTTGTTGTTTACAAATCACATGTTTGACTTGCCATTGGATCCTCTCTGCTATAGAGAGAGAGAGAGTTCCTAAGGCATCTTATAAGTAGGCACAAGCTGTCAGGAATGTCACCATGCACATGATCAACTGTCTCCCTTGTAAGTAAAATTTTATTTGTGTTATTGGGTTTAATGAGAGAAGAATACATGAACTTCCTGAACATGCTTTACCCAACTAAATAAAGTATGCTTCCAAATTTCAGATCAAAATCAGAGCTTCTATTGCAAAAGCATTATTGACAGGTCTTTAGGAATACCATGCATGATAGGTATTTGGTTTTTCTAGCAGACACTAGTGTCTACACTTAGAGAGTATTGGAAAGGTAGATAGATTACAACCTGGGTATACAATACTGAATACATATACTTGTGTTGAAGAACATACCGCTCACAATGTATGACCCGAGGCAATACCAGCCTGATATGGGACCTGTGGTAATAATTCCATGCATGTACATCATGACATATACTAGTACCAATACCAAGTTTATACCTGTCTTATTTCATGCAAAAGTCAGCCTCCGACCCAATCTGGTATCCTCAAAAGTTGATACCAGTAGTAGTCCAATACTAGTTCTGAGCAAACAAAGTGGAGTTGAGCAACAAAGTTGAGCAAGTGGACAAACTCATGCTTGTGATCTGCATCATGAAAAGTGTCATGATACGGAGTCACTCAGTATGCAGGGAGGAATTTCTGAGCAAAGTTGAAGATGGAAAGACAGATGGAAAGACAAATTTATGCTTGCTGCTCCCAGCAGCATATATATCATTAAAAGCCTCATCATAAAAATACCTCAATAATTTTGGAGCACGGGTTTTTTCTTTTCAGTTTTGTGATGTAGTCAAACTGGCTATCATCCACAGGAAGATTTTAGCCGAATTTGGCCATAGAGCAGATATGAAAGTAGACAATTTTTAACATTCCTTTTTTGTTTTTTGGCTATCTGCTGGATTGATCCCCTTATAAAAATCTGGCAATTAAAAAAAATCTTCAAAACCTGGTGAAGTAGTAGGTGCCATTTTAAAATTAAAAAATACCAAAACTCTTTGTATGTGTCAAAATTATATCATATTTATCAGGTTGAAAAATCTGAAAATTAGCCCGAAATAAACACTGCAAGTTTTGGAGGAGTTGTGAGCTCACAAAAGTCGAGTACTTAGGCGCGCTGCTTTACACTAGGAGTCAGGGTTTACCCTAAACCCTAAACCCTAAACACATGCTAGAAATACAAAACACTAGTACCTAATATGGTTTTCTTTTGGGCCCATTTTCCCACTTGGCTGATCACCATCTGAAGACTCTAACTATTTTCCAAAACATTTAAATTTATTAAAAAAAGGTCGGAATGGGCTGGTGCAGGAAGGTCTGGATTCTCTGTTCTACCATTTGCTAGTCTCTCTTATTTTAAAAAGAAGAACATGCTGGTGACCAGCTCTTTTGTTGGTCTAATTGTTCAGATTTTTTTCACCTGTACATAGACACAAGGATGCGTGTACCAGCAGGCTCAAAATGTAATGCGCTTGCTGGGATTTTGCAGTGTACTACGTACGAGGAGGTCATCTTATGTTTCTGGGCAGGCTCTTACATTTTTGGAAGGGCTTGTTGTTTTTCTTTGTGTGTCAGATATTATGCAGCTGAGCAGTGTTTACACACACAGAAGGCCCCTCGGATGGGCACATCACAAGAATTTGGTGCTGCCCTTGGGCTGCTGCCTCAGGTGAGCCCTTTATTCTGGTAATGCTCCTGTCCATGATGGGCCTTAGCTACCACGAATAAAACCTCTCGGAAACAAGCAAGTGCGTGCTTGGGCTGGTTGCCATGCATTCGATTCTAGATTGAACATTGAACCTCATTGCTTGCCTCAAAGTACACGAGAGACCCAAGTTCATGAATTAGAGAAGAAAATCCTTCCTGCTTTCTCTCTGTCCCCACTGAATTTTGGGATTAGAATCCAATACAGGATACATGTGTGACACCTTATTTTAGGAGCCTGAAAAATTGCACAAAAACCTCTCTGTCTGTCTGCCCCCCTACCCCCAGGGGAAGCTCATGTTTGTCTGCCAATACACACAATTTGCTTCAGGAAGAAACAAAGAGATGACCCATTCAACTCTATCAAACTGAAAAAAAAAAATAGTACCCTCTTGCAGGCTTACTTTGACAGTTCTAAAATACATCCACAATTATTTGAGTCATAATAATAGTTCACATGAAAAAACTACCAGCTGGTGGAATTTCTCCAATTATGTTGTCCCATGTATCTGGACGAGGGCATGTTACAAGCAGAATCTGTCATCTGCAAAACACAAGAGCATTTCACATTTCAAAGGGAAAATGCCCAGTTTTGCTGGTAATTCTGCTGGTGCTTGATGTAGGGTAACACCCTGCTTCGTCTTCTTCTTCTTCTTCGAATGCATCACCTTACACCAATGGTATATAACCTTTGAAATGGCCATGTCTTGTTTGGCCTTCTTTATCAAGCTTTTTTCATCAATCAAAGGGGGGTGGGGAAGAAGGCCTTTTGCATCTTTCGAAGGCCTTTTTTGCATGCAAAGCTAAAATATTTTTTCAGCCTTTTTATAAAGGGGGGGGAAGATGACACATTTCCTCAATCAGTTCACTACAGACCCCTCACCACCCCCCCCTCCCCTCAAGGCTTCACTCAAGAAGGTGAAGGTCCCCATTGTAGGAGGTGTTGGCTGCTTATGGTGAAGCAAAGGTAAAGTTGGCTAGCAAGAAAAGACAAAACAATCAAATTTAAGTATAAAAATGGTATCATTTCACAACATATGGGTTTGACTTCTATTATTTGTACCTTTTCAGGTGCCCAAGTAGTTACATTAATAATTTTTAAATGCTACATTTCTACAAATAAACTTGAAACATCAAAAATTAAGTAAATTATTTGCTCATACATGTCAAAATTTTGGGAGCTTCAAATAGTTGGGTAAGTTGTATGAAGGACTTATCATTTTCTTTGGTTTCACTCCTCAATATCTAATATGTAGTTGCCTTATCGATCTACATATTAGGCAACTACATATTATTGCCATTTAGCTATTTATGTTTAGTTAAAACTTCAATGTTTATTACAACCCAGTTAAATTATTGAATAAAACGGAATCCCTAATAAGACTCACGGGGAAGAGAAAAAATTGTGCTATATATACATATAATGATATGTTTTCATGACATTAAATGCAATGATAACTCATCATTGTGGAATATTTTTATTTTGACATAACATGAGGTCAAAATTTTCATAATTAAAAAAAAAAAAACTCCCTTTTAAAAAATATAAATAAATAGTCAATGTTTTTCTTTTCAAAATTGTGAGATAGGTGGGCTGCTGATTATTCAAAAGAGCGGACTTAAACAAATTTGACTACAGATTAAAGAGGAAAGTAGAGAAGTTTAGGAATTGTGCTATATGTTGGGGACATGCTAGAACCTACTGTCTAAATAAATATGGTGAATTCAAAAAAAGATTTAGAGAATTGCTTGGGTCTGGGTTTTAAAAATCCAACAATGGGCAGTTATGAGGTGGGGATAGGGTTTGGGTATGTGATTAACTAGTACAAGCCGCGGTTCTTTGACAAATACCCAAATGGTATATACATAGGTTCTTTAACAAGGGTTTTTCAAAGGCCCCCTTTGAAGCCCCGTTTTAAAAATAAATATCCAGACTTGTATACATAGGTTCTTTAGCCAAGATATTTGAACCCCCCCTTTGAAGCCTTGGTTTTTTAACAAATACTTAGAATGGGTATCACAAGTTCTTTAACAAAATATTTGAAAGCCCCTCTTTTCAAAAACAAGCGTTGGGTCTTTAATAACCTTACAAGGCTTGGGTTGTAGGTTCTTTTTATTCACAAGGTAGCAGGCAAAGCAAATTTACAAGTTTTGAAATCTCAACGCAAAGTTTGTAAATTAAACATTTACAATGCAATATATATATAAGGTCATGGTGAAACTTCAAGTTTAAAGAAAAAATCATAAAGGTTTTGTTCTAATTTGATTACACAAATGTTACTTGAAATTTAAAGGCTTAACCCAAATAGTGAATTAGAATGAAGGTTTTTTTTATCATGTTTAATGGTTCTAAGTTTTAGGTAGCTTTTTCGTCATTCTATCTTTGATTCAACTTTCAATAGACACCCTTCAAGATTATTAACTTGTTTTTCAAATTCAACTTCTAGCCTTGATATCAACTCAAATTCCACCTCCAATGTAGATGCAAAGTTAGTGGGTTTCAAGCAACCAATTCATGTATTAGATGGTCAATTTTTGTTGACAAATATGAGTTTTTTCATATTGTCCATTTGGAAACAACACTTACAAAGTGTAATCAAAATGCCAACAATAGAAAAAAATATGTTTTGTCTTGATTTAGCTAGCTAGGATGTCAAAAATATGTTATATTATTATAACAATAGTTGGAAACTTGTGTTCTTTGCATTGCTAAAACAAAACACATTTGCAATTTTTTGCATCAACAAGATACTAACGAAATCTAACAAATTCTTTTGACACCAGAACCATGTAAGTGTTTGCATTAGTTGTTATGGTGTGAAATGGATCTTGAACATGAATTTGAGATTGAAGATCTTCAATTTCTTCAACAATAACAAACATCAACAACTTGACTATTTTTGTCAATAAAGGGAAAAACAAATCTTCATCATATTTAACAATAGCAACAACATTTTCATGACCTAAATATGTGGTGACAAACTACATGCTCTTAAACCTTAAATCAAACATCAAAGCCAATATATTATGGCCTTGCTTCCTATCAATTGCATGGAAGATGGAAAGAAAGGGTAGAAGAACTTTTAAAATCTATTGCTTCATGCAAACCAAAAGTTCTTTCAACTTATGATTTAAAAAATCCTCCTAAACAAAGTTGTCAAGAAAAGTTTGGAATGCCAACTATTTTTTAATATCTTAACAAGTTGATGTTATAAATTGCAAGGCATCTCAGAGCAACCAATGTCCACAATTTTAGTTCAAAACACAATCGATGGCATTTGGGGACAAAACTTTTATCATAGCTTCAGATACCACTGAAATTCTTGAAGATGATACACAAGATTGTAATGCCATAGATTATCAACTATAACATATTGCAATGACAATTCAAAATGTTAGTGCATTATGGAATAATAATACATGATTGGTAAATCTATGATCAACCAAAAAAACCAAACAAATAGCACCCATGAACCAAATAAATAGTTAGAATTTAATCAAAACCAAATAAAAAATAATAAAAAAGAAAACCACAAAACCAAAAAAAAAGTTGGAAAATTCATGAAACCACAAAACAAAACAACCATAGAATCACAAAATAATTAGAATGTGATAAAAAATGGCTTACCTTGTTTTCATGGGTGTGTTGAGTGTTCTAGGCATTAATATATTCAATGCAAGTTTTATTTCATGCTTGCATGCCTTGACAAATTTTTTTGGGCCATGTAATAATACATTTATGGATGGTAGATTGAACGGTCTTCATAGATGCACAAGGCATATCAATAGACATTTTTTCATCTATAGTAATGTATTGCATGATATAATTGAATCAAGGCATTTGAACAAGTTTGCAGGTTAGACCTTTCATCCTTAATGGAGGTAATAATTTTTTTAGTTGAGGAAAACTTTTCTAATAGCTTTCTTGTAATTTAAGAACCATTACTATATCTTTTATGTTTGTGACCTCCAACAACCCAATAGTGACATGATTTGCCTCTCAAGCACTTGAGATAAAATTAATAATGACATAAAAAAACATCATGTGCTCCTTTTGACATCCACAAACAAATGTGCAAATGACTAATAAATAATTAGCTAATGTAGGTTGCACATATGCAATCATGGTTTTTCTAACCAAATTTGTGAAAATATTTTCAATAAACGTCTTCTTGGATGGGAAGACAACTCATGGACATAATTTAAATATACTAGCTTTTGGAGCAAAGTGGATTGAATAGTCTTCGTAAATAACAACCCTTTAACCACAAAGAACATCAGATGTTGTTTGTAGAGCTAATACCATGAATACTCAAAATAGAATTTGGAAAAAAAAACCATTACTGTTAGTAAGAACTAAAAATTTAAAAGTTGAAACAATGACAAATTAGATTAAACTTCACAAACTTGAATTTAATCACAATAAAATGTGATAATATGAGATTTACAAAATAAAAATTCAATGGGGTTTAAGGTTTAGAGGTTCATAATTTAAAGATTGTAGTTCCATGATAGGAGCAAAACATAAGTTGCTTTTTGAAAATATCTTCTCACCCGTAAAATTTCTTGCTTGAGCTATAAAACAAGCTCAAAAGATGAGGTGTGAAGAAAAGGCCAACAATGTTATTGGTTTAAATGAAAGGCAACATGCAATAAAACATGAAAAATAACAAAAGATGAACAATGACAAGTAATGAAACATTAGAAGTTCCCTTGACAAGAGGTGAAAGATGATGAAGTACATGCAATAATTGTCAAAAGATCCCTTTGACCTTCACTACGCCACAAGCACACAAAAAACCTCCAAGCACAAACGCAAGGTGAAAAGTGCAAAAACAAAAACAAATAGAACACAATAAGCCACATACCTTCTTCTAGTTCACTTACAAATGTGTGGTCAATATTCCCTAAAGCTAGATTCGTTTCTAGCATTCAATACCTTCAAGTAGTTAGTAGGTCATATTAATATAACATCATTGCACCATTTGACATCGCAATGTGAGAAAAATTGTGAATATGGGAAAAAATAAATTGGCAATTGTAAAAAGTGAAGGATACAAGAAAAGGAGATTTTTTTTTAGCAAAATAAAAGTACAAAACCTTGACACCTAACCTTAACCCTAATTAAGACTCCTCTAAGTATTAAAAACATATGAATTGAGTTTTAAAAAAATAACCGACTAATGCCCATTCTCCATTCTAACACCCACCCCACACTCTTCTCTCTAGTCCTGTAATGTGCTTACTTAAAGCCTAGAGGTGGTGGAGTTAAGTCCTCTAGCCTAACTTAGTTGCAAGTAAATAATGACCAAATTTGGGAGGTGATTAATTCAAGAAAATAGTACTTGCTAGTGTGGTATGTGGTGTTGTTGGTGCAAGTGTAAACCCTAATTTGGTTTCCTTTTGATTTTGTTGAATTCTATAGCAAACCACCCACATAGTAAGTTTAAGAATTAGGAAATCATTTCGAAAGAATCCTACTCATTCAAGGCTTTTTAACAATATCAATAAATGGGTCTCGATTTTCTTTAATTTTTAATTTTTTGAAAAAAAAAATTTCAATGAAAAAATTGTTCAATATTCAATAGCTCTAGTGCTGTAAGTCTAAACATTATGAAACCACCTCAATGCACCTTCTAAGTACTCGTCGAGTGATTTCAGCACCCTCACTCAAAGAGAGGGCTTTTCAATGATATCAAGCATGCAATAGAAGACACACTCATTTGGTAGAGATCTCAATGTGACAAACAAAACAAACAAACAAACAAACTACCTTTCCTTCCTTAAGGAGATAGATAGATATGTGAT
>Ga0209611_10007851_pt1 | contig 16970 bp, 15 predicted proteins | sample S1TSphgellanicum_3_FD_187693 | JGI IMG/M metagenome (GOLD analysis project Ga0209611, IMG submission 187693) | Host-associated microbial communities from peat moss isolated from Minnesota, USA - S1T2_Fc - Sphagnum magellanicum MG (SPAdes) (version 2) | ecosystem: Host-associated > Plants > Peat...
ACACACACACACACACACACACACACACACATATATATATATATATATATAATTCACATAGTACATGTTGGTAAATAGGATTGGACCTTGGTCTTTTTGGTTTCACACCAATGTTTTGATAATCAAACCACCCCGTCATTTTGTAAAACAATATAATATCAAATGGATTTAATATATTTCTTTGAACTTTTGCGAATTTTTTTTCTAATGTGTAATATAACAACATTTGAACTTCAAATTTTTTCATAAATAGTAGGTACTTAATTAGATAGATAGGTAAGTACACATGCTTACTTACTTATGTAAACTATAGATAGGTTTGTAAGTAGGTAGATAGGTAGGTAGGTAGGTAGATAATAAATAAATAAATAATAAGTAAACAGATAAATAAATAAATAGGTAGGTAAATAGATAGATAAATAGATAGGTAAGTAAGTAGATAATAAGTAGGTAGATAGACAAATAAATAGGTAGGTACATAAATAAATAGGTATCTTTGGTATATAACAAGTAGATAGTAGTATGTAAGTAGGATATGAGTAGGGCAATAAAAAAAATCTATTTCCAAAATTTTTATTTTATTAATTAAAATTATTTAACATAAAGGTCATAACTTAAATTTTTTCACATTTTGACAAAATTTTGTATAAAAATAAATGTTAACAGTGCCCATTTGAAACCCAAATATATATCATCATTAATAAAAAAACATGTCTACAACATAAAAAATTGAACATAAAGTTGGGGAAAAATGGCATAATGCATGAATTTAAATTTAAGAATTAAATTTACATAATGGATTAACATATGGTGCAAAAATATGAAAAAAGGGATTGAAGTTTTAACATTCATACATTTTGCAACATTTTTAAAGCTTTAAAACATTTCATGCAAATTAACATGTTGATAAAAATAAAAATAACAATAAAATAATATTAAAACTAATTAAAGGGTAATTTAACATATTTTAAATATTTTTAATTTCTTTTTGGCCAATGAATAATTGAGTTAATGTAGTGGGTCAAGTTGCATGATGAAAACATTTGAACATTTTTTTTTCATTAATGTATTAAAAAAATGATTATTGAACGAAATTTGAACATGAAAATTGATATTCAACATATTAATTATTAATATCTAATTACCCATCATTATAACACATTTTCCTTTTAATGTTATTTAGAAAAATATAAATTTCTTATTCTTTCAACAATTTATTTTGAAATTCATTCATTTCAAATTTTATTAATAATGTAAATATTAAAAAGCTGATGTTTAAAGAATAATATAATATCTTGTATTGTTTGATGTTAAACATTTTTTAACGAAATAATTCATTTGTGCACCTTATTATGAAAAAAATTACAAAAAAATGTTCATAAGTTTTTTAATTTAAATAATTTCTTTTACATGTAATTTGCAATGACAATTTGCATTAGTTTAAAATAGTGATAATTCATTTGCAATGTTTATAATTTATATTGTTATTTTTTAAATAAAAAATTTCAAATGAAATTGTAGGTATTTTAAATGCACATATGTAAGATATTACTTTAAATACAAATGATGAGTTCATGAAACAATGAAATGCATAATAAAAGAAATGATGTAAAATGTTTTAAACATTTTATTTTATTCTTAAATTGATGTTTAAAATTAAAATAACACATATTTTATTACAATTTAACATGTGACTCAAAATTATGTAATGTGTTCCATATGTCCCATGACATTATAACAATATAAAAAAAATTAAAACACAAAAATCTCTTTGATGTGTGCTTTGTATTCATGGGTGGGAAAAAAATATCATTATGCACATCAATTGTGCTTTTCAAAATTGAACATAATAATCCAAAGTTTTATGGGTATGGGTAAAGTTGTTATAATTAAATTCGTTTGCAACCTTACTTAATGTAATAAATAAAAATCCAGGCTTTACTTAATATGTAATTTTTATCAAAATAGAACATAATGACATATTTTTTCCAACCCATGATCTTTTTTAGTCTATTTTTTCTAGTTTCTTTTTAATGTTTTCCCAATATGTTAATATTAATAAATTTGATTTACATCAAAAGAAAAAATTAATCAATTGGACAAATGAGTTAAATAATTTTTTTTCTTCCCAAATGTTTTTTGCCATTCAAGCAAAGACATATTAAACTTCCTAACCTAAATTAGAAAAATGTCTATTATATACATATACATGAAAATCTTATGAAAAACACACAAAAATACATTTCACACAAGGCACACAAATCATGGTGGTTTTTTTCCTTGCATTTATGCTCCTCTTTGTCTTATGACAATTAAGTTGTGACATTCCCTTTCTCAAGAACAAGAATCATAACATACCAAGCTTCTTTCACCATCTCACCCTAATTATCACATTAGACCAAGATAACCTTCAATATTGTTTCAGACAAAATGTTCACACATTGCTAATAAAAGAGGTCAATTTCAGTTTCATAGCTAGAATTTTTCGGTTGTCCCACAACTTTTCCAATTCCTCGTAAAGTGGATGATTGGGCATCCATTGCAAGCATGGTTTTTATTATGTGACATGATTTGGATTTCAGACAAGTGATTAACAATCAGGCCTGCACTTCTCTTCTAAAAACCATTAGTTGTATGACCACAACATGGTTGATTGGGCACTTGGGCATTTTAATCGACTTCACCACAAGCCCTTGGCAGTTCACACAGCTATCAATTGACAAAGATTTGTATGACAAAGATATGACTTCCAGTCAACAGAACAAAACCTTCACTTCCATCAAAGTATTGATTTGCACAAACCTGCTGATGGTCTGAATATTTGTTGTACATGAAAGACAAAAATTGCCATTGATGCCTTGGTCATACAGGAATTTTGGGTTGTCTATGGCAGCCTGCAATCCATGGCACACAAGTTGTGCCTTTTGGCAATCAGTGATCTGCAAGGGTTCTACATGTTATCACTTGAAAGCACTTAGTGTTTCATGTTTCTGAGAGGATCTTATGTGGCTATTGACACAAAATTCATTGGTTCTCTCATCACTTTCACTAATCTCCATACTGAACTTGGGTTTTGTGAATTAGGTGCTTTACCAAGAATATTCAGGACCCTGGTTGAAGCCAAGAGTGAAGAGAGTGTTGGCCTGTCACTCTTCTGCTTGAGGGCCTTGTGTGAATCATATCTCTATTTGATGACCTGTACAGTGTAGACTCTTGATGTGCTAGCTGTGCACCAGCATAGGGTTGTTGGAATCGTGACCATCGTCTCCCATGACTAGTTAATCTCCCATAAGTTCTGGGAGGGCTTACTCCTGTTGAAGCTGTGGGTAGAACTTGGCCCCATGCATCCCTCATAGATAGCCTACAAGCAGGAGCCAGATATAAGATGCTTGCACTTACAATTAGACCTTAAACCATACTGAATCCAAAGCATGTTCAATCCAATTGCACTTGCACAATGTCACAACCCACATCATTAACTAACAGAAGTGACCCAGACAAAACTTTATGAGAGGAACCTGTTAGCAGTAGGGAGCAGACAGAACAGAATGCAGAGATACCAAAACATAACCAAGCAGAGTGAAGGACAAAACTAAGTTCTGAATTGTAGAGGGACTTCTGTCTCTACTGAGGTTGCTGGAAGGGCATTAACAATGTTTGTATGTCAGTCCAAAAAAGACAACTCTATTTCATACCCAAGTAATGGAGTTATTTGATCACAAGCCTGAAAGAAAGCAAGCAATTGGCATTGGCATCTGACCTGCGACGACCTTGTGTGCAGCGGGAACAAAACCAGGGAGGTGGAGCTGGAGGATCCAAACAAAATGTGTGGCAAGCTCGGTCCCCACAACCTGAACATTGTACCAACATTTCTGCAGTGTCACTGCTCCCACACACAATGCAGACACTTTCCTGCACCCATTTTCACATAATTATTTCCATATTCTTCTATTAATGATGCAGTTTTTCCAAGAGACTCTTTTTCACTACAAGCTCCTGGTCACCGTCAACCTTGACTCCCTTCAACCATTCCTCCTACCTCTTTCTGACCAAAGCCCTTCTCTTTTAGGAACCTTTCTAGACAGAAACAAGGCTATAAGAAAATGCAGTGTTTGACAAAACCAGAAATGCCTGCATAATTGCTATTGCTTCTGGCAAGCTTCTGACTGGAGCATGTGCAAAAAGGATGCCTCAATGCAGACCAGTTTCAAGCAGCATGTGATAAACGTACCACTACAATTGGTGTTGACCTGCCAAAAGCTGGTAGTGAAGTCTTGTCCCCAACAAGCACCACTTTTTCCTTCAGAAGACTTGTTGCACTCCTGCCAGGAGAGTTTGATGGGGAAGTATTTTCTTGCATTGTGATGATGTCAAATGAGGCCTTGCAAAGAGGGCAAGTTGGTCCTTTTGACTGCCACATCCATCTAGCATGTTAATGGAGTATCCAGAGACCTCCAAGCCTGACTTCTGAAGATTACAGACAACACATACCTAATTATGAATATAAGTATGATCAAGTTAGGTGGAAGTACCGCTTCATCAGCCCATTTGAAAATACACAGGAAGCAGAAGCGGTGACCACAACCAAGGAGTCCTTCCGAGCAGGATTTAGCTTCTGTTAGACAGATGGCACAGCTGACTTCTGCATTGAAGCTTCTGTCTTTCATCTTATCACACTCAATGCTTTGGGCGCCAGGCTTGGCAGGGTAGTGGTCTACTGGCCCTGCATCTTCCCCATCATCATCATCACCAAGATTTATGACCTCCAAACCACCACTGGGCTTCTCCTGTCTGCTGCTGGAACCCCTAGCTCTGTCAACACATGTTCCAGTACTTGTTGATTCCATTCTGACAGGAATCTCTGCCCCTGCAGTTGTAGGACTTCGTTCTGTGCAATATGACTCAATCCCCTTGGCCAATCTCCGTAACTTCCTACGCCTACTGTGTACAACAAACTCGGGCCGGCCTGGAACAGATGATGCATGCCCATGCTCCAAAACACCCACAGATACTTTTGCTCCTCTTTGAACAATTTTGGCTCTCTTACTGCTGGATCCAGAAGCAAGAGGTTCCCTCCTGAGAGGGCCCTCCGACACTGAAGCTAAAGGACCATTCATCCTTTGATCCAAGTCTGCATCCTTGACCATTTGGAGTGATGTTCTGCTCCTGTTGGGTGCAACCATTGCAGGAGTAAGTTCTGCTTGCCCTGAAGGAGCAGAGGCATGATCAGGAAGATTGTGAACGGAACTGTACAAGCTCTGCCTGGACTGGTCGCTATTGGCTCCATCATTTGTATCCTGCCAACAAACTTGCAGATTTGATCAAGTCAATACAAAGATATGATTTTGAAGAAAATCTGCAGGAATACAAGCAACAGCATGACTGCTTCCTGTGTTGTGAGTGCACCTGGTGGAGGTGCAGCAATCCCAGAAGTTCACCGTTTGTGTACTGGATCTGTTCATTACTTTTTCCTTTCCCCACAGCGGCCTCTTTGTTTACACTTTCTTTCAATTTTTTGCCTGAATATTCAGCAGTCTCTATTCCCATGTTGACAGGAGATTCTCTCCATCGCAGAGGCCCAAGTTCTTCCCCACTGCATGCCCCCTAGAGCCTTAGTCATTTCCTCTCAATGATGGAGTATGATAGCAATGATATCTATCAAACCATAACTGCATGCAGAATACACTTTTTCCACACGAAACTAATGTCCACAGGATCTACTTGGAACTCTGACCTATTTCATGGCAAGTCTGGGACGAGAGAACAACACTAGCATCATGTGCTTAAAAGAAGCTTTTTCAGTTTGGCAGCACTCAGAGGAAGCCAAATCCAACTCACCAACAAAAAATGAGCATGGTCTCTGCAGAGAAAACCTCACATGGATTACTTAACCTATAAGAGAAGGTAAGGCTGAAAGCTAGGTTTCATATATTCCAACTGAAGAAATAAACGGGGATGACAAACCCCTAGTAGTCAGGTCAAACCCTAAACCCTAAACCTCAAGGCATTTCCCTTGTAGATTGTGTGAATATAGTGGATATTGTAGGTTGTTATTATTATTGCAAGTTGTATTCCTGAGCTATAAGAAGCAGTGAAAATTCATCATGGTCTTACTTTGCAGATGCCAAGTGGAAATGCCTCCAGAATATACCTTCTAAAAGTGTATTTCTCTTCAGGTAGTCTCCTCCCCAATAGAAGGCAGTCCTCAAACCATCTGTGGTTTATGAGCAGCTTTCTCTGTTGCTTAGCAATCTCAAACTTTTTGCCACTGAAATTCCAGCAAACCTATGGCAGGTTGACGAATGAACACACTTAGGATTACTGCAGAACATGGACAACCATATGACTCACATGACACCACTTGAAACCTGAGAAAACAGAGAGTATAATCACTTTGAGTTGAGAAAGAAGCATACCACATGAGTGTTTGCTGCTGATACACCACCTGTATAAGCTCCTCCAGTTTTGTAGATAAGCTTTATCAGGTTGCTCCTGTCATGTCCAGAATAACCGCTAATTGATGCAATCACATCCTCCATTCCCTCTACAGGACCAGCAGGCCATGAGTGTGGAGCTACATCTTCCAAGAGAGTGCTTTCAACACCTCTATCATCCATTCTCCTGCTCTCCTCTACACGTCTGTCAACTGCCATCTGCATCATCTGTCCTTCACCTAAACATGCTACATGTGAACTAGACAGACTTTCTCTCTCTCCTGGACACAAGTCAGGAGGAACCAATTTGCCATTCTCAATGTCTGGATTTGTTGTTGCCTGGATTTGGACATCTTCAGGTTGAACTCCATACACACTGGTGGCTGCATCTTTTGAGAGAGTGCTTTCAATGCTTCTATCATTGATCCTCATTGTCTCCACTACACACCTGTCGACTGCCATCTGCATCATCTGTCCTTGACCTAAACACACTGCATGTGAACTGGACAGAGTTTTTCTGTCTCCTGAACACAAGTCAGGAGGAACTGATTTGCCATCCTCAATGTCTGGATTTGTTGTTGCCTGGATTTGGACATCTTCAGGTTGAATTCCAGATACAATGGTGGTGACCAGTGCAGAACACTGTCTAAGCTGCTCAATTGTTGGTGATGGAATTTGTGGGGATACAGCCTGGGAAGACGGCTCTTGACATAATGCTGCATCATGCTGCATGATGAACACTGTCAGGAGACATTCAGTTGCTATGAAGTAAAACTGATCACCAGTGATCAGCTCTACAGCTTCACCTTTCTGCAATTGATAGAGCTCAGCAACTGGTGTAGTCTGCAGGACATGAAAAAAAGGTGAAAACTGTAATCAGTCACCTGCAGATTCTCTTACAAAAGAAGACCACAGAAAGCCAATTTGGTACAAGAAGACAATATTAAATATTCCTATGGAGAAGTAGGAACAAGGACTCTGCTCTGTAATGCAGAGACCCTAAACCCTAAACCTCAAAGCCAGAGAGCTTGCAGAACTGCAGAATCACAACAGTTGCTATGAAAGATGACTGACCTGTGTTGCACAGAAGTTGGCGGATTGACAAACGACGAAATAGAGCGGATTGCAGCCATGACACTCCAAGCGGAGGCCTGTTTCCCCGTTGTTCTGAATAACTGCTTGACGTCTACTGCAAAGGAGCTGTCCTCTGTGCGATGCTTCAAAACTGCCGCGTCCAATCCATGTTTCTCCTTGTCTAAGAGCCTGCCAAGAAGAAGCCAAAAAAAAGAGAGCAATTGGACTCATCTCTTTCGCTCCAAGCTTCTCTCCGATCCTCTTCCAGAAGAAACCGCTGTTCCTTATGTGTGTGTGTGTGTGTGTAACTCTCTCTTTTCAAGAAGAAAAACAAAGCTTGCATCATGTTCGTAAAGGGAGGAAAGAAGGAAAATACCAGACACGGGCCAAGAGGTGGCCGCAGGAAAGCGGTGCAAACATGTGGGGGAGGCATTCACCACCACAAAGCAGTCGAGGTGCACTAATAAGAAGCACAAGCCCCGCAACAACAGCACATGCTTGTTCTCCAAAAAATGTCTTTGTTGTTCTCTGTCAAAGAATCCTTCTTCTCCTCCTCCTCCTCCTCCTCGCTTCAAACACACAGCAAAACATAAAAAAAACAAGCAGATCTTCCTCCTCCAAAACATTCAACAGAACACAAGATCGCCGCACTCGCATTCCCGAAGGAGACCGCAATCGCTCGCCAAACTACTGAAGTTGTTGTTGCTGCCTCTTTTGGATTTGAATCTCTGCTAAAATCCAGTGCCAAGGGAACAAAGTAATTTTTTTTCAAAAAAAAAAAGAATAGGAAAAACAAAAGCGCCAAAGTCTTTTTAAAACAAACAAAACACAAGTCTGAAGTCGCCATATTTAGAAAATACGTTCTTGGAGGAAGTCGCCAGAATAAAAGGTGGATTCTAAAATGACAGGAATTTTTGTCTATCACTAAAGTGGCGATCATTCATTGGAAGATGTCGAATAAATAAGTGGGTGATCATCCCAAGGAAGATTTAGCCATATCTGGCTATAAACCAGAAATATTTAATTACAAATCTGGCTATAAAGTACAAATCTTTAATCGTCCTTGTAAATGTATGTTTGGCTTATACAATGACAACCACGCATATATATATATATATATATATATATGAATTTGGCGATTTTTACGTTTTTTTTCTTTCTTTATTCTGGCGAATGAAAACCTCCAAAGTCACATATTTTTTGAGTTCTTTTTTAAAAATTCGCATTGTATCGCCAATTAAAAAAAAAGGCTGCTTCGAATTGAATCTCTGCTAAAAATCCAGTGCGAAGGAGTACAAAGTTTATTCTCAAATTTCTTTATTTTTATAAATAGTAAATTTATAAATGCTCCAATCTCGCCGTATTTTGAAGCGGGGGGGGGCAGTGGAAAAGAATTCTGAAGTCGCCATATTTAGAGAATAACTACGTTCTTGGAAGTCGCCAAAACAAAGGAAGATTCTAAAAACTTTCTATTCTCCTGTATAAACCTGTAGCCAAATTTGACTCATTCCTCTGGACAATCACAGTGTTTCTTTTACTGGCGAAATTTCGCCAAATTTCGACCTGAAAATATATGATTTCGACCTATATAAAATGTCCAAATTCGCCAGATTTTGAAGATTATTATTATTATTATTTTTTACCAAATCGCCAGATTTTTATGATAAGTTCCAGTAGGTACCCAAGAATAGAGATTTGATTTTTTTCCCTACTTACATATCTAGTGCGTAGCCAAATTTGGCTAAATTAAAATTTTTGGATGATTGCCACTTTGGCTACATCACAAAATCCTTAAAAGAAAACCCTGGCCCTCTTGTGGATGGATGATCGATCGCCAATTCACCTATTTCACAAAATTGCCAAAAAAAGAAAAAAAGAAAAAAAAGGGGCCTTTGTACCCTTCGTCTGCGTCTCTGTTCTGAAGAGCTTTTGGCTGCTCTTTTCTGCTCCTTTGTGCACAAGAGAACAGACATACATTTTCCCAGGTTCTTCTTGCTCTCAAAAGACTTGTGTCCCTGGAGTCTAAAGGCAACAGAAATTGGGTCTCTTTTGTGTGTTTGTGTGTGTTTGTACAGTAATGTGGTAGGGAGAGAGACTCATAAAAAACTCTGCCAATGAGCAGATATGGAAACACCAAACAGATGCTACATTTTTAGGGTTTCCTGCTTTTCTCTTGGCAAACAAAGGTCCAGTGTAAGAATCAAGGATGTGTGCACTCCGCTCCCAGAAGGAAAACACATAGGTTTGTAATACCCTTCTGACAATTGGGTATCAGGTGTACTGAAAGCTGTGTGCAATTCTCATTGTCATGAGTGACTCTGTTGAGAGAGAGAATTGCTACCTGAGGTGGTCCATTATGACCTGAGTCTTTCGCCAGTTGCACAGAAATGCAACAAAAACCTCAGGATGCAGACTTTTGTATGTGCGATTTCTATCTAACTTGTTTTGAGCATAGTTCTGCTTACACTTATCCCTGTGCCACTGTTGGGAGCTGATGATGATGAAGTTACTGGGGGGAGTAATGAATGGTAGCTAGTCACGACCCTCATGGTGAAGGTGATGGTCTGGTAGCATAGTATGTGATGATGGCACTCAATTAGGTTTTGAGCATTCTCTCTATCCCAGCTTGCAGGGCCAAGTTTGTATATCTAAGAAAATATGAGCATGCAAGGAGGAAGATTTCATGGGACTGCACACCTGCCTTTCACAATATCCAACTAGCTCCTGTGGCATTGCCTCTGGCATGGAATTCTCCAAGTAAAATTCTTGACCTCAAAAGCATTTCCATTTCTTTCTTTTGCAACACTTGACCTTTTGGTAAGTACAGATCAAAAGGGGCCGATTTCAGTGTAATTCAGTCAAGTATGAGACGAATGAGGATAGGCTGAATCCGTTTCTATCTATTGCTTCTAAAACAATATGGTCACACAAGGGACATAGGACTTGCAATTTTCATTGTTGAATCTTGAAGTCCTTGACAAAGTGGTTCTACTTGGTATGTCCTTTTGGTTCTGGTGTGCCAGGGTTTAGGGTAAAGGAAGAACAGAGGTTTATGAAAGATTTCTTTGATGGTATGACAGTCACATTCAGTGTTGCTCATCACAGTGAAAAGCTCAAGGGGGTCACTTGAAAGTTGGCCACAAGTTAGACTGATTGCTTGTTTTTGGTATGCCTTTAGTTCTCAATCTAAGATGCAATTATGAGAGTGATTTTTGTGGAGTATTTTGAGCAGTACCACTGACCATCTCTGTTCAATCCACAGTATGTTGTAAGGGAGTAGAGCAGATCACAACTTGGGTCAAGTTTGTTGAATCAGATGTTTGCAAATGAGGCACCAACAAGTATATTTTAGATTCCCTCAGTGGCTTGAGCAAGTTCAACACTAGTAAAACTGTGATTATGGATGCCCACATGAAACTTCTGCTTTCTCGTAATGTTTCAGGTTCCATCTCAGGAAGTGAAGTATGTGTTGTGGGATTTTGAAACTAAACTTTGCAGCATTTTTGCTATGAGGTTGAACAGGCCAAGACATTATCAGCTCAAGAGCAGCAAGGTCTGACATTGAATGTCATCAAGTGCATCTTGCTCTTTAACAGGTTTAGTCTTCAGCTATTCACTCTCTGATGGGAAATGGCCTATGTTCTCAATGAAGTTCTTTGAAGGGGTTTGAAGGCATTAGCACACTTATGGCTAAGTATATGCCTTACAGCTTTTGCATTGTATGTATGATTGAACTAGTAAAAGCCAGTGATAAAAAACCAGACAAAATGGCATCAACTGTCACATGGGTGGATGCACTGGTGGTGGTGTCATACATATCCCCCACTTGGTTCACTGTCCAGATTATCCATTCTGGACCTTTGAACAATTGCCTAACCTAGCATCTAGTGAATGGATTAAAGCTTTCCTCTTATCATTTCGAGATTGTTCATGATACAAAGATTATTTTTCAGAGTATACACATACTCCAACTGCTATATGAACTTGAGTTGATCCTTCAGAAACGCCACTTCATCAAGTAGTGTTTATTCATGATGCTTGCTCATGTTAGTCAGGGTTCTGCAGGTCTCCAAAAACAGTCTCTAAACTGCTATGTCTCAAGCAGCAATTGTTTTTGGGCAAAATTTTGCATCCTGGCTACAGAAAAAAAGGGGTTGCGAATGGTGTAAAGGGGTTTTTTGGGAAAACATGGACCCAAGTTGCCATATTCAGACAATAGGTTTTGGCATGTCTCCAACATGTAGCAAGATTCCTAAACTTTTCTACTTTCCTCTAACCTGTAGACAAATTTGGCTAAGCCCTCTTTTGGATGGTTCTCAACCCATGTACGTCACAAATTTGAGGAAAAAAAAAACACTGGTGCTAGTAGACATCAAGATTCTTTGTATTGCTTTTGGGAATGTGATAGAAACTCAGGATGCAGTTTTGTTTATTGCATAATGGTGAGTCTGAAATTTTGGACAGATTATCATATAGTATTCACGCTCACCCTCGGCAGCTGATGAAGTCAGTGGGGAGTCATGGCAACTACCAGTCATTGTGATATTGATGATGAAGTTGATCACTTGATAATCTGTGAGTGACACTCTTTTGAGGTTATAACCACACTTATTCTCAAGGTAATGCTAGTTTTGGTTTTGCCTGAACTGACAACAGTTACCTTCAAATGTACTATTGTGGAGTTTCCTCTGCTGTCTCATAGATATCCATAGACTGTTGAAATCACATCTTAGAGAAGGGATAGAAAATGCCAACCTATTGTAGTATACAAAGAGCCCAGTTACACCATTATTCAAAGTAGTCTCTTTAAAAAAATAGGTGAATCCTCTTGAGACTAGTGGAATTTGGTTATTTGCATACTGCATAGGGCTCACCAGTGCATAAGGGCAAGGTAGTGTGGGTCCAAGGTTATCTTGGGCCAAAAATCTTTGTGAATTAACCAAGAAACTTCTGTGTCCAAAATTTTTCTTGACCAAAATTTGACCTCTCACAGGAATCTGACGTGTACATGTTGGGTGTGATAGAATAGTCTTGCAGAACTTGGGTGGCCCATAAATTGAGGGTATCTTTTTGTTGCTGGAGAAAACCCTTCTTCTCTGGGGTTCAACTCTGGTGGAAAACAACTTGGAAGGGAACATTTTAGTCTTGCAGAACTTCAGTGGCCCATAAATTGAGGGTATCTTTTTGTTGCTGGAGAAAACCCTTCTTCTCTGGGGTTCAACTTTGGTGGAAAACAACTTGGAAGGGAACATAAATGATCGCTCTACACTTTTATATGTGGGGGAAGGGCAAGTCTAGAGGGGGTTTTGTTGTTTCAGGGCATTCAAATGGAGAGATCCTTTGCATGAGAATGATAGGATCTCCTTTGAATATGTTGCCCATCAACATAAAGACCTGCTGAAGGTTTTTTAGTGCATCGGACACCATGTTGTAAACTGAAATTTGACTTCTGAGAAATCGTAGGGCATTCTGTTTTAAGGAGGTATCTCCCATTTTTCCAGTAGGATCTTCTGTTTTTCTTGTCCATGTTAAGTTCAAGAAAAATTTCTGCAGGTCTTTATGAGGGGTAAGGTCTTTGGTCAAGGGCATTACCAGAAGTGACTTTACCTGAGCAAGTTTCGGCTACCACCTCATGCAGCCCCTTCTTCTGTTAATGCCCTCAACCTTGGACCTTACCCTGCATGGAAAACCCAAGCAAGCCCTGTATGAAGGTATCTTACGATTGTACAGACTTAATTTACAACTATACAGTTGTACTTTTAAAGTTGTATGGATGTATCATAAGGTGTAAGGTGCGTTAGTTTTTCTTGTCAGGATTTTCTACCATGCAAGTGACTTGCATTTACACTGAAATAGATTTAGCAAATGTTTGTGGCTCCAAGAAATTGTACACAATAACATTACGCAAAACCTGGTAGCTTCAGATTGTTTGGCTTTTATTTACTTGTTTGAGAAGTGGCCCATTAGTCCCACACTGCTTGAAAAAATCTCTCATGTCACAGCTCAACTATGAAGTCAATTTCTCAGATTTTGATGAACTAATTGTGTGTTTTTGTTTGTTTTGTGCATCACGTGTGAGGGGGAATTTCATGTGCATGGATGTGCATTTTGATTAACATCACACTGTGAATTACACATCAAAAGATCTTTAATGTCTGAGTCTTTGACAATAGAACTACAATTTGAGATTTAAGTTGGAATGAGAAGGCTCATGTGACAAACTTCAATAATAAAATCTGGGCATGGCTTGTCATCTCATTATGGTTTTTCATGTTGCAATTTATGGTCATTGTGGCTGCAAAGGGTATGTTGCATGGGATGAATGTCAGCAGTGAATGTGCTGGAGAGAGCTCCTTGAGGGGTATCTATCATCTCCCATGTACTAGGGCTATTTTGAATTTGGTGAATTCAATTTCTGTCTGAATGGATCTCCTTGTACTTGTTATGCTCTTGCGGGATAAGTCTTGGAAAAAGAACTTGGCTTTGTGATAGGAATCAAGCTAAGGAGGCTCAGCTTGCAATTTAAGCAATGGAAATAATTGGATATTTAGTCCCTGAAGTCCTACAGACAGAAACTATCAGTAGCATTCGTACAGTGTTGGCATGACAATAATCAAAAGAACTTGTTGGCAGTGTTGGCAGAAATTCTGGGTGTTTGTATTTATGTTAATCTTATGGAAATCTCAAAGCATTTAACTTGCAACCTGAGTATGGATGATTATGGATGGTGGTTCAGTTCTGTGGATTCAAGTTGCAGAAAGTTACAATCAGATTTTCCAGTGTCCTCTGCATGCAAATTCTTTCAGATTTGGAGTCAATTGTAAAAGTGGCATTCGTCATGCTGGAGCTGGGTGGGGAACTTGAGGAAGCAAAGAGACCTACAAAAACAAAATTTGGTCACATACCCAAGTTCTTTGATCTGCTGGTTACGAAAGAATCAACTAACAGTCCAAGAAACTGGAGACTTGACAATGTCCTGACATCCTGAATCCTGATGCCAGGTAAGAAGTGGTCTCCCCGGGCCTCCTACAAAGAGAACAAGGACTGGGAGAAGTTTGGGAAGTTGGAATTCTCGTTGTCAGCAGACTGGGCATTACAGAATGGATGGAATGAAGGGACTGACTGACTCAGAGACCTCCTGCTTCACGTTCCTCTGCAAACTAGTGATCTCTTGTGACTGTAAGTACTACTCTGTTGAAGAGAGAGAGAGAGAGAGAGAGAGAGAGAGAGAGAGTTCTTTGTTCCTTCTTGTAAGTTTTTCTTGTGAGTGTTCTCTTTAGCACGGGATCCAGCTAGCTACTGGTCCCCTCCTTACTAGCAAGTGAGGAGACAGTAGTTGCTTGCAGGATTGTCAGAGTGCAGAGAAGATCCCATAGCATTGCTATGGTGGAATATCTTTCTTTCTTACTTTTTGTACACTCAAGGAACAATGACAAAATTGGTTTCTGACACTCAAAACAAATTGTGTGCCAGGCCACACAATTTCAGTTTTGGTAGGTTGTAAGTAGTGGTCCCCAGAAGTTAAGTTAAGTAGGTAGTAGGTAGCCATGAGTCTTTCTTTTGTAGCTGCCATTGAATTTTCTTATGGGCAACAAACTCAGCTTCAATGATGCCAATTTTGGTGTTTTTGGCAGGTGGTGGGCACTGACACTATTTCCCTATTTTTTGCCCATTGTGAAAGGGGCAAAGTTGTTATAAAAGACCAAACAAAAAAAAACCAACCATTGCCCATTGTAACTAGGAGCTCTTTATACATTTTCTTCACCATCCCTAAATACAATACTATGAGCATTGTGCAATCTCCTTTCCATATTTTAACATTTAAGCAAAGAGGGTGTGTTCCTTCTTTCTTCACTAGTGGGAGTAGACAGGCTGCCAAGCCTGACTGACTTGACTACATGAAGCCATTCTGCAATGAGTTGTTTGTTTATTCGGTTCCATGAGCTCTTTAATGTCTACTACACAAGCACCTTCATGCTTTTAGAGTTCAATGTGTAGTATTATAGTATGGTAGAACATCTCCAGCAGTGCTTAGTATGTGACCTTGCCACAATAATTCTCACATCCAAGTTTAGTTATTAGGGTTTAGGGTTTAGGGGTTTAAACCCTAAACCCTTAAACCCCAACTCATTAGAGTAAAACTGAGACTGCAAATAGGTGGAAGACTACTTACTACCTTACCCTAAGGTCAGTTTCATCATTAAATAATCCTCCAAATAGTGAAATGAAAATTTGAGAAAATATGAAGTTGACATGTTGAAAGTCATCATAATTATCACAAGCTACACTCTGAATAATTTCACTACTCATATCATAATATCATAATAGATAATGGAAAATATATATAATTTCAAAATTTGAAAACGAATTCATTTTTTGAAAAAAAAAAAAAACATTATTCATTTTGTCAATGTGGAAACTGACCTGAGGCTACAATAATAACAAAACCATTTGGACGAATCATTATGATCAACCAATTGGAAACAGGGAGCAGCAGTCAAAACATATTTATTACAAGTTCTTCTTTGGCTGGTGTTAGACTTTGTTGTGCCTGTTACCAGCCTCAGCAAACTATGCACAAAATGTTGGGGGCCAAAACCATTTTTCTCATCCAACCAAACTGGAATGTTTTGAGTTTTTTTTTCATCTGATTTTAATTTGCAAGGTCACATGCAGAACACTGGTGGAGTTGCTCTTAGAATGTGAAAAAATCTTAAATGTCTCACTGATGAGGAATAGCCAGGTTTTTACATAAGGGGGATAAATCTTTTTCCTTTTAGAAAATATGATGTTAATCCACATGTGGGACAACTCTTGTCTTTCCCTTAGACAAGAGGTGCTTCCTTTTTTTTAATGATTGTGGCCCAGCCCTACTACCTACTCTGTTAGGAATTTGATGGTGGTGGGTTTGGATTTCCGTTATAGTTGCTCCCTGTTATGTTGGCTCCCTGTTATGGACATACATACTCATGTGTATATTACATATAGTAAAGGACGTCGTGAAGCATCATTTCATCCATCTGTCTCGTATATACATATATGGCTTCCAGACAACTCTTTTCACCAGCACATGAACTTTGTTCCATAAAGTTACACAAGTCACTACACTAACTTATTAGCCTTGCCTTGTAGAGATTGCCTCTTCCATGCCTCAAACTATTATTCTTTCTTCACGAGTACAGAGAGCTTCATGGATCCTGCTGGGTTTTTAGTCCCCACCCAAAACCAGGCTCCTGCAGATCTTTTTGGTTTGGTACTAGTTCAGTGTAGGATAACGCCCCCCTAGAGTAGGAAGGGCCATCCCCCAAAATAAGTGCCTACTTGAGGTCCCAGGTTCACTTTTTTGGTTTGCCCTTTCTCAGCCCTGATCTCAGTTTTGTTTTAAAAACTTTATTTTCTCCCTGCCCCCTTCCCAGTTTTTTTTTTGGGGAACTTTATTTTCTCCCCGCCCCCCACATGTTT
>Ga0209611_10007852_pt1 | contig 16968 bp, 9 predicted proteins | sample S1TSphgellanicum_3_FD_187693 | JGI IMG/M metagenome (GOLD analysis project Ga0209611, IMG submission 187693) | Host-associated microbial communities from peat moss isolated from Minnesota, USA - S1T2_Fc - Sphagnum magellanicum MG (SPAdes) (version 2) | ecosystem: Host-associated > Plants > Peat...
GACTTCTTTTGGGTTGTTTAATTTAGATTTAAGTTTTTTCTTTTCTTTTTTTTGTGCGGGTATTTTTTATGTTTTTGTTTATTGGTTGCAAAATTCATGCATATTATAAGAACCTACAATTTACATAACATATTTTGTTTTTGTGAATTTCATTACTTCTTTTTTTTTTTGTTCATATGATTTGCAATATGTCTTTTATTGAAGGTTTTGTTGAGGGAATTATTATTGAATTTTTGTGTTTTTAAAGTTCTTGGGGTGTTAATTTTGAAATGTTGAAACAGAATTTTGGGTCATCAATTCCTTTGCCCATTTAATTCCTTGGGCTTGAAACTTGTGATGGTTTTCTTAACCTTCAACCTTCTAATCCTTCTCATAGTTTAGTGTTTTCAATACATTACTTGAATATTAATAGCATTGAAGATCTTGTTGGTGCACTAATGGATTTGATATTTATGTGCAATGTTGTGATCAATGTTTTTTTAAATCATCTCTTGATAAATTTTCTATTGATGTTTTTCAATTACATCCCCAAATAGGTACCCAATTGATTAGGCAACTTTTTAGCTGTAACGTATTTTTAAACATTGATGAATTTGATGTTCACAATTCTTCAACATCTAATTATTTTTTAGATCCCAATTGTGACTCATTTCTTTTGAAACCTCATGTGTATATAATTGTAATGTTCATGTTTTTTTTCCACATTGGGTTCCATTATTGATTTGAACTTTGAAGCTTTTACATTGAAACCTACATTAAGGCTGGTAAAGATCATTTTTGTGTGTCTAATGTCAAGGATTCCATTCCAAAATCCCACATCCTTGATCTTGATCATAAGGACATTAAACGTGTGAATAAAAGAGGTTGTAAAGCAAGCAAGCACATTGAGTCATGGGCAAAGAATGCATTCAATGAATGGACAATTTTTTGTGATTTTAATGTGAAAAAATCAAGTGTTGATCTTTCTAAAGATGAAAACTTTGTGATTGATATTGTGGACATGTCGTCATGTTTTGTTCTACAAGTTGCAAAAAAAGGATGGTAATTTATATCCAATGATGAAATAAATGTTTTTCTTTTTTTTTTGAATTGGTTTTACTTCCTATTGAATTTTAAACCTAATTTTCATCATTTGTTTATCTATCTCATGTAACATCCAATTACCTTCTTGGGGCTTGCAAGCTTTGATTTGTGGTATCAAAAAGATTTATATGATAGAAGTAGCAACAACGCCTAGTTAAATCAAATAAAACACCTACAATCCCATTTAACATCTTCACATATTCAAATTTTCATTATTCAAAGTTGGTGGTGATGAAATTGTTTTTTGGATGTCAATTGTTGTCTTGGTAAAACCATAAAAAGATAGGGTGTTCTATTTGTTGAAGGGGAGCACATGATGTTGGTTCAATCCATGTGTCAAATCATGTCTCCAAAAGGCTTACATTTGAAATTTGGGTTCTTCTTCATGTGAAACTTTGTTATAAAATGGTGTTTTGAACTCTAAAACATGAATTTTGAAAAAACTTGTACTAAGATTTTTGTTAAGGTGTTTCCGAGAATTGGAAAATAAATATTACACGATGTTTTATAGATCGGCATTGACCTATTGTTGATTGTTTAATTACTGATGTGATGAAACATACAAGGAACTAGCTTGTCATCATCTTACCCTTTGGCCTAATGACAAACTTGGGTTTCATCCTTTATTTTTGTGCCCAAAACCTAAATGGAGAACTTCTAACAAAGTCTAATTTATTATTTTATCCTATAGGGCACAACCAACCATGATTAATTATTGATAAACTTACTACAAATTTCTAAATTTGACCAATAAAATATTATCAAATAAAATTGGATAGGATAATGGAATTATCCACATGGAATAAATGTTTATTCGTCAAGAATACGAGATGAAATTAACAAGGCACAAGGATCCAATTTTGTATGGTAAGTAAGTTGTACATTTTTTTTTCCTTTTCAAGTTTGATTATGTCTTTTTTAATTTATTATTACTATTATTATTATTTTATGTGGTTTATTTTATGTACGACTACAACTAGATAAACATTTATGAGATTGAGCAATGCAGTGCATTATTAGTGATGAAATGAAGTATAATTGAATGTTGTGTTACTAAGAAGGACTCTTTGAGGAAAAATTTGCATATGAAAATGCTAAAGTAAGTTGTACTTGATTTTTTTTCAATTTAACATTGATTGCAAGTTTATTTTATTTATTTATTTATTTTCTAATAATTTGAGTGCAAAATGGTTTTCATTCAATTGCAAAAATACTTGTTGATCATGATCATCATGACATTGTCATTGTTTCTATTGGTGTAGGAGATATTGTTCGTTAAATTCATGGTTATGGAGTTGGTATGACCAATGTGGTTTTTAAAAGAATTGTTTTTCCTCATGTTTCTTTTTGTTCCATTATGACTATAGGGCAAACAAAGGTGATGAACAGAGCTGATGCTTTTATAAATAATGAAAAAGTGGTGCATGTATTTAATCCAAGTAGGTTAGGTGGACCTACTACTAATCTTGAAGACAAAATTTTGGATTGTTATGTTTGAGAAGGAACTTTTGAAGTATTGGGACTAACTAGATGCAATCCTTCCTTGATGCCCTTTTGAAATAATGAATGTCAACATGGGTTTTGACCATGTTTTTAGCAACTTACACAATTGCCCATTAGTATTACCTATGTAGTGGATCCAAAGTCAATTTTATGTTTAGGACCACCAATAGTACTAAATAAGTCATAAGTTTCTTTTTTTTTAGGCTATAAATGTCCATAGACTTGCTACTTTTTTTTCATTTGCATGGGATAAACTTCCTTTTCTATTGTAAGACACACATAATAAAGGAATAGGAAGTTATGGAGATGATGAAAGTTCAAAGAACTGTTTTAAATTTCATGAAGATGTTCGGGGTTGTGAGTTTTTGAAGGAACAATACATGCTATGGGGTTTTGGATTTGGGATTTTTTCATGGTGGTTGATGGGGATTGTGGAATTTGGGTTTTGGGTTTCATTTGAGGAGGTCCAGTCTTTCTATTTTGGGCTCCTTTTTTTTAGGAAGATTGTTCGGATTTTGATTTGGGTGAGTGAATCCAAAACATAATGAACAATGAAAGTTTTGATTCACAAGTTTTCCATATCAAAATTCTATTTGTGCAAGTGAATTCAACTTACGAATATTTAGATGCAAGTGAATTTAATACATGATTTTTTTTAATTAAAAAAATCATATTGAATTTGAACTTCAATCTAGCATAAGTTTTCATAGGAATTAGAAATGAAAACACTTGTGATTGAATATGAACTTGAATTTGGTATTGGAATTCATAAGAGTTATTAGAAATCAAAGTATTTACATTTGACCGTGAACTCCTATTATGTTGTGTAGTTCTTATCATTTTTGAGAATAAAAATATTTTATTTCTAGTTTTTCAAAAAGAAAAATAAATGAAGATAAACACACACACACACACACACACAATTAAGTAAAAGAAAAAGAATGAGAAAAAAAGATTGTAATAGGCTAGCTGATACTTTCCACCAATGAAAGATCCCCCTTGAGAAAAATGGTTTTGTCAAACAAGTAACAAACCTAAAAATACAAAGGAAAAAAAGTATGATGTTTTATAATATAATCAATGTCATGAGTGAAAATGGGGTCAGCTTTTGCAAAAATGCATAAGCTACCAAGAATGTAAAAAAACCTTGTGATTGTTTCTAATTGGCCATGACACTAAACCATGATATCTTAAATATTTTCATTTGTTTTATAAAAAATATGAAAATATTCAAATTTTAAAACCACATTGCAAAAAATATGAAAATTTTATAAATCACACCAACAAACTCAAATTACATTTTACTGTCATGTGTCAAGTGAGAAGAATACTTATTACAAATGGTATTTAAATAACGATTTATGTTATGGGTATGTGTTTATGAAATATTTGTCAATTAAAAAAATCTACCAATGTGACTATTGTAAAACCCTAGTTTTTCCTTAAAGTTATTTTTAATCCTTCCTTATACCAAACTTCTAGGAAACCTTTAATCATGGCCTTGGTATACCAACAAAGATGAATTGAAAAAATTGGATTTATTAAAGGTTTCTAGGGAATTTGAAATATTCTTTGTCATTTAATAAATAATGAAAAAAGAAAATAATTTAAATGACTATTGACATATAATATCCAAATCATATTTTTAAATGCATTAGAAATAAGGAAAAACAAGCATATTACAATATTCATTTCCAAATTTATAAACAATGGAAAATGAATGAAAAAAATGTAACAATTTGATAATTTAGTGAGTTTTTTCAATTAAAAAATTATTTAAAATTTTCCATCAAATAGATATTCATAAAGCTTCATAAATAAAAATTGGTTGCAATTTTATTTAATTTATTGTTATGCATTAAATTATTTTTAAAAATGTATTCCTTGTATATTAAAGCTTTGTTTTAGATGTGTTGAAACTTTTAATCCAAATATGTAATAAACATTGATGTCAAACTACATAAGGTCTACATATTTCGATTGTTGAATGTAACAAATGGTGTGTTTGTTGGTGGAATGAAAACAAAGGTTCATTGTGCATTTGGGTTTTAATTTAACTTTTAAAGCATCAATATACACTTGACCTAATTAAAAATCCATCAATTATGTACTTCAAGTGTAATTTTTAAATGTGAGCTTTTATCTATGAATAAGTGTGTATTTTCCAACCTAGACTTGACATTTAAGGAAGGTTTACCTTTCTTTCCAATCACATTTGAAAATCTTCACAATTATATGGAATTAAAAATAACTAATCTATGAAAAATCATGATTAGACAAATATGAAAATTTAATTAAATATCCCCAATTTTTAAAAATAATTTAGTGCATAACACAACATATAGTAATTTAATGAATTTCATCCAAACATTATATTACAATATGCCATCCACATCATGTGGACTTTCATGTGAGGATTTTAAAGCATGAGCTTCTTGCACATCTTTGATATATTTATTATGAATAAATCCTCTGCCCCCCCCCTCCCACTTTCCCTTTTGTTTTGTTTTGTTTATGTTCCATACAATTCCCAATAGTTAATCACTATTTATGCCATATCTCAAAGTTGCACCATTTCATGTTTACATATATATGCAAGAAAAGGTTAAGTTAAGAAACTTAAAAGAGGTAGGTTGATATTATAGTACCTAAACAATTTTGGCAACAAACTATATAATAATTAATTAAATTTTAAATATTAGTTTCGGCACTTGGTTTTTTAATTCTAAATTGTTGGTAGGTAATGGTTATATAAAAAAACAATGAGGTTTTCTTCAACGTCATGAATTAGTCTAGTGTGTCAAGATTGTCTCAATTTCATGTCAAAGTACTTGAAGGTCTGTGGTTCAAACTTGATAATTGAACTTTTGATTTAATTCAAATTTTAGCGCAAATACTAAATAATTTTTCAAAAATTCGACAAAACAAAAAAAATTTAATTTATATTGAAATCATTTAGGTATCACAATGAGCATTTGTTAATTTTCCTCCTTGTGTCCATGTAAATGGGTAAGGGAAAGGAATAAGGTAGTTGTGTTTTTTAAACACATTTTTCTTGGCTTTTATATTGAGAAGTTGACTAAAAAGTGGTTCATGGATATGATGTACATAACAAACTTTTTGGGCCACAATTTGGCCAAAATAATCATTTTTTAATTTTGATACATTTTTACCATCTAAATATGAATTTCATGTATCTAAAAGGCATATGAAACACATATAAGTAGGATGCCAGATTTTCACAATCAAAATCTTGCATCCTACTAATACATGCTTCATATGCATAACCTAAAATCTTTGTGTTATAATCAAGTTTCATTGAATCCACCTTTCCATACCCAAATAATAAGGACAAAATCAAAGTTTTTTACACATGGTTATTTCATCTCATCACTATTACAAAATGTGAGTGTAATTCATTAGTCCCCATTCACTAGACCAATGAAGTCACTTGGCATAGATGGACACCTTTTGTTGTAGTGCATCTTCATGTGTGCATTTTGTTTGTTCTTAAGTATAATGTAATTGTCATATCACCTTTACAACATTGAAGATTTTTTAAGCAATTGCTCTACTAATTGAATGCAATAGATGGGCAACAATTATAGTTGAACAATCAATTGTCACCCTTTGTTGTGGACTTGATTATTTTTTATATTCCAAATGATTACAACTCTATTCCTCAAATTGCAAATTGTTACAATGTTTAAATTGGAACCTTTTGAAAAAATATTAGTAGAGCTACAAGTTTTCATTTTATTAGTTGATGATGAAAGAATATTCTTGGTGTTATATGCTACCAACAAATAACAAGAAGAAGCAAAAGACAAGTTTTTGCTTGCTCTTGGAATGAAATCCATCTTCTTTTAAAGTTGTGTCAACACCTGATTGCCATTGACACATGGGGATTACCCTTCCAAATGGGTAAGTCGTTATTTTTCAAATGAATATATTTTTACATTTTTCAAGTTTGTATCATGGCAAAACATTATATTTGTCACAGGCACAACAACAACCAAAATTATGTGAGTTTCTAATCCAAATGAGAAAAAAGGTAGGCCTAGTTCCAAATCCATATGAAATAAGAAAAACAAGAACAAGAATACGACAAGTGTAAACAAAAATCCAACAAGATTTGATTATAAAAAATAAACAAAACAAGGCTATGATAAGAAAAAAATTGAAATTAGTGTTGAACATACTAAAGGTAATTGGGAATTCTATCTCTATTTATACCCCTTGAACACCTAGCTCAAGGAAGTTTATTAAAGAGCTTCCAATCTACATGTGACCCATGTTCACCCATGTGCACCCATGTGTGAATTATGAATGAACTAAAATTCAACTAAGAGTGAATTTAAACTTGATTAAAAGTGAATTGAAAGTTAATTAATAATGAATTAAGAGTTAACTAGAAGTGAACTAAAAGTGAATTAAGGGTCAATTAAAAGTGAATTACAAGTTAACTAGAAGTGAATTAGGACTTAACTAAAAGTGACTTAAAAATCCATTAGAAGTGAATTAGGACTTAACTAAGAGTCAACTAAAAGTCAACTAAAAGTGAATTAAAACTTAACTAGAAGTTAATTAAGAGTCAATTGAAACTAAATTAAAAGTTAGGTACAATTGGTATCCATGACAATGTTAACATTCAATTTTTATTTTTTGTAGACTTGAACCCTTAATGCAATAACATATTATAAGCATTTTCAAGTGCACAAAGGTGGTGTGCAATTGCTAATCTTGAAACCTATTATAGCAAAAATCAACTTGAATCAATTGACCCCTCATAGGCTTGAAACTACTACTTAACCATATCACAAATGATGATTTATGCATGAAAGCAAGCATGATACTATGGCATGGTGGGTGTGAAAGGATGTGATTTCCTTGACCCACATTGTTTCCCATGACTATTAAGGTTTTGAAATGTTTATTGTGTTAGCAAGGTTTTGCTTTTTTTTTTTATAAGTGTCATAGATTTTTCAATATTATCATTGTTTGCTATGAAGTCCACTCTTAATATTTTCATTATCTTCTTTTGTTTCCTCAAATGAGCTTCAACAATTTCACAAGATTACTCCTCCAACTCATCCACAATCTAATGGGGTGAAAACAACATAAGATGTATGATTTTTGTGTCATTACAATCTACTTGAAAAACAAACAAACAAAATAACAAAACTCATCATAAAATTACCATGCATGAGTTTTTTACTTGAATGAATTAAATAATGATATAGCTTTTCACTATTCAAGTGCATTGATGTTAATATTTTACATTGTAAAAGTAGGTTGGAAATAAAAATTTAAAAATCAAGTAGATTTTAATGTTTACTTTTTGTTGCATGGATTCATGTAAAGTCCTTATTAATTATATTTTAACAAATAGAAAGTTGAATAGATTTTTGATGGGTAGGTCAAGAATACAATGATCTTTTTATCTTAATTTAATATAAGCATATTTCATTAAATATTTTGTTTTGATAGCTCCCCAACCATTAATTATCAACTAATAATTGGAAAAAAGAAATTGTTTACTTTCAAAACTTATTTGTTCCTAATTTTTGGAAGTAGATTATCATACATTTATAATAGACTTGCCCAAGGGTTATATAGTATGCTTCCACCCATATTGATGTTATTTTATGGTTTCATATGCATGATACAAAGTAGGTAAATGTGGATATCCATATTTCTATTGTATATTTTACCATGTTTTCACCTCATGGGATTGGCAATATGTAACAACTTAGGGAGTTTGGTTAATTGAACATTGAACGTATGCCCTCAAATTGATTTTTCTCACCAAGGTTGCACTTTTTTAACAATTAAGGTACCAACTAACAATGTATACATGAATAGGTTTTTCCAACATTTGATTTTTTTAATAAAAATGATGTCAATAATAAAAGTTTTAACAATAAAGGATTATAATAATAATAATAATAATAATAATAATGCATTTGAACTTTGCAATAATTATGTGACATGTTGTGGGTGCTCCAATTTTTTCATTATACTTGTGTTTATGGGAAACACCCTCCAAGCCAATGAATTCCATTGAGAATCCACATTGCCATATAATGTCCTAGCATTCTTTTGCACATTCTTTCAAAAAATAAATTCAATAGGTTCATGCAAAATTTGATTTTGGATCTTAAATCATGTTTTGAATGCATTCATAATTGACTTACCACACTATAGGAACCATGACAAGGTCATGTCCCATGTTCCTATGTTTTGAATCAAAATGAATTTTCTAACTTGTCAAACAATGAAAGCTACATATAGATGTTTAATTCTTCAACCAATAAGTGTAAAAATGGTTGGTAAAAAAACAATTGATTTTCTTTAATGCCATGTTGAATTATAAACCAATAAGGAATGCATGACTTTAATACACTTCTATAATGACAATATTTGATTCAGAGTCACAAAACTTTATTTTAAAATATCAAATATTGTCATTTAAAAAAAATCCACATCTCCTTAACTTCCTTCCAAACCTTTGGAATGTAATTTAATAATGAAAATTTTAAATATGCTTGTTTTTATTGACATAAAATTTTTAATTAAAAATGAAGACTCTAAAATAAATTCCACATAATCTAATGTTTTATGATACAAAAACTTTATGTCATCATGTAAAACACAATTTATTTTATTTGTGGTTAAAGTATGAATCAATTTGAACAAATATTGATATTTCTATTGTTTCATTTTTGATAAAATTATGTTGTTGGACCTAATCCTAAACATTATTTAAGGACATTTAAAGACATCTTTTAATCATCAAAATTATGATTATTTTTTATCATGTTGATCCAAATGCATATTCCTATGTAATGAAACAATAAAAATTATATAACTTGTAGGCTATATTAATCATAACAATCAAAGTTGAGGTTCAGTGTGATTTTGAAGGTGGATAATCTTTTTGTGGACCTCAATTGTGAATGCACCCTCCTCCCAATTAGTTTCATCTTGTCAAATGACATGATCATGAATGTGAACCAACTATTAGTACCTACTCTATTTATGATATAGATGGAAAACATGTAATACAAAAAAATATTGAAAATTCAAATTAAAAATCAAAATTCAATGAAACTCGAAACCACCTTTTTTTTAGGAAGCTTTCAAAAGACTAGTCAATTATTGGAAAATTAAAAAAATTCCTTTGGCCCTTTAAGATTTCACTTGCATTCCAAACTTTCAACCACTTCATTTTGTGTTTAATGTCAACAAGCAACAACAAACCAACTTGCAGAGTCTTACATCATGTCAAGTTTTTTAGTATTCTCATAATGAATTTGAATTAATTGTTCTAAAAGACTAGACCCCAAAGTTAATTTTACAATTACCATTAGCTTTTGGAATAAATTTACATGGAAGAATTCAACAATGTTGTAAGCTTTTGTTCGATGTCTTTCATAACACCATCACAAGTTTTTTTATGAGTTGGAATATTTGATTCATATTGTTCATGCACATGAGTTGAAGTTGGTTAATTTTGTTTTGTACATGTGTTCAATAAAATAATGAAAGTATAATGTTTAACAAAAGTTTTGAAAATAAGTAACCATGTGAATAATTGAACATGAATATATGCATTGTCATAATGTACCACTTGATTTTCTTTTCATTATTCTCACATTGTTGATACCAGTGGTTTGGCACAATGGTCTTTAATTTAACCAATGTTTTTCATTTTTTGCAAATTGCATATCATACAACTTATGGTATAAGTTGGTTATGACATGTGATGGGTGAAAAGACACTACAACAACCCCTTTTGGAATACTTTAGGGTCTAGTATTATAATACATATAGTAAAATTGTTCCAAAAGTATAGTACATTTAATTTTGGGTATCAATTTTGGTTTTTGAGCCCTAAAAATCATTATTTTTACAAAATTAATGTTATTTTATATTATTTATAAAAAACTCATTACCTATATTGAGGGATCCATGAATATATTTAGAATATACATTAGTAGAATAGGGCCATTGTTTCATTTTGACTACATTAACTTTAAGGCTTCGTTAGTAATTAAAATAATCAATTTTAATGAAATTAAAAAAGTGACCCATCTAGCTATATGCTTGTCATCTTCCATGTGAATGTGATTACTTGTCAATATTTCAATTTATTACACATTTATCACATTTATGCTAAAAAAACACATTTTTCTTGAAATTAAAATTTCAAATTAATCACATGGTATCCAACCATGGTTCAAATTATGTGAAATGACATGGTTCAATATACCTTCAACTTTCATTAAAATTTAAAATCATTTGAATTGTTTTTGGAATATATCTGTGTTTTTGGTTACATATATACACTACATTTATTCCACAAATATACTCCAATCTCCCACTTTATAAAATGAAATGAAATAATTTATTTTATAATATCTTGCCTAGGTTATATTATAACATAATATGCAAAAAATATTGTGATTTTTTTTCAAAAGTTTGAGGTGGGATACATTCAAACATGCACACCCCTAGAAAATAGTACAATATGACATTTCAAAGGGGGTCAACGTAGTGTGCTTTCAACCTAATGTCTCCATGTGCTCCTATAATAAATAATGTTTGGGAATCAGAAATGCATGTTCATGAACGTTCAAAGTTATGCATAAAAATGGAATGGATCTCTAACTTATTAATGGATTTCAAGGTGTTATGGACAATGAACTCCATCCCTTTGGACAATAAACAATGACTAATGGGGATCAATGTTTTTCATAATCATGAAACCATTTTTCAACGACTTTTTTCCAAGCAAGAAGCAATGGTTCTCGTCCTATAATTTTTGTTTTCTCATTGAATTGAAAGACTTTTTCAAACTCATAATTTCCTTTGGTTCAAAGTTCATTCCAATGTGCTTTCATATCAAAAGTAACATCCATTTCATGCCCATCATGCAACAAAGTGATGAAGAAAGCTTGAAATCCTTCAATATATTTAGTATGAAATTCTTTTATAGTTTTTCAATGTTGGTTTTTTATTACGTTGGCGTCACATATTACATATCTGCCACTTTACATAATGGTACATGCAAACATGTCTTGAGTTATCCAACACAAAATTGCAATCAATGTAATGTTAACAAATTCCACCATCTAAACTTTCTTCTTGTAGTCTTGGTTTAATAGTCTCCAAAGAAGATTTTCATCTTCATTCCCCTTCTCTTCACCATCATTTCCTTCCATAAAAAAAAATCCATCTTTCCATCCATAAGAAAAAGATTCATAATTAGTGGAAAGACAAAAAAATCAAATCAAATTAATAAGCATGTACCCATAGCTAAAATTTTACCTTTTTATTTTTCACTTTCCATGATTCCACATTTTTCTCTTTTACATTTCTATGAAGTTTTTGGTTGCCTTCTTATCAATGTTGACTATAAGTTTGTCTACATGGTGAATGCCATTACATATGTATATGTCTATGGAAAATAAATTTGCAAAAAAACACATTAATGCCATTGTTCAATTAGTAGCTTAGAGAAAAAAATTAAATCAAATTTGAAGAAAAGGTAACAACATTAAGTCAGTGGTAAAAATGTGGTTTTAAAAAACTTACATATATAGTAAACTTTCAATTTTACCATTATTTCCAATTCGATGTTCAAAACTTTCAATTTTACTATTAGTTAATATCTTCAATATTCTATGGAAACATAACATCCTAGACTTCAAACAAAAGAGTTGGAACTTTGAAGTTTGCATCAAATTGTTGCATTTGGTAAACAAATGAAAAGCAATATTTGTGAATATTGATGAGTTAAAGTGACTATATTTAAATGAACATGTCACATTCATAGATTATGGATATAAAAAGTTTAAAATCAAGGGACATTTGAAAAATTAAATACATGAAAAATCAAAGGGCTATTCAAAACCAATTCCAATTTTTCACAAATTGGTGAAAATTAACTTCATTACATTTCAAAACTTGGGTTCCACACTATTGCACACTACTAGGGACAATGAAATGACGATTTTCTTTTTTTGTGTGGAAATGAAAGTTCCATTTGAATGATATTGCACACAAATAAAATTGAAAATAGAATTAAGTTTAAATCAAATTGAATTCAAATTAAATTGAAGAAAATTGAGAAGAAAATTGGTGCATAACGTATTGGAAATATGTAGTCACAAGTCTATCATTTATAACTATCATGCAAGAAAAAAAAAACACCTTTCCATTCCATTTAAAGCAAATTCTAAACCAAAATCTATTTTGGTAGGAATATGAGATGACTAGTGGTAGGGTCTACCTTATATTGGTTTTGATTTTACCATCATTAATGGAATAACAACTTGGGTTTGGTATCATTACACACTACTAGTGACAATCAAATAATGAAAAAAATGGATTAATTTTGTGGAATTTAAGTTCTATATGAATGAAATAATTGAATGAAATTCCATGCAATTGAAATTGAATCGAATTTAGATTTAATTGAACAAATGTCATGCACTTGCCCTTTTAGCAAGGTTCCAAACTAAGCAAAATCCTTCCCTCCTTCATTGTCCCCCCCTAATATATTCTCATATAGTTCCCAATAGTTCATCATTATTTATGTCAAATCTTTCATGTCCATGTAGATGCACATGGGAAAACGTTTAAATATATAGGCTTGAAAGAAGTAGGTTATTGTATTATTTTAATATACATAACATGGATATGAAAAGACAATTTAATATTTGCCTTTTAATTTGTTTTTTCATATCATGTAGGTGGATAGGGAAAAGGAATGAAATAATTATTAGAAAAGGAGTGAGGTAATTAAGCTTGGAAGAAGTAAGTATGAATAACATAGATAGATAAATAAACAACAATATTTTTATTGGATATATGTCGAATGGTGCATTGTGTCAACTGATTGTCAAAAACCTTTACAAAACAAATGTGTTGAATCAAACGTTTTTTCATCAAATGTACTTTTAAAAATGTGCATGATTAATCATTTGTGCATGTTTCAACAAGATGATCCTTCTTCATTTGCGCAATGCCATTCATCAATTTAAGTAACCACATTCATTTTATTCTTTCCAACATGATCCAATCTTGTTGTGTGCTATTAAATTGGCACCTACAAATCACTTTGAAAGTTTTCTAACTTGTGTGTTTGTGGGCCACCTTATATCCATCAATAACCCCTTAGACTTAAAAAAAGAGGATTATTTCGCCTACTTGTTAAAAGTGGGAGGGATATTGTGCTTATTTATTCTTCATATATTCTTTAATATAGTGGGAGGGATCTTACACCAGGCTATGTAAAAACTTGAATAAAAATTTATAATGTTGATTGGTGAGGAATACAAAATGGCATTTCCCTACACATCAAATAGGGGGGTTTTAGGGTAGTATATTTTGTTTCAAAGGGTGTATTTTATAAATTTTTTTCCTTATCATTTATTTTATTCATAAATAAAAATTCAAAATGCAAAAGAATCTTTCAATGCATAAGAACCAAAATATAAAAGGAAAAAAATGCATCAAATATTTTTCACAAACCAAATAAGATTGCAGAAGGAAAGATCACCCATTCATGAAAAACCAACCATCAATTTTCAATTTCACAAAAGTTGAAAATGAACAACACAAATTGTGAGCTTTATTTGATTCATTATTAAGTTTGTCAAGTGGTATTGAGGGTAAAGAACATTGTTGGTTCCTCATTTTATAGCAAAATGCAAACCTAGAACACATTCCTTAACTCCCACAAATATAAAAGGCATGGAACTTTAAGATGGGACTAAGATGAGCTCCTTAAGATGCGCTTGAAATGAAATCAATTTGCATAGAATAAGAAAAAAATGGTTAGTGTAATTGGAACTGAATTGGTTCATGGACAAACCATTGACAAACATGGACTTATGAAACACAACATGGTTTGGACTTGAGAAAAGTCACCATTGTTTTCCCTTTATACTACATTTTGTATATGGTAATGGGGATTACGTTGAAATGATATAAATTTCCAAGTTGTACCAAAATTGTCAAGTCATGAGTTGTGCTATTTTATGGGTTCATAACTCCTTCATATGGGTTTTAATTTGAAAGTTATCAAAGGTAAAGTTGTAGCCTTTGGAAATAACTTTTTAATAGTGTATCAAGTTTTCAAATCGAAGTTGGTTTGACCCTTTTATCATACATTTTAATGACCATGAGTTGAATTATTAGTTCAAAATTCTTAGTCATTCAATTGGATATAATTTATGTTCCAAATCTTCAAATTGAGAAAGCAAACCCACTTTAGATATTTATAGTAGCCTCAATTTGAATGTTTGATTCATTGAACCTTGTTCCAAATTTGTGGGACACCCCAAGATTTTAAATTTATACAAATGAGAATTAATTCCCACACATTTCATTTCACAGTGTGAGTTAGTATGTTTGCATGCCTTGCTTGCCTTATGTGAACCTAATGTTAAGGTCACAACATTACCCATGTAAAGCTTGCCAAATTATCATGAACCTAAACATACATAAATCACAAAATATAAGATGGAAAAAGTTCTTACACTTATTTCATAATAATAAGATGAATCTTACACGTATTATTTATAGGCATCATTTCTTTCCCACTTTTAAAGAGTAGGCATAATATCCCTCTTTTTTTCTAAGAAGGATTTTCATAGATGTAAGGTACCATCCAAATACATTACTAATTTTCTTTGAATGTTTAATGAGTGAGACGGATTTTACACTTTGAAAGGATCCTTTAGTTCATGTACTCTTTAAAAATGAGAAAGGGATTTTTTAATTTAGGTGAAATAACCTTTCCCTTCTTATGTTCCATTATTTTTATATGCTTATGTTCCTGATAACCTTGAGCTTGTGCTTTGCAATGAAGAAGCCCATGGTTGGGGACATTCCAAAAATACAAGCCTAGATTCAATTACCATTGCCATTTATTTTAAGAAGGCCCACAATTGAAACTTTATCTTACATGAATAATACCAAACTTGGTAGCAAACTCACAAACACCCATCATAATCAAACATGTTGTGCACATCATCAAACCAATTGCACAAAATTATCAAACCTAACAAGCATACATGTTGTTGTCATAGGAACACTTAGTACATTATTAGATGGACACAACATGACTATCAACATGACTATCCATGTTCACAAATTCATAACTAACAAATAAACACAAAAATAGACCATAGTTTGGGTAATTTTTTTTCTTTCTCTCTCCTCTACCTATTTGATGTTCACAAGGAAGTAATAGTGATTGTTTAAAAGACTAATAATATCTTCCCTTAAAAAATACAAAATCAATACAACATTACAAATATGTGTTTGAATGGGATAATGAACAGATTAATAAATAACTCAAGTATGGATGGGTGATCAACAATTTGACATAATAGTATTGCCTTTGGATGATGTTATGATGACAAAACCATTTATTTTAAAAAGAATGTTTTCTTAAGGAAATTTAAAGTTTTTTTACTTAAAGAAAACTTATTGTTAAAATGTATTGTTGAAGGAATTGTCTTCTTAAAAAACCTTTTTTACTTTAAAAAAAATGCATTGTGAATATCTATTGTTGAAGGAATTGTATTGTTAAAAATCTTTTTTACTTAAGAATTTTTTTGCATTATTATTTAATGTATTGTTGAAGGCATTGTATTGTTTAAAAGGTTTTTTTTAAAATTTAAGAAATGTGTTGGTAAAATGAATTGTTGAAGGAATAGAAGGTGATGAGGAATTTGATGAAATTAGAAGGATTAGGGAGGTGTCACATAATCATATCAATGCTTGCTCACAAGTGGTGATAGTGGTTGTGGTATACAAAGCAACTACAAGAGGAGGAAAAGGAGAAGTAAAAATACAAGTAAAAGTGGGAGTGTTGTTGTGTTCACAATTGTTTATTTGTTTTTTCGTGGGAACAAATTGTTGGGGGGAAGGGATCATAGTAGGATTGATGCATATTTATGACAACACTTTTATATTACCTAGGAGTGTTTTGATTGTGAGGAAAGTTTTTGTAGTGAGAGGGAGAGGAGTAAGAATTTGGTTTTGGGTTTTGTTGGAATTTTGTGGATTTGGGTGTTGTGGGTTTTGTTGGTATTGATCATTTAAGTTTTGTGTTGTTGGGGTTGTGGGATTCACACATATGTATGAAGGAGTTTGATATATTAGGAGTGTTTTGATTATGAGGAAAGTTTGAATGGGTTGTGTGTGTGTGAGAGAGAGAGAGAAAGAGAGAGAGAGGGTTGACAATTTGCATATGTATGAATGGGTTCTATATGTTAGGGGCGTTGTGATTATGAAGAGGAAAGCCTTGTAGTGTAAGAGAGAGAGAGAGGGTTGACAATTTGCATATGTATGAATGGGTTT
>Ga0209611_10007855_pt1 | contig 16961 bp, 17 predicted proteins | sample S1TSphgellanicum_3_FD_187693 | JGI IMG/M metagenome (GOLD analysis project Ga0209611, IMG submission 187693) | Host-associated microbial communities from peat moss isolated from Minnesota, USA - S1T2_Fc - Sphagnum magellanicum MG (SPAdes) (version 2) | ecosystem: Host-associated > Plants > Peat...
AAGGTGAGAGCAATGGTGGACTTCTTTTTTCTCTGTGGTCTTCATGTTCTTACTTTTTCTGTATGGGTTTTGTTGAAACAGATTGTGACAGTGGTCTTCTCTTCCAGAAGTAGCAAACAACCCCTGTGTGTGTGAACTGGGTTTTGTTGAAGCAGAGGCAAGGAGAGAGAGAGTGGTGGTCTTCTTTTCTTCTTGAATGTATCAGAATTGTGTGTGTGTGTGTGTGCTTGATTGTTTTTTGTTTTGTGTTAAGTTTCTTTTTTGAAATTTTCTTTCTTGTTGTAGGGCAGAGTGGGAGAGGGAGTTTACCACTGAAATTTTCTCATGTTGCAGGAGAAGGGAGAGAGAGGTTGGAGTTGTTGCAATTTTTTACTTGTGTTTTGTATTGCAGGAGAGGAAGGTTGCTAAAGTGGGAGAGGTGTGTGTACAGTTCAAATTTCTGTTTGTATGTTATATTGTGGCAGAGAGGGAGGTTGCTGGAGCATGGGAGCAGGTGAGAGAGAGGGGTTGCTGGAGCAGGAGAGGGTTGTGAGTCTTACACCGAATTTTGATGTTGGTCCTCTATCTGAGTGACTTTAATGGATGGCTCAAAACTCATCAAAACTCAGCATGAGATGACAAGCTCAGGCCCAATGGTATGCCAAAGTCATGGCAACTTTGAGCATAACTTTACTGGACACAAGTAAAATGAATCAAAAACTTAATTATTAACATGTGACTATAACATCATGATATGGCTGCTGCAAATAAAATGAATTTTTAACTTAATATGCACCTCTCTCTGCCTTCAGAATTAAAGGTGGGAATAATGTAAGATTTTGCTTTTTTTAAACAATGAACACATGCTCATAATTTTGCATTATCAATACTCAAGTGGAAGTCCAACTTGTTAAACTAAACCTAGTGAAAGAATTCCACAATTTTGAATGTGCCAGATGAAATACCAACTGCCAAAAAACTGACCCTCCAATCCATACAACTTCAGTCTGTTCCACATTATAGGAACCAGAAACCTGCAGACACTATCCAAATCATCTATGGTATGCAATTTTACATGAGTGCCCCAAGTTGGTTTCTTGATGGTGTTTTGTTTGGAGAATCCTTGATCACAAATAAATCACTGTATATTATTTGTTGTTGGAATTACAATCCCATCTTTTGCACGAAGAGCTCAACCTATAAATGAAGGAGAGAGTGCATAAGTGGGTTTTTGCAAACAACACACCAGTAAACAAACCTGAATAGAAGACAACAACAGAGGCAAAAAACATTAGTTCAAATGACAAGAAAGCAGCTGAAAAACTTGAAGACATAATAAGAATCTTCTGCCCTAATCATATACCCTTGTCTCTCAAGCTGCTCTGTTGTCAAGCCATTTAGAAAAGCTTACCGAAAGTGAGCTATTTATAACTCAGCCTGAGATTTGAAAAAATCAATCATACTATCATACACATCTGCCTTTGCATGGATACTCAGAATGAAGTCAAGATGTCCATAATCAGCCAAGTAGATCATCTCAGGTTTTGTTCGTAGTTTCTCGAGCATGTGTAATACATCGACTGGATCTGCCAATGCATCCTCACCTCCTGATGCCATCCACAGCGGGAGTGTTTCTGGAATTGCTGAAAGGTTGTATTCAGGTGGTTGGAGTTTAAAGTAATGCTGCAAATTTCCAAAGTACCCATAGTCATACATAGAAAACGTGCCCCGACGTATCATTTGGGCTAAATGACCCAGATTCTTGAGGGATGTTGATTGAGGTTCAAATTGAAGATAGTAAGGAATTCGAGTGGTGTTGAAGCAACAGTTTGCTCCTGTCAGTGCAGTCAAGAAATCACCACAATCAACATCATCTCTCTGACAAACCCAGTCGACAAGTTCAACTCCAAGGTCATTACGAAGGTTGAATTCACGCACACCCATGGTTTTAACCATCCAATCCAAGTGGTGGTGTGCTGCCTTTGAGAAGAAGGGGGACGTAATGTGGTCCAGATATGTGATTGGGCTCAACAGGGCTGCTGCTGCTACCATATCAGTCACATGTGTTTGAGTGAAGGCTGCCATCCCCATAATAGTGCCCTGCAAAAGTCCCCCCAAAAAATCACCAATCTCTCTATGTACCCACCACTGTCAAATACTGGTCATGCACCAAGTTCTCTATGTACCCACCCCCACCAGACAGTGGTTATGCACTTGCATATGGGTTATCAGCAGCTGGGATTTCTGGAAGAAATGTTTCTCTAACTTGTTTATTGCTTGAATCCAACCTCTTCTATTGGTGCCTTGCAAAAAATTCTACAAGAGTTCGATGTCTTTGACAGTCTTCCTATATAGTCACAGTCACACACACATTGTGTAAATGCTGCCAGCTCAATAACGGTATTATTGTGTGGATCTTTCACAGCAGGAAGTGTGAACAATAGCATTCATTCATTCATTTCATGAGCTTCTATAACACTTACAGGGACACCAATGCCAAACAATTGTGCCCTGCACAATTCAGGGGTTCCTGGATTCTGGAAGTTTGCTCACTGATCTCTTGTTCAGTTGCAAAAAGGATGCAGAGAATTTCTTTCCAAAATTTCATTTGCTCAGAATCCAACAACAACCCTAATCAAGATCTTCAGAATAAAGGAAAAATTGCAAATGATAAGAATCCTTCTGGAGGCAAAGAAAGTGATTGGATGAATAATAATTTTGCTTACCTGCGAGTGACCGACATAGAAAACCTTGGATCCTGTAGTCTTGTACACAAATTTGAGCATAGCAGGCAGATCATACATGGCAAGCTCATCCCATGTCCAATCCCAGTAATCCCTGTCAGTTTTCGTAAGGGTAATATGGCCGTGACTCCATCTGGTGCCTCGCACATTAGCAATCCAAACATCAAATCCTTCATCTGCAAGAATGAAGCCAAGTGATTGACCTGGAGGATTGAGAAACCAATTATCACCACCCTCTAGCAATCCATGTTGAAGCAGCACAGGCGGTTTCTGCTTCTTGAGAGTTAGCAGGTTGTTATCATGTCCATGTGGGATCCGCTGCAATCCCAGAATGAATCCATCCTCTGTTTGCACAAGGTATTCCAAGCAAGGGTAGCCACTTCCATCCAGTACCTCCTCACACATACCCTTCCCCCCTTTTGCTTTGCCTTTGGCATTTCCCTCGTAATCTTCCAAACCATAGCAGATTGTAGGATGAAGAAGAGATACAGCTAAAAACAGGGCAAGGATCTGCACTCTTTCCATAGCAGCAGCAGAAGCAGCTCCAGCAAACTTGTGGAAAAAGGTTTGAAGTTGCCTTGACCTTGGATTCAGGAAAGGGGGAAAAATGGAGTGCAGATTCGGGTCCTTTCACATGGCTGCAGATACAACAAAAACCCCAAAACACAGTCACAAAATGCCTACCACCACAGCAATCAAGGATCAGATATCAAAACCCTCAAAGAAGTGAAACCCATATCATCATCTTTCTTTCTCTGTTTGCACATTTGCAAACCTCCACCCTTACTGTTACAGAGACACAGGAGAATCACGATGCAGCCACAAAACGATGAGGTAGGGGCCGACATGCCTTCAAGCTACTTACAAAAACTAGATTTGGGTGCTATGTCATCTTCTCTCACTCTTCTCCTTATTCTTTTCTCCTCGTTGTCATCATCATAAACAAAAAGAGGGCAGAAGAAAGGAAGCAGAATGCACGAGGGACCAAAAGGATGTGAGGGCTGTGCAAGAAAGAAAGAAAGAACCAGACTCGCCTGGATAACTATGCTAGAATCTTCTTCTTCTTGCATTTCTCACAGCTTGCTTCTCCTTCTCATGATTAGAGGGAAACGTGAAGAAGAAGAAATCTTGCTTGTGGGAATCTTGGGCAGGCTTTTTGTCCGTTTGGGATTTCTTTCCACCAGCAGCACCAGCAGCTACAAAGCTCCCCACCACCACCTACCTCCTTGCCTTTTGCTTCCGGCAATCGCATTTCGCGAATGAGAACGAGCCTGGGATTCTTCTTCTTTTTTCCCGGATGTCCGAAGACCGGTGGTGTCAACAGCGATCGATCGCGAAAGAAAGAAAGAAAAGAAAGCGGGTGTGTTTGTGCTTGTTCGTTCGTTGTGTGTGTTCTTACCGCCTGGCTTAGCGCGTGGTGTGAAGCGTTCCTTAGGGTTTGGGAATTGGGGATGTGGGGTAGTTCGTTTTTCTTCAAGCATTTTCGTGAGCTCCTTTTTCTGGGTTTGTTTGTTTGTCTTTTTTTTTTCCCCGTTCTTGTTGTTGGGATTTGCGCACACCCAATTGAGCAAGAGAATCCAAGTTGAGTGCGAGAAGCGAGAAGAAGAAGAAGAAGAAGAAGAGAGAAGGTATTGCAGGCAGACAGAAGAGGTATGCCCTTGTACAATTTATTGTTTTGGGAGAAAGTCGTCGAAAATCAGAGACGTGGTGGTGTTTGCTTCCGTTTCTTGGTCACCACCAGCATTGGAAAAGGAACAAAACAAAACCCGAAAGAAAGAAAGAAAGAAAAAAACACCACCAGCGATGCAGCAGCAGCGGATGCTTCTTCCATACCTTCTTCGCAATTAGCAACCGGAGCATCTCTTTCGTCGTGTTCTTCTTCTTTGCAGAATATGGTAATGTTCATAACCTCCTCCGCGAGACCCAATCTTCTCCTTCTTTTTATTCTCGTTATTGCCACAGACACAAAGACGTTTGGGTGTGGGTTTTTTTGTAGCGTGCATTTGCGTTTCGCTGTTGCATGTTCTTCTTAGGTTCCGATCAGTCGTCGTCTTCGTGTCGTGATGATTGTGGGTGTGGGGTATGGCTGATGGGGAGCAAACCTTTTGACAACTTTGGGGTGACTCACTGACTGACTTGGCTGGTCTCTTCAAGATCGCTCTGGACTTCGTCTTCACAACTTGCTCATCCTTGTGACGCAAAGGCGCTGTTGTTGCTGCTGCTGTTGTGTGTCTGAGGCGCCTTCACCCCTCACAACGCCTCAAAAGGAAGTATAAACTCTTGAAGACAACAGACATGAAGAAAAAACTCGACACTCGTTTCCCAGCTGTAAGATCCTCAAACACTTGATACCCAAAAACTCTCACTCCTTCTCTCTCTGTGTCCCTCTCAAACTCGTTTTTCTCAGCAGTTTTTCTTTTGAAATATCCTTGGCTTCTGCCTGATGCCCAATCAAACAAGCAAGAGCAAACAGAAAGCTACTCTCATTTTTTCCCTTGTTTTTCTATTGGCTCTTTTCTTATACTCTCTTTAAGCTTGAGCAACAAAAAAAACCTACAACTGACTACTCTCTTCTTCTTCATTTTTTATTTTTTTTGAGGGGGGCAAAGGAGCTCTCTTCTTTTTGTGCTCTCTTCTTCTTGTTAGACCTTCTTTGTGGTCTTCAAAGTTGAGGGGAGTAAGCTTGTTTTGAGACATGAAAGCTCCCACATAATATGCTCCCATGAAAGCTCACTAGTGCCATAGTTCAAAGATTTTGGTATCCAGCATTACTGCTTGTACATTTACCCTTTGAGGAGAAAGATGGGGTTTGACATGAAAGAAGTGGGGTGGGGAGAGAGATGGAATGAATAGTTGACTGAAAAGAAAAAAATCATTTGTCTGCAAACAGGCACGAATAAAGAAAATTATGCAAGCAGATGAAGAAGTGGGCAAGATTGCAATGGCTACTCCTGTGCTAATCTGTATGTTTCTCCCCCCTTCCCGTATGACTGACTTCCCTTTCACCACGATCTATCTATTGTCTGTGCTGATCTGCATACTACCGCCGTGTGTGTGTGTGTCTCTTACACATACAACTCTCTCAGTAGTTCTGGTATTAGCTATCACATACATAGAGTTTGTTTTTCTAAAGCTCACGCTGTGGTGCCTGTTATGGACATCCCCAAATATTTGATTTTTCATCATATATGAGAGGAGGGCTGTCTCATTCTTGTATGGTGGTCTGCCCCCCCTCCCCCATGTTTTTCTTGTGTGGAGTGCTTATTTAATCATGGTCCTGTTTTGTGCAGCCAAGGCACTGGAGCTTTTTCTCCAGAGTTTGTGCGACAAGACATATGAAATCACTTTGCGAAGGGGAGCCAAAACAATGAGTTCGCTGCATCTGTAAGTATATCCTTTTGTCCTATTTCTACTACTACTATTACCACCTTACACATGAAGCAGAGTTGCTGAACTAGGAAGTCAAATCCTTATTTCTTTAGTTTTTTTACACGTATGAGAACCCAAATCTTTCTTTTTTGTTCTTTCTTTCTTAAGTTTTTTACAAATATACAAGAACCCCAATCTTTCTTATTTTTTCTTCCTCGTTTAATTTTTACCACATATTGAGGACCCAAATCTAAGTTTCTTTTCTATCTTGCATGTCTTAGAATGGGTGTAACTCATTCAAATAGAAGGGGATATTGTAAATATCTTACGGGGAGAGTGGTTATTAGTCCTGGAGTGAAAGATGTGGATGTCTGAAGAGATTTTGTGTCTGGAGAAACCAACAAAAGTCTAGATTTTCTGGGTGTTTTTACCTTCAGGTTAGGCACACATTGGGCATTGTCTTGTTGTCATTCTATTTCTGTGTTTTGAGCCCTTCCTTGAACTCTGAATTTTTTTCAATCAAATTTCTGGAAGTCCAAAAGTTTACTGCTAATAAAGTGTTTTGTTTGTGGGTTTGGCTGGCAGGAAGCAATGTGTGCAGTCAAACAGCGTTTTCGATTTTCTTCAGGAGATTGTTTCCAAAGTTCCTGATATTGCCACAGACAATGGCGAGGAGAAAAACGGTGGACGCAGAAGGTATTCACTTCCTCTCACAGACCAGTTCATCTTTTGCTTTGTGACATCACAAAGCAAGCATTGAGAGTTTTGCTTTTGGGTGACTAAGAAAGCAAAAGGCTTAAAACCAACATTTCTAGAAAAGTTGCTATTCAGCGTGTTATCATCAGTTTGGCAGGCTGGGAGTTGAACTTGAAACCTTGTTTTCCATTCTCAGAAAAGAGCCAGATGGAGAAGACAATGACAGCGAGGATGAGGACATAAAACGACCGAAAGTGGTATGTCAAGTGTTGTCAATGATAATCTTTTCTTTCTCCTTTATTGTAGTTTTTCCCAGCGGGTTGTTCTATTGACAGTTTCAATTTGCATACTTTTTCAGTCGCATTTAGTTTTGATAAGTTTGACACAAGTAGTAATTTGATTAACTTTTTGTGCCTAAATTTGTATCTGGTTGGGTGGATGTTTTTCTAAAGGAAGCACAACCAACATCAGGTAGAGGGCGAGGGCGGGGACGAGGAAGAGGGAGAGGACGAGGAGGTGGATCAAATGGCATGCACAACAACCGAAATGGCCAGGAAGATAAAGCAGAGAAGTCTGAAGATGCAGATGTGGATTCTGCATCTGAATCATCTGACCAACTTGAAGTAAAAGTAGACTCAGTAGTATCCAAAGCTAAATCAGAGGAATTCACAAATGATGAAGCAACAACCCCAACTTCATCTGGCCCAGCTACAGAGCTGCCTAAAGTGTTAGGGTTTGACCTGAATATGGATTTAGACGAGAATGGAGAAATAGCTGCAGCAGCTGCCAACACAGCCTCGGTTATGGAGAAGGAAGAACAGGAGGACTCTGAGATGTTACCACCTGATTCCTCAGACTTCAGTGCTATTACTGGTAATGTCTTAGTGGGCGCTTCTCAATTCCAAGGGAGCCACGCTCGCCCTTCTCTGCATCCAGACGAGGATGACTATGATTGTGAAGATGAAGATGAGGATGTATAGATAGGTTTGCCTCCCTTATTTGTCTCTCCTCTGCTCCCTCTTGGCTTCATTTGCTTTTGCTTTCTGCTATTTTTTTGGTTGCCATATGTTTGTTTGTTTCAAATGCCATCCTCTATGCTGCTGCACCCCCATCTTTACTGCCCACATCCATGTCCTCCACGGTGACAAGAACAGTATGTCATGGTAAAATGCCGTTTGCATCTCCACTGTTCTCATCTGTCACAAAAACCATAGACAGCTTTAGTGTCTAATTTGGCAAAAATTCAACATTATTCCAAAGCTGCAGTCTTGATAGTTGAAGCCACAGTGCATTTTCACATGATGGAAATTGGATGCATGTTTGAAGATACATTTGTCAGTTAGAGTGGCAGGTTTTGTTGTTCTTGACCTAGTCACCAGCTTTAAAAGTATTTGCATTTGACAGGGTGCAAATTCATACTCACCTGAATTGGGTCCATGTGGAAACCTTTGCTTCAGATTGATCTCAAGCCCTCCAAAACCTCCCCTTGTGATTGTGAAAGAGACAACCTGATAGCACGAGGTATTAAATAAGATGCCCAGAAGTAAAAGATCATCCTACATAAGGTTTGTATTGAATGCTCTATTTCTCACAGAAATAGATTCACCACCCTCAGGGATCCATTGTAAAGCACAGGAGCCTATCTCTCAAGTTCCATGGAAAGAGAGGAAACCAACACTCTTCAATTTTTTTGTCAACAGTAAGCTATGCTGAGGCTGTTGACCAATCTGCTGATAATCCAGTACCATCAGATGGGAAAACAACATTTCGCACCCAAAATTCATTTCACCAGCCATAGGGAGTTAATCATAACAAAATGTTGACAGTTTCAATCCCGACCAAGAATCCCAAAACTCCAGTTCTTGATGCTAGAAGCAGTAACATCAAAGCAACCAAAAGACCTTGTGTGGATTTTAAGGTCTTGGAAGAGGACTCACCTGCAGTACTCCAGTCCCATGGAAACATGCGCCTATCATTTCACATCCACACCTGCATCCTCGATGTCCCATTCAACATTGTCAAATGCAGGATTCCTGGCCATCAATTCATTCCAATTCTCCACATACTTCCTTTCTCCAAAAACACAATAAGCAATAACATCCGGTCTGCATCAATTACCTGATGACTTGACATTCTTTGCTTGACTTTCAAAAACCCATCAGTTCATTTCTTCACCATCAAAATTCATGTCCATCTGAGGCAAGACTCAGAATATCAGAACATAGCCCCAGCACCTCAGCTCTGCTGCAGAATCTCTTGAGTGTACAGAGAGGCCTTTGCTTCACCAGCAGATCCAGAAGGCACACTGGCAGACATGATGAGCACAAATTTCTGAGAACAGGTCAACAAGAGATTCCTGAGTCCTCCAAACACTCACTCACCTTCTGGGAACGATGAATAAACAGAAACCACTATCTAAAAGAGGAAGATATCAAAAAGTTAAACCCTATGACTCCAAAAGTAAGATAACCCTCCAGCCATCCTTTGGCTATTTCCTACCCTGCTTGGCAAAAAATAACTCAGGGTCGGTTTGTCATGCGGGGTTTCCCCAGATCCAGCTAGTCCAAGCAATGACCACCTCCCTCATCACAGTCTAAAAGTATGCTACCATTGTCTGACTGGGTTCATAGAAGAAGCCTCAGAGGTTCACTTTCCAAACTTAAAGGATCAGAGGTTCTGCAGACAGCTTGCAAAGAAGCACAGCTCAAGAATCCTGACCAGAGGATGGCCTCCAATAGTGCACAAGGATGAACACCATCCAGTGGGGTATATAAGAGGATCAACTGTTTCTTATCACAAAACTACATTATGAGGACTCAAAACCTTGACATCATATGACACACTTGGAAAGGGAGATATGACAACTTGATCCTAAACTCAGGAGAGGCACATGCTCCTACAACAGATCAAGCTGCATTCCCAAAATATCCAGTGGTAAGGTGAACTCTGAAGTCTTACCTTGCATTATCTGCACTGTGTTCATGAAATCCATTTGGAAATGTGTCCACAATCTTCCTTCAAACTGACTCTCATGGCTACACACAACCACACGATGATGCTCAAAATTTCACCTCTACATCAAACCAGCTAGCAAGTCCAGCTGAATTGATGGCATCAGCAGTGGGATTCTTGAAGTCCCAAAGGTGCAATGCATGTAAATTTCACTTCTTTGTTGGCAGTGGCACAGGTTCTATTGTGTGTGAAATTGTTGTGTCCAGAGTAGCTTCCTATATCTTCTTCTGGTATGCTTGCTGCATGAATGGAACACCAGTAAGTGTAATCTAATGTGGATTTTGGCTTTCATATACCTGTGAACATACCAAGATAAGTTCACAAAGCATAAAAAGCTTTACAGATGGCAGTGCTCATCAAAGAGAAACTTGGATACCCTATAAGGGGAAATTACTGCCTGAAGCTTTTGAAGTGCAGAGTCCAGTCTTGTTAACATCACTAGCAGTTTCCTCAACTTTCTCAAAGGATGCAGAGATTTCACATGGTGATTCTGGAAGAAAGGTTCAGATAGAACACTAGTACGTCAAAGCTAGAACATCCTGACCCCTCCCTCCCTGGAAGCTCTAGGAGCAACAAAGATGATATGTCGACCTACAAGACTGAATTCCAAACGACTTGAAACAAACCAGAGAAATCCATCTCTACAACTGCCCTTCTTATTGAAACAAAAGCCTTGGAGTTTTTGTGGATTGAATTCATACCTGTGTTTGCCTGCTTGCCTGCACACTTCCCGCAACCAATTTTCCCTGCCCTTGAACTTCACACGGGGGAGACCCGTCTGCACACCGAAAGACCTCACTTGTCGACCGATGAAGGCCGATCTGCAACGCCAGACATAGCCAGACACACAAATACCTATCAAGCATCATCTATTTGCCTGTCTCTATCTGCCCCTCTCTCACAGACGACAAACACACAACTCCATACGACCTGCAAGGCCTATCAATACATGAGAGCTCTCCAAATAAGACAAAGTTGATAAAAAACAAAAGAGCAAGGCTGTCTGTCTGTCTGTCCGGATAATGGAGAGAGAGATCTCACGGAAATACAAAGGCTCGCGAGCTTCGAAAATTCGGATTCGCCCTGGAGTGTAAGGAATGCAAGAAAAAGGGAGGGCGGCCGAAGCAGAGCATCAACACAGCAGCAGCAGCAACAACAACAACAACAATGATATGGAGGTGGATGGAGGTCGATGGAAAGAACAGAAGACAACACACGGACAACTTGCCGCCCACGCCATCATCCCCATCGTCGTGCTGCCGTGGGTACCACGAAGGGCGAAGAAAGGTTCTGTATCTATGTATATATTTTTTGAACTGTATGTTTTGCCGTTGCAGATAAAGCACGGTCCTCTTGGCGACAGAAGAAGCACTTTGCTTCACTTCTTCTCTTTCTACTTCGTAGCGATGACAAACACTTATTTGCTTCTCTTCTTCTTTCTTTGCATTATTTGTGACAAAGAACCAATCGATTCATTTCACTTCTTCATGACAAGAGAATGGCAGCAAAGAGTGCTCAAGTTTTTTTCACCATGAAGAGTACATGACTTTGCAAGGTTGTAGAGAATAGTAGTGCCAAAAAGAGAGCTTGTGAGAAGAGCTTGGACAAAACTCTTTCAAATGTTGCAGCAGCACACCGAGGATGCAATAGAAAAGTGGGAAAATGCACAAGTTGCTAAGATAACTGGTTAGAATATGCAATGGCCAGGAGGAAGAAGAAAAAGAAGAAGCAGCTCTTCAAGGAGATGGATGTGCCATGGACTGATTTCTTTCTGTGGATGTTGAAATCACAGGGTTAGGTTCCTCTGTGCAGAGCAGATGAGGAGGCTTCATCTCTCTCCCAGTGTCAAGCATCTTCAAACAACCAACTTCTGGCAGTAAGCTCTCCTCTCCCCTCTCTAAATCTTCATACCTCTGGGAAGACCATCATCATCAGTTATCTAGCCTAAAGCAAAAGACCAGATTCTAAAACCCTAGCAGCAACCAAGAGTATCAACAACAAAAAATAGTAAAGCCAAAGCATAGAAAGCAATGTCATTGCTGTTCAAAGAGTTTGGTTCGCATTGTCTATTGACATAATAATAAGACTCCCTCCTGCATGTGAAAGAGACAATCTGTTCCACAAAACTCCATCATCAATGTAAAGCTGCCTTCCACTACCCATTGTAGGTACTATATCAGAGAAGCTCCTGACCTTCCAGTACAGTCAGTAGAACAGTCCTCTATAGTAAAAATCAAATTGCAGAGAGAGTCATAACTGATACCATTTCTCCACAATGCCAATTTGAAGGTAGCATGACAATGAATGTTGCTCACAAAGTATTAGACCGTCTCCTTCCTGACAAATAGCAGCAACAAGCCAACATAACTTCCCACTGATTTCATCAGCTCCCTCACTATGGTGGGTGCAGATAAGTATGTAATAATCCATCCAAAAGTTCAGAGAAACCATTGTACAAAATCTATTTCTGTTGCATTTCTGGAAGCAATTAGAGGACTCAGTCATGATATTGGCTAGCACTAGAGACACACACAAGAACAGTCCTAGTACAGACCAAACATAAAGCAAATGTGACTAGTGCAAAAAGAAAGACAGGTAGGTACTCTCAGACAAAAACCACATCACACATGCAAAAGTTAAATTACAGGTAGGGAGAGATCATGTTATCCCTCCACCTTGCACCATACAGAGAGTTCAGGGATGCAGGGATATAGCACCTAGTCACCAAAAAGGAGACCCTTGGGCATACAACCATGTACCATGTTTCCAACAGGTTGACAATCCTGAGATCCATGTGGCAAGCATTTCTAGTACCAAAAGCCTTGGTCAATCACACACTCCACCTGCATGCATGCTGCTTGGTGCATGCTAACCAGATACAGATGGCTGTCTTCATGCCAATGCTAAAATTTGGAACTGCTGCAAACAGCCTAGTCAGAGATGCCATAAATGCAATGAGCAGAAGTTGGACAGAAACAGAAAACAGTTAAAAGGTGTGAGAAAGGAGTCTTTCACCACTAAGATTTAACAGCCAGCAGAGATCACAATGTCCATGATGCAAATCACAAACTCAAGGAGTTCTAGAACTTTTTACAAAAACCAACAATGGAGGCACAACGTCTACAAGAGAAGAGAAAACATGACCTGTCTTAGTTGAAAGCACTTACTCCATGAATGCTAAGAGTTTGCCACTAGACTTGTAGAAACAAAGTAGAATTTGCATCCTTGCACCAATGACAAAATACCTGCAAGTCTTGCTTGAGTGGAATAATATCCAACTTACAACTTAATACCAAGAAAATCCAGTTTCTACTAAGACCAAAGTCTTCATCTCATGAAGGCAATTATAGATGTCAGATGCAGTCTTAACGACCTGTGAACACGGTGTCAGCCAGTATTTGTCAAGGATGCACACTTGTAATGAGTGTGAGCTGCAAATTGCTGAAAGGCATGCATGTCACAAGCCCGCATTGGGGTACTCCCATCTTGGTGTATTGTAGGCATTTCACTGCAGACAAATTACACAGGCAGGCACTATGGTGTCAGTAATATCAAGACAAGGTTCAGATTGAAGGACCCTACTAATAAGCACTGAAGTAGTGTCAATTGACACTTTCAATTTTAATGAGAAGATGAAATTCCATACACACTGCAAAGGCTCTAGGGATAACCAGTTCCATTTCCAAGATCAAGGGATGCAAATATCCTTGTCTCAGAAACCTGACCAATCATTCTTCTGTGAAACCTGAGAGCAGAAGTTCAGGAAGTTCAGGAAGTTGCAGAAGATGCTCACTCACAGGAAATCAAGAAGCATCTCATTGGTAGGAATGTGATTGCACATAGAACCTTAGTCAATTGGTCCAAACTTTCCTGCTCAGCAAGTTCTAGCACAGTATACCCTTGCACACTCAATTGAACTTCCAGACTGAAAAACTCTGCTCCAACGTGGAAAAACAAAAAGAAATAGATCCTTTACCTCTTCATCAACCCTTGTTGAGTCATCACCTTTTCCCTGGTCTTCACCTAGCAACCAAAGAAAAATATTCACCCAATTCAATAGATTTGAGAGGGAGAACATCCTTCACCATCCAATGCCAACAATGCTAGTAGGAGCTTAGGATGATTCTATCTGAATTACTGCCTTCCATTGAGGGTCAAACATCTAAAGGCAATTAGCAAATAAAGATACCTAGACAAATCTGAATCTGGTAAACAATCTGATCTTGACCAATACAAGTCTACCTCTCTCAACCCTTAAGGGGGCTGCACTACAGTCTTACCTCCATCCTCTTGCAGGTCTGATGTCCACAGCGTGAGGTTATCTCTAAGAAGCTGCATAATAAGTGTGCTATCTTTGTATGACTCTTCACTCAAGGTGTCAAGTTCTGCAATTGCTTCATCAAATGCTTGTTTTGCCAAATGGCAAGCTCTGCGAGTCCACCAGAACACAACTCAACACATCTTGTTTTTAACCACAACCTCTCAAAAGCAATGTACCAAAGGCCACATATCAGAGACCGCACATACAAAACAAAGATGGTTAAAAACCTTGCAATCCAAGAATTAACTTTGATGCCAAATACCATTGACCATTACCAACTCACCGTTCAGGTGAATTGAAAATCTCATAGTAGAAGACTGAGAAATTCAATGCCAGCCCCAGCCTGATGGGATGTGTTGGTGCCAAATCTGTAACTGCAGTGCTTGAAGCAGCCTGAACAGTGTGGCACAACAGATCAACTATAAATAGCTCTCATGAGCATTATTGAGAAATATCTATCCTCAGGATTAAGAAAGCCAGGCCAAGGGCTCAAAACTTTTCTTTGAAGTCAAAAAAAGACTTCCAGAATTGAAAACTAAGTTTTTCCAGACAAACCAAAATCACTTAGGGATGTGATACAGATAAATAGCAAAGTGTCTTATGTCTCTTACATTTATCTTCCTCTGCAGGAAACCATACAACACACATACATTGGCATAAGTGCATGAACTCAGGCATACCTCATAAGCTTTGAGGGACTGATCAGCAGCTTCTTTTCTTTCACTTCCTGTCTTGAATTCTGCCAAGTACCGGTAATAGTCTCCCTTCCTGCACAGCCATGTAACTTTTGAATGCCAACACAAGGAGAAAATTACAAGGAGAAACACCAGATTCTCAAATGGTTGTCAAGACTTTTTGTGCCAATGAAACAGCTACAAGGGATGACTTAATTGCCAGAGCAAAGTCCAACACACTTAGAAAGTAACCCATCAGTACCGGCCAAACCAGAACAAACAAAAAAGGAATGCATGGCCATAACATTGTCCACATCACCCACAAAGTATCAACCATCACCTTCATCATGAATAGCAGTGACTAGATGCCATGAGTCCCCACTGACATCATCAGCTCCTGGCATGGGGCCTAGCTGAATACATAAGAATCTGCTCAAATTTTTATTATTTGAAAAGTCCCTTCACAAGTTTATATCCCATTTTCCAGAAGAAACAGGCAGACTCTATCATGATTTTTGCTGGCACTAAAGAGATTTACACATCAGCATGAGTTTTACATATCTCAAGCCTGTGCAAAATAACAAGAGAGTGGACAAGGAAGCAAGAGAACAAGGACACAAAAATCACAGCAATGCAAGTAGGGGAAGAGATAGTACATCTTGTAGTAGAACACGGTGGATTCGCCTGTACTGGATGAAGGAACCAAGTGCTGATCAATGATGGAGAGAATGTCACTGCAAATCTTGGACAGCTCCTCCTCTACCTTGTGCCGATAATCCTTAATATGCCGGACATTTTTGTCATTGCCCTTGCTCTCCTCTTTCTGCTCTATGGAGGACATGATCCGCCATGAGGCTCTCCGGGCACCAATGACATTCTTGTATCCAACAGAGAGCAGGTTCCTCTCTTCCACAGTAAGCTCCACATCAAGCTTTGCAACTTTCTTCATGGCCTCAACCATTTCTGTTGAGACAGAGAGACGTTGTCATTTGTGAATAAATCAACAAGAAGCTGCAGCAGCTGTGGGAAAGGACAACAATACACTATTCCTAGATCCAACGTGAGTGAACCTCAAAAACCTCACAGAGCTCCTACAAATCTCAGATCATCTGTAAGAAGAAAGCATGGAAAGAAAAAACTCCAGAAATATTCATGCAGACATGTGCCACGCAAAAGAAGAAGAAGAAAGCAAAATACATCTGTTCGAAGAGATCTGCAAGTGACCTTTCCACGAGAGCAGACAAAAATCGTGAGAAATTTGCTACGGACAGCGAGTTGGACAGCAGATCCAAGAGTAAGGCTCTACAAGACGGGAACGAGACAGCACTCTCTAGAAAACACTTGTCCGATTGTCTTCTTCACAAGTAGCAAAAAAAATAAAGAACTCGCGTCCTCTACCGAGGAAGAAGAACAACAGCACCAAAGAGACCATCACAAAATCAATCGTTGTCGTTTACAAGAGACTAAAGGCCGAAAAAAGGTGGGACATTTTTCCGCCATAACCCCGGAAACACTTCTACAACCGAGTGTATCTACCAAAAGGCCATAATACAGACAGTCATGAGGGAAAAAAAAAACTCACGAAACTACACACAAAAGCGACGATTATCACACACGCACCCCACGCACACACGAGGCCAAGGAAACGTACCATCATAGCGCTCGGCTTGCTCCGAGAGCTTGGCCAAGTAGACATAACGCTCTCTTTCCTTCTCTGTTCCCATGCCGGTCGTTTTTTGCTCGCTCGTTGCGACGCGGACCCGCGGAAGAATGCAGAGACGCACACTGGCAGCCAAGAAGCGGCCAATTCCTCTCCCGCGACGATGTACAAACAGCGCCGACGCAGGACGCGTAATGAGGAGAGCGCAGCGCAAAGTGCAAAATGGCCGGCAGCAGAGCAGGAGCTCCTTCACAGTGTGCGCCCTGCTGCTCCTACCGCCCTGCCACCCTGCAACACTAACAGCGTCACCACCCTGCAACCTTACCGCCCTACCACCCTGCCACCCCTGCCATCTCCTTCCGCCAACCAGGGAAAAAAAACGGGGCGCTGTTTACACTACCACGCGTCACTCTACAATTTGGGCTCTCTCTCTCTCTCTTCGATTCCCTCTGACTGACAAAACCCTTGTGCAAAAACCAAAAAAGACACGCGGCAGTTTTTGCTAC
>Ga0209611_10007856_pt1 | contig 16961 bp, 10 predicted proteins | sample S1TSphgellanicum_3_FD_187693 | JGI IMG/M metagenome (GOLD analysis project Ga0209611, IMG submission 187693) | Host-associated microbial communities from peat moss isolated from Minnesota, USA - S1T2_Fc - Sphagnum magellanicum MG (SPAdes) (version 2) | ecosystem: Host-associated > Plants > Peat...
TGCATATAGCAAGTCTTTCTATCATCACCATTTCACTGGCTCCTTGAAAACTGCAAGAAAACCAATTTGAAGAAAAGCACACATTCCAACAAATCTGTGATTCACCATATTTGAAAACCCGCATGGAAAAATTCCAACAAAAGTGTGTGTGTGTGTGTGTGTGTGTGTGAGAGAGAGAGAGAGAGAGAATTTTGGAACAAAAGTGTGTATGTATGTATGTGGTAGACGATAAGCTCTGCCTTTAAAGTAAGGCACCGTTCTTCTTCGTGAGACTATAAGTTATCTCATCAATCTTGTTGTTGTGTGGTGCTAAAAGACAAAAAAATCAAATCGGTTTCTGGTCGCCACAGAAATCACCATCTTGACCTTTTAGCTTGTTTGTAGGACATGCTCATTTTGTTGCATTTTGTATCCTGTGACAAGCTAAGAATATGGTCCTACCAGAGCTTATGTATGCAAGATACTGATTCATTTTTGGACAGACAAAACAACTCTGGAGTGTCGTAGAGTCCAGTAAGAAGGTGCCAAATGGAGAGGTGAGAACCAAGTGAATTGATGTGGAGGAAACAACAAGAATGTGCAGCCAATGTGAGGATAAGTAAGTGCACATTCTTTCTTGTACTAACTGTCTTTTCAAGTATTATAGTACTATTGTGAACCCCCTGCCTAATGCACAGGTGTGTGTATTTGACGGTACAGATGATAAAATTACAACTACAAACTACATTTCCAAAACCTCTCTATATACCACATTGCTAGGTTCTTTTTGGGGGAATTTATTTTCATTGTTTCAACCTGAAATTTATTTCAAGTATTATAGTATAGGCTTAATAAGCAGGGCAGAAAATAGAAGCAAAAATTGAAGTATTTGCTTCCATAGCGCATTTCTCAGAGTTCAACAACAACTGGGAACGTCATCATCGGTGGTTTCTAGTCGCCACAAACTAATGAGTCCACCACCATCTTGACCTTCTAGAGTCCATGCAGACCCCATTTTGGAATGAATCTCTTGGAAAGAGATTTGAGAATTTTGCTTTTTGCATCTGGGTTGGTAACTGGCTGTTGAAACTTCAGATCCATCCTTGGGCGGCACCTGCCTGGTCCCACATGAGAAACTTAAAAACCCCAATTTTATTTTATTTTATTTTATTTATTTCCTGGTTTGCTTCTTTAGATATAGGGTAGAACTTCCCATCACTGATCACTACCTTATCACCGAACATTTCTTTAGATCTTCGTCATCTTTGTTTCATTTTGAATGATTAAAAATGTTATGGGAGGGCTACCTCAAGCTTGGGAAATCATCTTTCAAATGCAAAGGAAAATGAGTAATGAAAAAATAGGAAGAAAAAATAAGCTTTCTAACTCACAAAATACGTTTGTTTTTTTTTTCTTTTTCTTCTTTTTGGACCCCTCCTACTTTCAAAGCTTCTAACTTTCTCATTTCTTATTCATTTTAAACGATTTAAAGTGCTATAGTAGTGCGACCTTCAGTTCTACAAATCATCTTTGAACTTTAATAGTGACAAAGCAAGATACAAAGAATTTTTGGGTGATCAGGAATGGGCTTTGTAACATTCAATGACTTTTTTTTTTTTTGAGTTCTTGACCCCCTTTACTTTGAAGGGCCATAACTTTCCCAATTCTAATACATTTTTTATGATTTTGAGTGTGTCACATGCACTAAATGGAAGGGTTCAAGTTTTGTTTGGACACTAGAAACAATGGAGCCTTCCCCTTGGATTCGACCTATCTTGAGTGCTTAAGTGATTGCTCATGGGCTATTTTACCCTAGTGTAACCTATGCCATTGGCCCAAGTGTGAACTCATTACCCAATTAATTTTTGTAATTGAATTTTTAATGACAACTTTTTTTTGAAACTCAATATCTCCTGCATCTTAGTTCTAAAAAAATTCAAATAATTTTCATTAAATCTTATTCATCAAGGGCTTTTCAAAAAGCCACCAAAAATACACCCAAATTCCCTTATAAACTTTGGTTTTAACTTAAATGAATTTTCTGAAAAATAAAATAAAATAGATATTCAATAGCTTCTTTAGTATAGGTTGAAACATTATGAAACCCACTTTACACACCCCTATTAATCAAGGGTTTTCCAACGATACCAAGAGCGTGGCAAGAGGTGTAATGGTTTGGGAGACCTTAATGGGACAAACAAACTACCCTTCTTCATAGATACATCATCCCATAGACATTTGAATCCAAATTTAACATTTCCTCAATTGATTATTAATTCAATTATAATTATGATTATAATTGAACGTCATCGGTGGTTTCTAGTCGCCACAAACTAATGAGTCCACCATCTTGACCTTCTAGAGTCCATGCAAATCATCTTTGAACATTTCAAAGGAAAATGAGTAATGAAAAAATAGTAAGAAGAAAAATAAGCTTTTTCAACTCACCTATCGCGTTTGTTTTTCTTTTTTTCTTCTCTTTGGACCCCTCCTGCTTTCAAAGCTTCTAACTTTCTCATTTCTTATTCATTTTAAATGATTTAAAGTGCTATAGGAGCACAACCTTCAGTTCTACAAATCATCTTTGAACTTTAATAGCATCAAAGCAACACACAAAGAGTTTTTGGGTGATCAAGAATAGGCTTTGTAATGTTCAATGGTTTGTGTTTTTTGAGTTCTTGACCCTCTTTATTTTGAGGGGCCATAACTTTCCCAATTCTACTATGTTTTTGATGAGATTTAGTGTGTCACATGTGCTAATAGAAGGGTTCAAGTTTTGTTTGGACACTAGAAATAATGGAGCCCTCCCCTTGGATCCGGCCTACCCTGAGTGCTTAAGTGGATTGCTCACGGGCTATTTTACCCTAGTGTAACCTATGCCATTGGCCCAAGTGTGAACTCATTACCCAACTATTTTTGTAATTTAATTGAATTTTTAATGACAAAAAAAATTTGAAACTCAATATCTCCCACATCTCAGTTCTAGGAATTTCCAAATAGTCTTCATTAAATCTGATTCATCAAAGGCTTTTCAAATAGCCACCGAGAGTACACCCAAATTCCCTTATAAATTTTGGTTTTGATTTAAGTGAATTTTTTGAGAAAAAAATAAATTTGATATTCAATAGCTTCTTTAATATAGGTTAAAACATTATGAACCCACTTAACACACCCCTTTTAATCAAGGGTTTTCCAATAATACCAAAAGTGTGGCAAGAGGTGTAATGGTTTGGAAGATCTTAATGTGACAAACAAACTACCCTTTTTGATAAATAGATCCCATACTAAGAGTAGATTTAGATATTTGAATCCTCAATTGATTATTCGCTTAGACGTTTTACTCAAGAAGGGGAAGGCACTAATGTAGGGTGCTAGCTCAACTTGGCTATGTATTGCAAGTCACGTTACAAACTGGAAATTTGTGGGGCATTTCGAAAAATGAAATGTTTCTATGAGTTTTTCATCTATTAAAATGCCCTATTTCATTTTATTTTTTCTTGTGATACCTAGCGAATACTTGTTGGGTGTCATAGGAAAAAAATGAAAATATATACACTTTTTAAAAATGTTAGGCAACACTTTTGGATCAAAGTGTTCTTGAATAAGCATGTTGATTGGGGTTGTTCCCCTTTGAATTAGGGGTTCTTACTTTGGAAATGCCTTGCTCCTTAGGCATTACCTTCCACTCATCAACCACTATTTGATTTTGCCCAAAAAATTTGAGCTTGTAAACTTTGAATCCAATTGATTGATTTTGTTTTCCCATTGTTGGATGAGTTAGATTGGATCATAGATTTAATATAGCTTTGGGTAAAATTGTGTAAAAATGCTTTAACCTTCTAGGGTTAAAATTGGGGTGCTCAACAATTGGGGATTATTTGTTGTCAAAGTTTGGGAGGAGGGATTATAGGCATGGTTTTTTTTTCATGGTGATTTGTAGCCAAAAGCCAATGTAGAAAAAGTAATGTCCAAAATGATGTGAAAGATAAAAGTTTCAAAAATAGCAACAACACCCTTAACACCTTCAAACACTCACCATGTCATTATGAGAAATTGTGTCAGTTGAAACCAAATTATCATGCAACTAAAACTTAAAAAACAACTCATATACAACTATTATGCAACTACCCTTGGGTATTACAACTATTATGCAACTATCTCTTTAAAAATATGATGTATTAATAAATAAATTGTAAGGTTAGAAAATCAGTTAGTTGTATTATAATTGTTAGTGAGTTGAAAATGGATGTTCTATATAGTAATTTATACACACCGTACATATATATGTAGTTAACCATGTTTGATTTTATTGTATTATAATTGCATGTGGCAGCTACTTTAAAATTATTATAAATGTGTCAATAAAACAATGATTATGATGTAATTAATGTATAATGTACATACATGCGATCATGCCACGTGTTCACATTTCCACCACCCATTATGGGATACATTTGCAATTAGTTTTTTATTATGATTCCCATTGATACAATTAATATGGCCACTAATGTGTCACTATTAAAGTACTATTGTTCAACTATGTTATGATAATAACACTTATAATTTAATAAGGATACGTATTCATTAGTTATTTATATTTTCATCATATGTGTTTCATTTTGAGTGATTTAAAATGTTATGGAAGTGCTATTTCAAGTTTTAGAAATAATTTTTGAAGTGCAAAGGAAAATGAGTAATGAAAAGATAACAAGAAGAGAAATAAGTTTTTCAACTTACAAAACACATTTCTTTTCCTTTTTTTTCTTTGGACCCTTCCTACTTTCAAACCTCATAACTTTCTTATTTCTTATTCATTTTAAACTATTTAAAGTGTTATAGGAACGCCACGTAAAGTCCCTATAAATTATTTTTGAACCTTAATAACAATTAGAGAAACATATAAGGAATTTTGTTGTTGTTTGGGAACCATTTTTTGTTGCATTTGGTGATTTGTTTTTTTGAGTTCTTGACCCACTCTACTTTGAAAGACCCTAACTTTCTAAATTCTATTATATTTTTGACAATTTTTAGTGCATTGGATGCATCAACAGGAGGGGTTCAAGTTTTTTTTAGACACAGAAAAATGGAGCCCTCCCCTTGGATCTAGCTTGCTTTGAACACTTAAGTGTTATATTTGTAACTCAATTTGCAATTAATGAACAACTAAAAGATTTAACCTATATGCTTTGTTTTCAAATCCCATGTTACAAATTATATAAAAAAAACTTGTTCTTTTATGTTCTCACATTAAAACACATGTGCCATTTTGGGATGAATTTAAAAAGCTTAACTTAAAGGCAAAACATAAATTTTTAAAAAAAAATTATGGCTATTTTTTAGTGTTTTCCTACTTACTTATCTACCTAGGTAAGTAAATAGTTCCTACTTTTCTACCTACCTATGTAAGTAGGTGGGTAGGTCCTAGGTAAATATGTAGGTATGTAGGTTTAAAAACCTACCAACCTACCTACCTATGGTTATGTATGACTTACCTAGCTACTAAATTTTATTTTATTTTAAATTTTTCCAAAATATAATTAATATGCCATATGGTAATTTTTTAAATTGTGCCACATGTCACAATTTCAGACCATCATTAACAATCACAATGAATGATGGAAATGAATATTTCGAAAAAGAAAATTTATGTTCAAATTTTTTCATAATGCCACATGTTAGATTTTAATAGATGGATGACAATTAATGACATTAGCATGATATCATCTGTGTAGTTTTAATGGAGTTGCATAATAGTTGAAAATAATTTGTTTTGACTAAGTTGCAATTGAGTTGCACTATATATTCGGTGAGTTACAACTCTACAACTCATGTAACTTGTCCGTTGGCACTCACAATGTATAAATATAGTAAATTTCAAGTGTCCTTTGCAACTCAAAAATTGAGTTACAAGGCCAATTGCAAAACACCCCTTCTTTTCATTGTGTGTGTGCCAAAACATACACTACCTATTTCCTTCCATCACTTGCTTAATCCATGTGTTTGCAAGTTCCATCATCAATAGTGCCTTTAGTGCTTTAGGGTTACACTTGCACCACGTTTTAGGGTTTAAAAACAACATTAATTTGTGACCTTTGATTGGGGTTAATCATTAATATATGATCATTGATTAGGGTAAATCACTTAATGAACTTCCTTTCCCCAAAACTAATAGTTAATAAGGGTTTTGCTTTCAAGTGTTGCTTTATAGAAAACTCCATTTAACATGCAAAGAATTGTAATAAAGCAAATATTAGATAGGAATGGAAATGGATTAAGATTTGTTGATCAAGTTTGCTACTGAGTATGTAATCCATTATTAAACACACACTTGTGCTTTATTTGGCACTATACACTAATGTCAAAGAAAAAGGATACTTTTATTGATCCTTGGCACACATTATATATAACTCAATCAATTAATACACCTAGAAAAATCAAGGACAAGGCACATAACAAAATAAAAAAGATAGTAGTGAATGTCACGAGGATTTTAGAAAAATCACAATGTATGTGCACTAGCATTCTTGATGGGGGTGACAATAAAAAGGGAGAAAGAGAAGTAGAAGAGCAAAAGTGCATGTATTTTTTCATCAAACTATTATCATCAGATTCAAACATGCCTTTAGACAAGTTCTTTCATCAGATTCAAAGAACTTGTCTAAAGGCATTTGGTCATATACCGATCGATTGATTCTGGGAAGTGTAATACTCAGATTCTAGTGCAAGTCCATCTTCTCTTGAGTTTTTCCTGACATTTTCTGAAGCATGAGCATTGGGAGGTCTTTGTGGTGTACACTGTGTACCAGTGGCTACGAGTTGGTCCCACTTGATTCATTGCACCCCACCAGCTACCTATATATATGGATAGATTAAACCAAGAAAAAGCTGTGGCAATTTATTCACCACAAACCCACCCACCCACCCACCCACCTAGTTGGTCCCACCAGAGCTTACAAGATCCGCAGTAGGATCTTAGACAGACATGACCATGAGTGGAAGCCATAAAGAAGAGGCCAAGTGCATAAGTTTAGAACCAAGTAAAAGTACTGAGAGGAAGAAACAAGAGAGTGCCAACCAATGACGGCTGAACTACTGTAAAACATGTGTATGGCAGTAAAGTTAGACAATAAGTGAAGGAGCTCTGCTTTCATGGCAGATTTTGAGGTGTACGTCATCAGCTGGCAGAAAGAAAGTTCACAACTTTGTCACAAGTGTAACACCTTCCCAAGTTTTGCAATTGACGTTACCAAGTCTCTGATTCAGGATGGGTAGGAAGTATTCTTGCCCATTCAAGGCAGTCCTTTATGGTGGTTTGTTATTTTGAAGGTCTAAACTACCCATTGCTTCCCAAAATGAATCCAACTTGATTGAAATCCAATTTGATAGCCATCAAAAAAAATTACATGAGTTTTGAAACAAAACAAAATCAATGTGGATTTATGTATGTCCAAAGGAGTGAATTTGTAGGTTTTGACAACATTCCATATAATCAAAGCAGTTTAGGCCAATTCATGGCCCTCTCCATTTACAACCTCTCAGGAAAAGACTCACATGGTTGTATCCAAATTCTTCAACTTCAATGTGAAAATTGTTCAATCAATGCAAGTCATAAACCCAAAAAGAAAAGGTTCATTCATTCAAAGCACAAGAGTAGGCAAAGAGGCTATTACTTATGACTGTCTTCTGGGTACTAGTCTTCTCTCTCTCTCTCTCTGGTGGTATTAGTACTTTGGTGTGAAATGATTATTTTTGTGTAGTTTTAGATGCAAAAGAACATTAAACAAAACAAAAAATAAAGTATAGATTTCTTATTATTGCTATTTATTTATTTATTTTCAATCAAAATGTCCCTGTGAAATTTCTCTAGAACTTAATTAGGTTTCCAAATTCATTACAATAACTTAATTTACTGAAATCAATTCCACAACAATGGATATATATCGTTATGTAATCCTGCTCTGGTACCATTTTTATGCATTACAGTACAAATGTGCTGCATTTCCTTTCATTCAATTGAAAGTAGTTGTTCACAAAGAAATTGGGTCATCACAAATTGGGCAAAACCTGATAATGCTGAGGTTCAATCTGAAGATCTAATTCACACCCAAGTGGAGGTGAAGAGGAAGAAGAAGAAGAAGAAGCAAGAAGCAAGAAGAAGCTGGCATCATTTCCATGTCTTGTTGATCTGAGCTGGGATTTGCTTGTTTCTCCAGGAATCATCAGGGATGGTCACAATAATAGTGTACATCCCTAGCTGACTTTGTTCTAGAGGTTTTATAATTCTCTTTCTCTGGTTCTAGAAATTTGCAGTTCTATTTATAGCCAGTTTCATGGCTGCTGAATTTCTGAGCTGCTCTGCCTAGGGTTGATATGAACATTGGTCCCAGAATCAATCAATATATCCTCAGGTCTGTAGTCTGCACTCCAGAGAAGATTGCATTAGAGGAAACACTGCTCCTCCATGTACTCATGATGTGTTGTGGGAAGCTAGCTAGGGGAGATGTGAGATGGTCTTGCAGCAGGAGCTTTTCAGACCTCCCCGACCCGGTGCTTACAACCGCCATAGCCAACTAAACGTTGGTTGTTTGTAAGCTCCTTACCAGCCACAAGAAAGAAAGCCGTGTGTCTGCATCAAATCATGATCACATATGCCCAAGTTGGATTCTTAGAAACATGTTACCCATTGTCAATTCCCAGCAGAGGTTAATTTGTTCCATAAGCTAGTCTGGAGCGAGACAATGTCCAGCTTGGCTGCAGATTTCAAGCTTGAATGCTTAAGATCAGGGAGCATTAGAATAGCAATCCTAATCAAGCTCCTCACATATTGATCTTAAGTACTAGCTCCTAATTTCCCCAACTTGCAGCAGATTCGATCCCCGCTAGTTGGAAAAAAACAAGTACTCTTGATGTGTTAAGCTGTAGTTTGTGGATCAATCGACATCATGATGTGCAAGAAAGAAAGACTTCTTACTTGAAGAAGTTGAACAAGCGGTTCTTGGAGTCAGAATCAATCTCATGGGTATCATCCAGTGCAGCTTCCATGTGGTATAGCCATCGTCCTGCTGCTTCCTTGGTCACCGCATACGGACTGTGCCTTCCTATCAAGGATGGGTGTCCTGCCAAAAAAAGCAAGCATGACCAACTGCTGACCCTTCATGAATATCATGTTTCTCACAATCTTCTTATCATCGCTGCAGGGTCAGTCTGATCGTACCTCTTCGCTGCCCATAGAGTGGTGGACCACCCATTCGCTGAATGCAAAACTCATACTGGTTGCGGATGGCCTCCTCCTTGGTGGAATTACTGAAGATAGTTCGAAACCAAGTCTGATCGTCCTCAAACACACTGTCGACAAGCACCAAGTCAAGTACTGGTCATATTGAATGCAAGCAAGGCGCTGCACATGCAGTGATCAATCTAGAAATATAGCAGCTACTGGTGATCAGATCAGATCAAATTGGTTTCGAGTTGAATTTGGGAAGCTGCACTAGTACTCAGCCAGCTGCTGCTGCTGCTGCTGCTGCTGCTGATCTTGATGAGCTAGAATTTCTTTCTCACTTACCGAGTGTAAAAGTTGGTGGAGAGCTTGACGAAGGTGTCGAAGCCTAGTCTCTCATACAAATTCACTTTGTCGATCGAGAACGCATCCTCCTGCTTTATTCCACTGTTCACAGATGCTTGTGCATGCAACCACTGCATGATCTTCTACTTGTGCTACAGTACCACTTACAGCTTCCAATAGGTTCCAGCTGCTGCTGCTACAGGAACTAGCAGCTAGTACTGATTCCTCGTCGACTCGGAAGTTTTTCGGATTAATTTTTCCACATCAAGACTATCTGTTGAAGATCCATCACAGTATTATTACATATATATATGTGTGTGTGTGTGTGTGTGTGTGTGTGTGTGCAGATCATGTTACTGATTCCCAAAAATACATCAAACGATCAATCGCATAATTGATGTGCAGCGGAAATTATTGATATTCAGCACCGAGCTTGCCGCTCATGCCTTGCTTCCGAACAAAAGACAAAATTAAGAGCCATGATGCAGATCACAATGACCCAACTGCAAAGGTGGACGCGGCAATCTGTCTACACTTTTGTTCTCTGACACATAAATGCCATTCTCGCGCCCCTCTTTTGCAGCAGGATCGAATCAGCTGTGTCTTCTGCTTGCATTGCGATGCCGCAAATTTCCGCCGTCCCGCAGCGACGCAGCGAACTTCCTCCGTCTGCAAAAAGACGAGTACGGTTTGGAATATGAGGAATACGTATGTACGTGGAAATGAACAGCGTATATAAAAGCCATACGGTTTGGAATATGAGGAATACGTATGTACATGGGAACGAACAGCATATATAAAATCCATACGGTTGCGAATATGAGGAATACGTATTTACATGGAAATGAACAGCATATTTTAAAGCCATACGGTTGGGAATATGAGGAATACGTATGTATATGGAAATGAACAGCACATATAAAAGCCATACGGTTGGGAATATGAGGAATACGTATGTATATGGAAATGAACAGCACATATAAAAGCCATACGGTTGGGAATATGAGGAATACGTATGTGCATGGAAATAAACAGCGTATATACGAAACCATACGGTTGGGAATCATGGATGTACAAGTTTTTTCAATCTATACTGAAATAGCATATTGTCATCAACTTTACATTTATGAATCATTGTTTTCTGATAATTTTTCATCCCCTTATTCATCCACTCAAACCAACTTGTGTCCATTTGAGGTTGCCTTCCGGGTCAATTTTAGGGTTTAGGGTTTACAACTGGAATACATAGTGGTATTCGTATGGGTGGTAGACTTGTGTATGTACAAAATACTGTATAGGTAGTGTATGAACTTGCTCAAGTTTATGAACCCAAGTTGGACAATGTAAACTCTAGTACCCACTTGTTATAAAATGCCTTCTTTTTATATATCATAAATTCCTTGGTTTTCTAATTCCAATTTTAAATTAGAAACCATTAAAATTTTGAAATATCTATATATTAAAATCACTTTTTTTCTTTTTTTCTTTTTCTTTTTTTGTGTTGTGGAATTTCGCAACTTGGTGAATTTATTTTTCATAAACTGAAATAAGTCAATATTTTATCATTGGGAATTAATTGAATTTTTTTTAAATGATTTTTTTCATAATTGGATTTTTTTTTGGAAAGTCATATCTGTTAGAGACTTGAAGAGGTGTTTTGAAAAAGTTGTAGGGTTGATGGTTTAGGGTTTAGGGTACAAGGGCCCATTAGTATAGTACTAAATGAGGCATCATGATGGGTAGGATTGGTTTTGGTACATTTGTCTTTGCTAGCAATGGCAATGAGATTGCGAACAAACATAGAGCTCCAAGGATTACACAACCAAAGAATCAAACTAGGTGAACATATATATATTGATACTTATGTAATTTTTACTTGGGCTCCATGTTGTTGTGCACTTCTAGTGATAATCAACTCATCAATTGATGAAAAAAATGAATTGATTTTGTGAAAATCAAGTTTTATTTGAATAAAAATATTGAATGATATTGTATGTATTAGAATAAAATCTTATTTTGTAACTTGTTTTAAGCGATTTCAAAATGTAATTGTAACTATTTTGGCTTTTAAAATAATTACAAACAACAATTTTAATCACCTTTAACAAAAATTGCAAAATGGGGTTTTTTTTAATGGTAAAATTTTAATAGGATCCAAATTGGTGGGGAAGATATTGAGAATCTACGTGTGAATATGGTGTTGGACAAAAAACAATTTATTGTGTTTTATAGTTGCTAATGGAGATGTTATTACACCTTGGCAATGATATAAACTATGGAATCATGCAATCACACTCCTAATTGCAAAAGAAAGCAATTGTTTTTATTCATCAACAATTTAGAGGAAAATAACATTCAGGACAAACTATTCTTGCAAAGCTTTCCCCCACTTATTCTTTAGGAATGTAGTTTTGATCATCATCGCCTTGCATCCATAAATCATTTCAGATTATTTTTATGTTCACCATATGACCATATATCATATGTATGATGTACAAAAACCATTTCTTCAACAATTGAAATTGAGCCTAGGACTTACACTATCTTTTTCCCCTAAGCTTCTTGCTAATGGCCATGGAGGTTTTCCTAGCAATAGATGCACTTGATGGAAATACATTGATTGAACCACTCATATTGCCAAGCCTTCACACTTTTTGGCAAGCCTTTTTTATGTGTGAAATGCATAATTGTATTGTCCTTGATGTTGCCATTGGAACCATTTCTGTCACTACCAACATTGGGAGTATTCTTGAATGTTGTTTCCTAATTTTTCAATGCTTCAAGTAAAGTGCAATCCTACCTCTACTTGATTCTTGAATTCATAATACCTTTAACTACTTGCAGAATTGCAATGGAACAAATCATGATAGGTAATTGCAATGATCCATGATATATTCCCACTAATATGGCCTTTGCATTTGAAGCCTTGGAAAATTTGTGTAAATTGGCATTGCTTGCAAACAGAAAGGCTCCTAATGCCTCCTTTCAAACCTAACACAATGTTGAATAGTTGAATTGATAACCTCAACATTGGATGAATTTGTTTTTGAACAAAGGAAAAATAGAAAAAATAATAAAGTTATGCAAGAGGGGAAAGTGAGTTGTAGATTGCTAACATGCTTTGTTTATGAGAGTGCAAAATGGTGAAGCAAAAAAATTTGAACTATTGTTGTGGATTCATGTCCAAATTAGAGAATGTGATTTTGAAGCAAGGAAACACCTTTGCAATATGTCTAACCCACTCAAAGACTCGAAATGCAACCATCTAAAGATCTGGTAATAACTATTTCGAATGAAGAACAATCATCACCAAAGTTGTACCTAAAACCCAATTCAAAGTAGGGTCACCAACATGATGAAACAACTAGCAAACATGTCATATGATGTAGCAATAGCCCTTCTTCATCACCTTTAAAAACTGTCAAATACAATAATAATTTTTTGTAACATTTGCCGAAAAAACTTTATTCCAAAAAAAAATGAATAAGGTAACATTGTTCGGTAAAGGGTTTTGTCTTTTCCCCATTTTTTTCTACAAACCTACTTTGAATTAAAGCACCATGAAGCAACATTAAACCATAAACTTCCCATGAGAAAAATTCATTTCATCATAACCTTGTAAGGTGAGCAAAATAAAATGATGAAGCTAAAAAACTTTAATTTAAGGAGTCAATTATAGAAGATGAACATTTTGGACATCTATCTAATGAAGAGAAATCATGCTTCCACCATGACCATGTGGGTTTTTGATTCCACCAATAAAATCTTGAACTGCAAGCTTGTCATTAGAGAAGATGTCACTACCAAAAAGTTCCTTGCATTTTGCCTAATTAAGATGGTGATGGAGAATCTTATTTGATGATGATAATGATGTTACAATAATATCAACATTCCTTTTTTGATTAAAAATGTTGAATGTCTTATGATCATGCACCTTTCAAGCAACAAAAGAATCATTATTTTAATCTTTGAAACCAAAGGAGACTTGATAACAACCCACTTGCAAGATTGGAGACTTTTAAATGTATGGACATTTCAAGGATATGGTGTTGGTTCTTCAAGCGATCCTCCTCCTCCTTTTGTTGTAGTATCTTCCCTTTTGTAGTTTAAAGAATTGTCTTTTTGGAGATGGAGGATAAAAAATATTGCTATGCACCAATTTTTTCACTTTTGCATTAAAATTCACCTAACACCTTGCAAGATCATCTATGGTTTGGACTATTCCACTCAACTCTTTGCGTTTAGTTACTTCTAGAACTCAAATTATTTTTTTAGATGATACACAATTTCCCTACCATGTGATTTTGGTTGCCACCACACAACTCATACAACCAAATTCACAATGTTGGTAAAATCCCATTAGGTCTTTCAAATGCCTTAACGAATGCAATATGAATGCATGCATAATATGCAAAAGAACACCAAATTTGGTAACACATCCATTGAGTGTTTTAGTGACTTGTTGAGGTGCTTTGAACTAATAATACAAATCCAGTATCTATTTACAAAACCTTAATCAAGTTCCCACATCATGTAGACCTTTTTCAAACATAAAAAATTTATGCTAGGGTTGGAGGAAAATGATGGGTGCACACCATTTGGCCATAATTAGGGGAGTTATCTTGGGAAGCATATTGTTTAACTCAAGATCAAAGTACTGCACATAAGTTGTTAATGTTTTAATGTCTTCAATTATTTTAAGGTTATAAAAATAAATTCAATGCCATTAAATAAACCATCTTCTACCTACTCCAACAAGGCATGAGAAAGAAAATCTTCCAAAAAAATAATTTTTTTTTTATGTATAATCTTTTGAGTGAAGGACAAATCATTGTTACATGTAATTAATCAACAATCTTTTGTCAAATGTTTTGTTGCACAAGTGTTTTTATTTGATTCTAGCCCTTACCTCCTCAACTATAAAATTGGAAATTTTCACTGTCCCCATTAAAGCACATTCACACTAATATGTCTAAAACAATTGTAACCATTGTTTAATATTCCATACTTCATAATGGTAATTTAATTTGGTGTTGAGAATTTTAAATTTACTTATATAACAATAGTCATAATATATTATGAAAACATGTGAATAAATTTGAAATCAATCTAATGAATAAAACAATCCAAAAAACACTTAAAAAATAATTATGATTTTTTAATATAAACCTTAACATAATAGTATAAATATTTCAAAATATATTCAATTTTTAAGTCAAAATATTTTGAAAATAAATAATCACCTAAGGGGACAAGGTTGGTTCCACAAATAGAAATTGGCCAAAATGTAATTAATCTACTTGTGACTACATGCAACTACCTTTGGACATTTATGCAATTATTTGTGTTAGTCATACTTGCAACTAGATTGCAACTAATTTGCAATTATTGTGATTTTCATCCTTTCAAATGACCAACATTTAATTTGGTTTCATCCAAGAATAACAACTTATGTCCCATTTGTTACAAATGTGAACATTTTAGTCACAACCTTATGTGTAGACAAAAATATATTTTTGGTAATCTAAAAGGTATAATTAAATTTATTTAAATTTACAAATGTATCTTTTGAATGTATATGAATGGCCATATTACTCAAATATTCAAGCATTATTATTAGCATTAAATGGGCTCGATATTATGGTTACATCAGGTGTATATTTTTAATATATTGAAATTCTATGTAACATATTTTCTAAATATATTATAGCCATATTACAAGTTTATGCAAATTATTATTTATACTTCTTAAAATTATTACAAATAACAATTATTATTCTTCCTATCATTATATCTTTTTTTGGCTATTAATTACCTCATTAAAGAACTAAATATATAATACTATTTTCCCTAAAAGTTAAAAATAATATTATTTAATTATATAATGTTGATGATGATGATATCAATATAATACAAAAAATATTAATATAATTACTGAAATTTAAAATTCTATGGCTACTGAAATCATCATCATCATCATCATTATTATTATTATTTGATATTTATAATTTTATAAGAGCTATACAAATTGACATGATAATACAAATATGAATTTAAAAATAATTAGCCTAAGTTTTTATTATTATTTATTTTTAAAATACTAATTACTAAAGTAATTACAAAATATATTTAATAAATTATTATTTATTAATGAAACTATTTTCAAAGGAATTTTTTTATTATTAAAAATATAATGTATTAAATATTTACTTTAATAGTCATAAATAACTATAATAAGTATTATAATAATAATAAAATAGTTAGTCTAGGCTAGCTACTATTATATTATTAGAATTAGAATTATTTTTATTTATTATTATTTATTATTCAACATTATTGATGATTATTAATATAACTAATTAGTTAGTTGGCTAGTTTATTTTTTAATTAGTTAGTTAGTTAGTTAGTTAGTTAGTCATTTACATAATAAATTATATAGTTTACAAAAATTAAAATGAGGATATAAATATGGGAAAATTGTTTAGTCGCAAATTATTTATAATTTAAAAGTTTATCCCATGTATTTTTGTCTTTCATTCTCATCTTGAAAAGTATATAACCAAAGTGTTTTGTCTTACATTTTCATATTAGAAAACATGGACATATGGGATGAGCTAATAAAAAAGATTTAACTCAACATAAAAAATATAAATATTCATGTACTTACGCCTAACTTACCTACCTCCTTAACCTACCTACCTACTTAACTACCTACGTAAATAAGTAAGCATAGGTGGGTAACTAGGTACTTACTTTCGTACTTATTTAATTCAACCTACAAACCTAAATATTGATTTAAATACATTTTGGACAAATTCAATTAATATGGCATGTGGCAAATTTCTATGCACCACATGTCACAATTTAAAACCATCCAGGCATAAAAACTAAACACTTTAGATTATTTCAAAATTATAGTAAAAATATTTGAAATTATTAAAAGTTGAAACATGTGGCAACACATCATTTACTTCCATTATTCAATAAAAAAGTTGCATTCCAATTGCAAGCAATAATACATATATGGTTAACCAAAGGATGAAGGTGTATTTCATTGACTTTTTTTTCATTCAAAATTCTTGTGACTTGGGCTATCATTTGTGACTAGTGTTGCATGTGACTTGTTTAACATGACTATTAAGATTTTAATTGCAAATAACACTTGTAATTAAAAATTAGTTGCAAGGACCAATTGCAAAATGGTAATTTTCTATTAGTGTTCATATTAGCATTACCACCATGCAAGAGAAAAGAATGTCAACACATCTACTATCAAAAACCTATACCAAAGCATTTATTATACCCTTAACTTTAGGATCTATGGGTGACACTTAAAATGCACATGTGAAGGTTTAGGGCCAAAATCAATTACAAACTAATTGTGGGGTAAGTCAAATAAACAAATTGCATACCAACAACA
>Ga0209611_10007857_pt1 | contig 16956 bp, 14 predicted proteins | sample S1TSphgellanicum_3_FD_187693 | JGI IMG/M metagenome (GOLD analysis project Ga0209611, IMG submission 187693) | Host-associated microbial communities from peat moss isolated from Minnesota, USA - S1T2_Fc - Sphagnum magellanicum MG (SPAdes) (version 2) | ecosystem: Host-associated > Plants > Peat...
GGAAGTCGATCGAGGCGCTGCGGAATGTCCGTGCGGATGGTGTCGGTGCCGATGCCTGCCACCCTCCGTTTCTTCCCCGCTGCAAGCCCGCTTACGCCGCAGCCGGGGGTCGGCGCGCTATACTCTCTTCGGAGGAATCTTCGCATGAAACGACCGACGCTGGTGCTCGCCGCGATCGCTTTGCTCTTAGCCTGGGATCCCCAGTGTCCGGCCACGGCCGCGCCGACGCTCGAGCCGTTGGAACGCTACGGCGATTGGATTTCGGCTCGCCCGTCGGCCGCCGATCTGCGCGGCAAGGTGGTCATCGTCGACATCTTCACGTTTGCTTGCTACAACTGCAAGAACGTGACGCCCAACTTGCGCGCGCTCTACCGCGACCACCGCTCGGGCGATTTGAAGATCGTCGGCATCCACACGCCGGAAACCCCGTACGAGGCGAACCGCAAGAACGTCGTCGAGAACCTCGCCGCGCTTGGCATCGTATGGCCGGTCGCCGTCGATAACGATAAGACGCTCTGGGACGCCTACGACACCGAGTACTGGCCCACCCAGTTGATCTTCGACAAACACGGCGTGTTGCGCAAGACGATCGTCGGCGACTCGCAAGACCAACTCGTCGATGACACCGTCAAACAGTTACTCGCCGAGAAGTAAGGCCTCATCGGCGCTTGCCCGCGGGGAGCGCGCGCCGCGCTAAGGTCGTTTCGGCCGGCAACTTGATGTCGTCGGCCAGACGGAAGAGCGCTAACAGTCTGATCGCACACCAGGTCAGGTCAAATTCGAACCAGCGTAAACCGTGGCGGGCCGAGAACGGGAACGAATGGTGATTGTTGTGCCATCCTTCGCCCCACGCGACGAGACCCACGAACCAATTGTTGGTCGATTGGTCCAAACCCGGCGCGCGATAGCTGCGGTAGCCCCACAGGTGCGCGGCGCTATTGACCAGCCACGTCACGTGATAGGTGGCCACGAGCCGCACGAAGATGCCCCAAACCACGAACGGCCAGCCGCCGGCGATGTATAGGCCGACGCCGAGCGCGAATTGCCAGAGCGGACCGCTTACCTCTAGGAAGCGGTGATACGGATCGGCGTACAGATCCGACGCGTAACGCCGCGTCTCGTCGGCCGAGAGCCGCGCGGGGTTGTTGCGATAGAGCCATTCCACGTGGCACCACATGAAGCCGCGGCGCGAGTCGTGCGGGTCGCGCTCGGTGTCGGAGAACGCGTGGTGAGCGCGGTGCGTCGCTACCCAACTGATCGGTCCGCCCTGCAGCGCCAGCACCCCAAAGGTCGCCGTGACATATTCGAGCGGCCACGCCAGCTTCAGGCTGCGATGCGTCAGCAGCCGGTGGTAACCCAGGCTAACGCCGAATCCGCCGGTCAGATAATACAGCACGAAAGCAACGAGCACCGCGGGCCAGGTGAACGTGCCCGGCAGAAACGCGGCGCACGCGCCCACGTGGATCGCGCCGAGGGCAATGCCCGTCCCGACCGCGCGACGAGCAGGCCGCGGCGCCGGCGCGATCACGTCCGGAACGTCGCAATCATCGAATCAGCGCGCGCGGGCATATCCCGGACAGCGTAAGCCCTCAACGAGAAGCGCCCGTGAAGGCCGTGTGAACGTCATGCCGGTCGTTGCCGTGTCGGGCAGTTATGCGGGCGCGGGTTCGTGGCGGAGCGTGCGTTTGCACGACAGCGAATAGATGAGATGTGCGGGCGTTCCATCCTCGCCGGCGTAGCGTTCCACGAACGAGAGGCGATCGGGCGCCGGGAGCGTGAACGTCCGCGACATCGTCGATTGCGCCGCCTGGCGGATCCAAGTCATCGTGTGGCCCACGAGCCCAGGCGAAGAAAACATCGCTTGGTCGGACGAACTCGGATCGGGAGCGGTCAGCCAGCGCGAACCCTGCGGCTCCGCATCCCACTGCCACGCCTCGACGATCGTCGCGTGAGCTTTGCCCGCGGGATTGGGATGCGTAGGATGCAGCGTGTTCCAGAGCGTGCCGTCCTCGAGGTGGTACCACCGCATGATGGCCGTCACGGGCTTGCCCGCGTACGATCCCGCGCACGACCAGACGCCGACGAGACCGCCGACACCGAGCTTCTGCTCGGCCCGGCTTTGATCCAGTTCCGACGCTCGGGCGACGGGCGGCGGAACGAGCGCGGACGTAAACAACAACGCCAAGGCGAACGAGGACGCGGGAATCGGAGGGGCGGCAGCAGCCCTCAGAGCTCGACCTCCGCGAACGTGCCGTCGCTGTACAGCTCGTATCGCTTACCGCTCGCCATCGCCGTCAGCGGAAACTCGCCTTCATCGAGCGGCGTGGCCGCCTCGACCGAACTCCAGCGTTTCGTCTCGCGATTGAGATCGAAGTCTGCGCTTCGACCGCTAAACGAAATCTTCACGCGCTCCATGCTTGACATCCTCGCTCCAGAACCCGCCGTTCGGCAACACGCTCGCAGGATTCCAACGAGATGCTTTCGCTCCTGGTCGGACGCAGGCCAAGTCTAAATGAGTTGCGCGAGATCAGGAGCTACGAGAAGGGGACGGCCGCACAGCGCGACCGTCCCCAAGCGTCCGTAGATTTTAGACCAGACGTTACTTAATTGCGGCGGTCTCGGCGTGGAACTGGGCTTCTTCGGTGGAGCCGTGGAGGGCGGTCGTCGAGGACTTGCCTTCGGCCACGACCTGCGCGATCTCGTCGAAGTAGCCGGCGCCCACTTCGCGCTGGTGACGCGTCGCGGTGTAACCGAACTCTTCCGACGCGAACTCGGACTGCTGAAGTTCCGAGTAGGCTGCCATGCCGCGCGACTTGTACTCGCGGGCCAGCTCGAAGAACGAGTGGTTGAGCGCGTGGAAGCCGGCCAAGGTGATGAACTGGAACTTGTAGCCCAGCGCCGCGATCTGCTGCTGGAACGTTTCGATATCGCTCTGCGAGAGCTTGAGCTTCCAGTTGAACGACGGCGAGCAGTTGTAGGCGAGCCACTTGCCGGGGAATTTCGCGTGGATCTCGTCGGCGAAGCGCTTGGCGTCGGCGATGTTCGGTTCGGACGTTTCGCACCAAATCAGGTCGGCGTAGGGTGCGTAGGCGAGGCCGCGCGAGATCGCCATGTCGAGTCCGCCCTTGCCGTTCTTGAGCCGGCCGAAGCCTTCTTCCGTGCGCTCGCTCGTGATGAATTCGTGATCGTACGGATCGGCGTCGTTGGTGATCAACTGCGCGGCATCCGCGTCGGTGCGCGCGACGATGATCGTCGGCACGCCGAGCAAGTCGGCCGCGAGTCGCGCCGAGATCAGGTTGCGCACGGCGGTCTTGGTCGGAATAAGGACCTTGCCGCCCATGTGGCCGCACTTCTTCTCCGAGGCCAACTGGTCTTCGAAGTGGACGCCGGCCGCGCCGGCCTCGATGAACGACTTCATGATTTCGTGCGCGTTGAGCGCGCCCCCGAAGCCCGCTTCGGCGTCGGCGACGATCGGCGCGAAGTAATGGACGTCGCCTTTGCCTTCCATCGTCTGAATTTGGTCCGCGCGCTGGAACGCGTTGTTGATCCGCTTGACGAGCGCCGGCGCTGAGTTGGCCGGATAGAGGCTCTGGTCGGGATAGGTCTGCGCCGAGAGGTTTGCGTCGGCGGCCACTTGCCAGCCGGAGAGGTAGATAGCGTTGAGGCCGGCCTTCACCGCCTGCACCGCCTGGCCACCGGTCAAGGTGCCGAGCGCCGCGACGTACGGCTCGTTGGAAAGCAGTTTCCAAAGTCGCTCGGCGCCGAGGCGCGCAAGCGTGTAATCGATGTGGACCGAACCGCGTAGCCGAACGACGTCGGCGCCGGAGTACGGGCGCTTGATTCCCGACCATCGGGGATCCGATTCCCACATGAGTTCGAGCTGTTTTGCGTCGCTGAAATCTGACACGGTGGTTTTCGTCTATCCTCTCTTATACGCCCTCGACAGGCGCAGGGTGCCCTTCGACAGGCTAGGGTGACAGTTCGACAGGCTTAGGGTTACCGTTCGACCGGCTTTGTCGACCCGCGGTACCGTCACCCTGAGCCTGTCAAATGGCGCGAAAAAGGTTCTTCCACATTGGCAGGCTTATTCCCCATCGATGGCCCGGTGCGTTCCGCACTTATAGCATGAATACCGGGAGCCTGTCACCAGCCTTTCCCTAAAAGCCCAACGAGAAACGGCCGACGGTCTTAGGTGCCCAGGAGCAAGTCGCCATACGTGGCGCGCAACTCGCGCTTGAGGAACTTGCCGACGCCGGTCCGCGGGATCGCTTCTATAAAGACAACGCGATCGGGGATCCACCATTTGGCGACGCGTTCGCCGATCCAGGCTTGAAGCGTCGCTTCGTCGAGCGTGTGCCCCTCGCGCAGCGCCACGAAGGCGACGGGGCGCTCCTGCCATTTCTCGTGGGCGAGCCCGATGACGCAGGCTTCGCGCACGCTCGGATGACCCATCACGGCGTTCTCGAGGTCGACACTGGAAATCCACTCGCCGCCGGACTTCACGAGGTCCTTCGAGCGGTCGACGATCGACAAATAGCCGCGCGGGTCGACCGTCGCGACGTCGCCGGTCATGAACCAGCCATCCTTGAAGACCGGCAACGGCTCGCTGACATTGAAGTAGCCCCCCGTGATCGCGTGACCGCGCACCCAGAGGTCGCCGGCCGTCCGGCCGTCGGTCGGAACGTCTTTGCCGTCCTCGCCGACCACTTTCCAAGCGCAGATCGGGTTGAAACGGCCTTGTTTGAGGAGGTCGGCACGCTGCTCGGCCCAGGGCAGGTTCTCGTTTTCATGCATCAAGGTCGAGGTCGTGCCGAGCGGGCTCATCTCGGTCATGCCCCAGCCCTGCAGAATGCTGATGCCGCGTTTCTTGAGATCGTCGAACAGCGAGGGCGGAACGGCGGACCCGCCGATCAGGAGCGTCTTGAGCGTCGGCAGGTACGCGTCGCGCTTCTCGAGTTCGTCGCGCACCGCGAGCCAGACCGTCGGCACGCCGAGCGAGATCGTTACTTTCTCGCCTTCGACCAAATCGATGACGCTGTGCGGGTCGAGCTTCGGCCCGGGCAGCACGTACTTCGCGCCGATCGTCAGAACGTAATACGGCGAACCCCACGCATTGGCGTGGAACATCGGGACGACCGGCAGGACCGAGTCGCTCTGACGGATCCCGATCGCATCGACCAGCGTGGCGGCGAAGGAATGGATGACGGTCGAACGATGCGTGTACGCGACGCCCTTGGGGTCGCCCGTCGTGCCACCCGTATAGCACAAGATCGCGGCCGCATTTTCATCGACGTCGGGCCAGTCGAACGTTTCGGGTTGGGACGCCAGCAACGACTCGAAATACGAGGTGCCTGAGGCGTCCGGCGCCGCGGATGCGGACGCGGGCGCAGCAGCCGCGGATGCCGGCGGTGCGCTCATCACGACGATCTCGGGGTGGTAATTCGGTGCGGTCGCGAGCGCCTTCTCGAGCGGCGCCCGCAGCGACTCATCGACGAAAACCAGCCGGTCGCCGCCGTGCTGCAGCACCCAGGCCACTTGCTCCGGGAAGAGCCGGATGTTGGTCGTGTGCAACACGGCGCCAATCATCGGCACCGCGTAATAGAGCTCGAGGTGGCGGTGCGTATTCCAAGCGAAGCTCGCGACCCGGTCGCCGGGCTTGACGCCCAGTCCCACGAGCGCGTGCGCGAGCTGCGCGACCCGCTTGCCGAAATCCGCGTAGGTATAGCGGAAGAGCGTACCGTCATCGAGGCGCGCGACGATTTCGCGCCTCGGATTGTTGCGCACCGCGTGCTCGAAAATCCAACGGATATTGAGCGATACGTCCATCATGGTGCCCGGGATCGCGGTCGAAAGATCCAGTTGCGGCCCGCTCGCCGCTCGCGTCAGAATATCCACGCCGCCGCTCCTTCTACTTCGAGCTCTCGTCGAGCAAGAGATTCTTGTACTGCGCCCGCAGATCGCGCTTGAGAAATTTTCCGACGCCCGTGCGCGGGATCGCGTCGACGAAGACGACGCGATCGGGGATCTGCCACTTGGCGATCCGTTCGCCAAGCCACGCCTGCAACGACTGCTCGTCCAGCGCCGCTCCGTCGCGCAGCGCGACGAAGGCCACGGGGCGCTCGACCCACTTGGCGTGCTCGAGCCCGATCACGGCGGCCTCGCGAACGTGCGGATGACCCATGATCGTGTTCTCGAGGTCCACGCTCGAAATCCACTCACCGCCGGACTTCACCAGATCCTTCGAACGGTCCACCAACTGCAGATAGCCGTACTCGTCGATCGTGCAGATGTCGCCCGTGTGAAAGTATCCGTCCGCGAAGACCGGCAGATCGGAGCCGACGCGGAAATACGAACTGGTGACCGCCGGCCCGCGCACCCAGAGCGCACCGGGCGTCCGGCCGTCGCGCGGCACGTCGTTGCCGTCGTCGTCGAGCAGCTTCCATGCGACCAGCGGCGTGAACCGGCCCTGCTTGAGCAGTTCCGCGCGCTGCTCGCTCGCGGGTTTCTCTTCGAGTTCCGCGACCGTGCGCGAAACGGTTCCGATCGGGCTCATCTCCGTCATACCCCAGGCGTGAACCGTCGCGATGCCGCGTTTGGCCAGATCGTCGAAGAGCGACGGCGGGCAGGCCGAACCGCCGATGATCAATGACTTCAGCGTCGGCAGATAGGCATCGCGCTTCTCCAGTTCGTCGCGCACGGCGAGCCAGACGGTTGGAACGCCGAGCGACATCGTGACGCCTTCGCGCTCGACGGTATCGATGACGCTATTCGGATCGAGTTTCGCGCCGGGAAAGACGAGCTTCGCACCGATCATCGGCGCCAGATACGGGATGCCCCAGGCGTTGACGTGGAACATCGGCACGACCGGCATGATCGTGTCGCGCTGCGAAACGGCGAGCGCGTCGCTCTGTCCCGCCGCCAAGGCGTGCAAGATCGTGGAGCGGTGCGTGAAGAGCACGCCCTTGGGATCGCCAGTCGTGGCCGAGGTGTAGCAGAGGATCGCGCCCGAGCGCTCGTCGACCTCGGGCCACGGAAAGGTATCCGGGCGATCTTTGAGGAGAGCTTCGTAATCGTACGCGTCCGGCAACGCTTCGGCCGGTTCGCCCATCACGACGAACGGTTTCGCGAAATTGGGCTGCGTCACAGTCGCGTTGCGCACCGCGGACGCGAGCGAGGCATCGACGAAAATCAGCTTGTCGCCGGCATGTTCGAAGACCCAGCAGACTTGTTCGGGAAAGAGCCGGATGTTGGTCGTGTGGAGGATCGCACCGATCATCGGTACCGCGAAGTAGAGCTCGAGGTGGCGGTACGTGTTCCAGCCGAAGCTCGCGACCCGGTCGCCCGGCTCGATGCCGAGCTCGACGAGCGCGTGCGCGAGTTGCGCGACCCGGCGGCCGAAATCCGCATAGGTATAGCGGTGAAACGTCCCGTCGTCGAGCCGCGTGACGATCTCGCGCGCGCCGTTATTGCGCAGCGCGTGCTCGAATATCCAGCGGATATTGAGCGGAACGTCCATCATCGTTCCCGGGATGGCCGTCGAGAGGTCTAAGCGCGAATCAACGGTTGTCGTCATGGCCGGTCCCCCAAGAAGTTGTGGTAAACGTGCGGAGAGCCGCGCATTCTTCGCGCGCGTACCGTCTCTCCTCGGCTTGGCGGCCCGCCGCCCTAATCGTCGGTTTCGTGCAGGTGGAGGTGTGTGCCGTCTTCCGCCTCGTCGAGCACCTCGCGAGCCTCGGCTAAGACGGCGGCCGACAGGTCGGCCGCGCCGTCGATCGAGCCGTCGTCGGCCAGGAACTCAGCTTCGCCCCAGTCTTCCCACGTTTCGAGCGGCTCGCCCTCGATTTCCAGCGGAAACCGGACGCAGAACCCCTGCTCGAGGTGCAGGCCCGCGACCATCACGCGCGTGCCTCGGGGAAAGTACGTCCCGTCCTTCCACAGCGTGCCGTAGGTGGTTTGGTACTGCTCTCCGATGCGTAGCACAAAGAAGTATACGGGGGCTGCCCCGCGTGTCCCCCCGGCGCGCGGATGCTTGGCGTTGCGGCGGTGCCGCAATCTGCGTATCGTGAGCCCCATGGATCGCTCCCCCGACGAGCCGTGGCAGGTCATCACCTCGGAAATCGTCATCGAAACGCCCCACCTCCGCCTGCGCCGCGACGAGATCGAGCTGGCCGACGGACAGAGCATCGGCAGTTACTACGTCCGCGAGTCGCGGGGGTTCTCAGTCGTTTTCGCCCTGACGCCTGACGAGCACGTCGTCCTCGTGCGCCAATACAAACACGGGATCGGGCAAGCGGTGCTCGAGCTGCCGGCCGGCGGGATCGACATCGGCGAGACCGCCGAAGCGTGCGCGGAGCGCGAGTTGGCCGAGGAAACGGGCTACGTCGCCGGAGAGCTGCCGCTCGAACACCTCGGGACCTTCTTCTTCGATCCCACCGGCTCGACAACGCGCTACCACCTTTACCTAGCCCGCGATGCGAAGCCGCTGGTCGCGCAGTCGTTCGACCTGACCGAGAACATCACGCTCGAGCTCGCGACCTTCGAGGACCTGCGGCGTTACGTGCGCGACGGGACGATCGACGTCGGCGTCCACGTGGCCTCGATCTATTTCGTCCTGGACCGCCTCGGCCGGCTATGACTTCGTGCGCGGGATCGCTGGGAGCGCTGGGATCGCGAAAAGCGTGACGCCGACGGATTCGAACGCGCCCGCATAACGGTGGTCCCAGAGGACCGGCAGGTCGCGCGCGAGCCGGGCGCGCAGGTCGAGAGCCGTCGAATACGGCACGGTGCCCCGATCGACGGCGCCCGGATCGTAGACGAAAGCGATGCGCGCGAAGGCGCGGGAGCGCGCGAGTATCTCGCGCTCAGCGGTGAGGACGAGCGCGGGCCGGCGCCAGGCGGCGCAGCAGCGGAAGTGTTCAGGCTGCGAGGCGTTTGCGAAGCCGACGGTTCCTTCGGCCGCGCGGTCCCGCAAGTAGTAGCCCAAGCTTGGCCCGAGGTAATCCGGCGCGACGACGACCAGCGTCCGCGGGCCGAGGTCCGGGCGCGCGTCCGCGACCAGCGCCCGCATGCCCGAACGCGCGCGTCCGTCAACCGCGTGCTTCCATGCCGAGAATTGCACGCGCGCGCCTTGGACGAGCGAAATCGCAAGCGCCGCGGCGAGCCCCACGGCCAGGCCGGCGCGGAGGTTGCGCTCACGGCCGGAAACGAACGCGGCGCAAGCGCGGGCCAGCGCGGCGAGCGCCACGACGGCCAGCACGTCGGTCAGCGGGGTGAAGACGAAGGCGTAGCGCGGCTCACGCAACAGCGCACCCGCCTCGACGGCGAGCCCGGCGACGAGCGCGACCGCGCCCGCGACGACCATCGGACTCGCGCGCCGCAGCGCCACCGCTGCCACGAACGCGATCAAGAGGGCGAATGAGAATTGGACGTGCATGAACGCCGACGGCACCACGAAGCCGAACTGTTCGAAGATCCGGCCGATGAGCTGCCCCCGGTCCATCGGCACGAGCCACGCCGGTGAAACCCGCTCCACGCCGCGCAGCGAGAGCAGCCAGGGCGCTAGCGCAAGTGCCGCCACGCCGCTGGCGGCGGCGAGAACGACTGCGTGCCGGCGCACGCCGGACGCGACGACGGCCGCCGCGAGCGCGCCGAGCGCCAAGCCGAAAGCGAGCAGCAGACCCGTATACGAAACATATTCGAGCGCGACCGTCGCCGCAACGTAACCCCACAGCGGCACAGCGACCGGTTCACCGGCGCTCGCGGCGAGCACGCGAAAAGCAGCTAACGTCGCGAGCGCGGCCAACAGAGCGGCGCACGTATATGGCCGCGCGTCGCTCGAGAGCACGATGCCGGCCGGCGCCACGGCCGCAAACGCCGCGGCCACGAGCGCACCCGCGCGCAAGCCCGCCTGCCGCGCGAGCGCATACGTCGCGGGCGCTAAGAGGACGCCGAACGCAAAGGCCGGCAGCCGCATCGTCAGATCACTCGTATGCGCGAGCGCGAGCCAACCACGCATCAGCAAGAAAAATGCGGGCGGATTGATTTCAGCTAAGCGTATCTCGCGCAACGCACTCGCGAGCGTCGGCGCGGTCGCGTCGAAATACGTGCTGCCTTCGTCGCGCCACAGTCCGGTGGTCAACCCCGGCAGCCGCAGCACGATCGCGACGGCAACGATTACCGTCAGCCAAACGAGGTCGCGCGCCGTCACTCGCCGGCCGAGCTCGCGCGGCTTCACTTCGTCCAGGCGGCGGGCGAGTCGAGCGGCACGTCCTGCCAGGCCGGACGCGCCGGTCGAGTGTCGGGCGGGAGCACGGCGGCGGTCGCGGTGTCCGGGCAGGCTAGCCGCGCGTTCGGGTCGGCGGCCGCCACGGTCCAGGCGCCTTCGTCCGCGCACGGAAAAGCGACGGGCAGCGCGGTCCGGCCCCAGCGCGCCGCTGCGTCGAACTGCGGATCGCGCGAAAAGGCGTGGCGGCCGAAGTGCAGCACCGTCGGATTGAAAAAGAGCGCCATCAGCAGCGCGCCGCCTAGCGCCCACGGCGCGAATACCGGACGCCGCGCGATCGCGATCGCCGCGCCGAGCGTACAGAGCGTCACGAACGGAACCGTATAGTACGAGCCGGCCTGGTAAAGCGGATACGAGCGATCCTGCGCGAGGAAGAGCTCGGCCAAGAACGGGAGCGCCGCGATCAGCGGCAGGCCGAGCGTCAGCGGCGCGAACGCGAGCGGCACCAGGATCTCGATCAAGAACGGCCACTGGTGCGCGAAATCGCGATCGGCGAGCGCGTACTGCGGATGCTCCGGCCAAAAGCCGAACGCGCGCTCGATGCCGTAATACGCGACGCCGTTGCAGACCGCCAGCAGCGCGATCGCGAAGCCGATCCGCCGGTCGAAGCGCCACGCTAGCACGCAGCCGACCCAGATCAGGAAATACGTTTCGTCTTCCTTTATACCGAGCAGCAGGGCGACCGCGAGCAGCGTACCCGCGAGCGAGCGCCGCCCGATCGCAATAGCGGCGGCGAAGGCTAGCGCGGGCAGCGCGTCTTCGGGCACGAAGCCGTGATAGGCCCAACCTTGCGTGCTCGGGGCCAGCAGATAGGCGAGCGCGATCATGGCCGCGACCCGTGGCGCCGCGCCGAGCTCGAGCGCGAAGCGATAGAGGATGGGTGCTGCGAGAGCCAAGGCCAGCACCTGCACGACGATCAGCGTCTGAGGATACGGCCAGAGCGCCGTCAGCAACGCCAGCGGCAGCGCGGTCCACTGCTCGTGCACGGCGAGGTGCGGGCGGCCGTCGGACTGATCGAAGGTCGTCCCGCGCTGCGCGAAATTCACCAGGCTTTGCAAGTACAGCCCCGTGTTCTGATTCGTGCGAAGCGCGAAGAGCGCGTTGAAGTCCAGCGCGATATAAATCGCGGCGAACAGGAGCGCCGCAGCTAGCACGACGGCTAGCGGCCCTGAGATTTTTCCAGCCTTCAGTCTCGCCTCATTTCAGTCTCTCGCCCCGGGACGCGCGAGCGTTCGCCCGCGCGTCGAAGACTGTCTTCTCTCGCTCGTTCCGAGCACATGTCGGCGAAAGCCGGCGCCACAACACTTCTCTCAGAGGATCTGAGCGATGGCCAATCCATCGAGGGCGTCCGAATCGAGAGTCCGTTTCTCCGCTAATACTGCCGGAAAAGTCGCCACCGTGGGGGGAGCCGCCGCGGAGCCAAGCTTGGAGCCACCGCCCGGCGTCGTGCGGCTGCGCGTAGCGGGCCTCGGGAGAAGATGTCAGTGGTGTAGGTAGATCGAAGCGATCGTCGTGCCCATCGTCGTCAACCAGGTTGTGACGATAATGCCGACCGTCCACATGAAGCGCTGGTCGATCTTCGCGTCGATGCGTTGTTCGAGTGCATCGAAGCGTTGGTCGGTCTTGGCTTCGAGCGCGTTGAAGCGTTGGTCGGTCTTCGCTTCGAGCGCATCGAAGCGTTGGTCGGTCTTCGCTTCGAGCGCATCGAAGCGTTGGCCGGTCCTCGCGACGAGCGCCTCGATCTTCTTGTCCAGCGCATCGAAGCGCAGGTCGATCTTACGATCCACTCCGTCGAAGCGCGGATCGATATTCATTAGCCGCTGGCTGACCTGCTCGTAGGTGCCTTCAAGTCGGGCCATACGGCTTTCTAATGGACTGGCCGGCATCGGTGCTCCTCCTGAGGTGCCTCATCGCGACGGTCGCGGCCGTTGGCAAGGTAGCGCCGCAGGCTCCCGCGCGCCGTCCGCGGGTGCCGCAAATTATCGGGTATTGCGGCCTGGCGGGCGTGCTAACGATCCGGGCGCAGCCGGCGTTTGCGGAAACGGGCGGGAATGCGGGCCGGCGGCGGTAGCCGAAGCGAATCGCACAGGGTCGCGAGCGAACCGAACGGGTAGACGCGGTCGTTTGCGATCGCGACGACATGAACGTCGTCGCGACGCACGGCCCAAAGTCCGATCGCGCGCGCGAAATCTTCAGAAAGCACGCTGAGACCGGGCGAATACGGCGTTAGCGCGGGCAGGACGACGAGCTCGTCACCCGCGACGAACGCGGGCGCGCTCGAGCCGGCAGCCAGGTGCAAGCTCGGGTGCAGGTGGCCGATCAGCGCCCGCCGTCCGAGCTCCGCGGGCCGATCGCCGTGCACCAGCAGCCATCCGCCGCGTTCGCACGCGTCGAGGGTCGCGCCGAGCACGCGGAAGGCGCGCGAGCGGCCTTCGTGGTTGCCGGCGACCAGCGTGACCTCGACACGCGAGCGCAGGTGCGCGAGCCCGTCGCGCACGACGGCCATGGCACCGGCGCTCATGTCCTCGCCGTGCACGATGTCGCCGAGGAACACGATCTCGCGAGCGTCGAGCCGCGCCGCCGCGAGCCCGAGCGTCGCGACGATCTCCGCGGTACTCCAAAGCGGCAACGCGCCGCCCACGACGTCTTCGTACGCGAGATGCGCGTCGGCGGCCACGAGCGTCCGTGTTTCGGGTAGCCACGCGAGCCCGGGCGCGACGGCGACAACGCCCGGCGCGAGTTCAAGTGCTTCGACCGGGGGCGACGCGCTTCTCACGAGATCGAACCTCGCGCTGGAACGGGGCGAGTCCTTTTCGGCGCGTTCGGCGCGCTCGGCGCGGGCTCACCCGCGAACAGCGGGCCGGATGCGCTCGCGAGCGCCGGCGCGGCGCCATCGGGGTCGCCGACGAGGGCCAGGACGCGTTCGTGCAACGCTTCGACCATGCTTGCGCGGTCGTCGATCACGACCGAATCGCCGAAGCTCGACGTTACGATGCCGAACGTGAACGGCGAGGCGGCCGCGGGGTGGATCACGCGCAGTTCCGCAGGCAACCCAGCGAGGTAGGCGCGTGCCGCGGGCGCGTCGAGCAAATCGTTCGTGACAAAACGAATCGTTTCGCGCAGCAGCGGGAACGACGGATCGGCTTCGAAGAGCCGGTCGAATATCTTCTCGCTGCTCCAGCGCAAGCCGCTGCGTCGCAGCGAGCGACCGCCGGCGCGACGAAGCACGAGCAACCCCGTATTGGCGACGTAGCGAAAGTGCGCGCGCAAGAGGTGCGAGCCGCGCAGACCTTCGAGCAAGTCGCGGTCGGCGTCGCGGGCATGCAACAAGCCGCCCCAGACGGCGTCGGGCAAGGACTTGCCGAGCGGCATCGTCACGAGGAAGCCGTTGTCGTCGGTCGTGATCTGCGTGTTGACGCGGATCTCGCGAAACAGGCGCGCGCCGACGATGCGCGCTAGCGCCTCATTCGCGCGACGGCCCGCGCACGTATGGAAGACGGCGGTTTGGCGCCGGTCCATGCGATACAGTTCGACCAGCGCACCGCCGGGTTCGGGCACGGCGGAGAGCGCCATCTGCTGGGCGACGTAACGCACGGCATGCGACGCTTCGGCGCCCGTCAGCCCGTAGCGCTGCGCGAGCCAGGCGTGCGCCTCGGTAGCGCCGGATGAAGCGAGCCGGTGGGCGATGCCGCTGCGCAATTCGGCGATCTCGCGCGCGAGCACGATCGGCACGCCTTTGATATGCGAACTCCAAACCGGTACGTTGGGCCGGCCGGCGAACGGTTCGACCGCGATGCCCCCCGCGCGGACTTCCTTGACCTTGAACGTCTTGCCGGCGATCAGCAGCACGTCGCCTTCGCGCAGGCCCGCGACGAAGCTCTCGTCGAGCTTCCCGATCGCGGCGCCGCCCCGCGCGCTCACCATCACTTGCGCTTCGTCGGGAATCGTGCCGACGTTTTCGAAGAAGGCCGCGCACGCTTCGCGCCCGAGTCCGAAGATCTCCACGTCATCGGCGCCGAGCCGGCGCACGTGCGCTTCGTCGGGACCGGCACCGCCGCCCGACAGATAGTCGATCGTGCGCGAAAGATCCGTTTCGTCGAGCGACGCGAAGGGCGCGGCCCGGCGCGCGAGCGCTAGCGCATCGGCACGCGTCAGGCGGCGGTCGTAACACACGCTCATCACGAGCCACTGCGCGAGCACGTCGAGCGGCGCGTCCGGAATCGTCAATTCCTCGAGTATGCCGTCGCGAATGCAGCGTTTGGTCGCGGCCGCTTCGAGGATGTCATCGCGGTCTTGCGCGACGATCACGCCGTCCGCGACGGCGCCCGGCCGGTGGCCGGCCCGGCCGACGCGTTGCAAGGTCGGCGTCATCCCGCGCGCGCCGCCGACGATGCAGACCCGGTCGATGTAGCCGATGTCGACGCCCAGTTCCAAGCTCGAACTGCAGACGACCGTGTGCAACAGTCCAGCGCGCAACTGCGCCTCGGTGCGATGGCGGACGTTGCGTTCGAGCGAGCTGTGGTGGATCCCGATCTTCGCATCGGTACGCGGGCGAGGCATTGCGTCCGGGGTGGCCATCGCAACGGGCGCGTACGCTGGATCGACCGGCGCGTGCGCGGGATCGGCCGGCGCGGCCAGGAGCGCGAGCTCGTGCGCGATCCGCTCGGCTTGGCTGCGCACGTTGGTGAAGACCAGTTGCGTGCGCACGTCGGCGCCCAATTCGGCGCAGCGCTCAGCGATGCTCGCAAGGGGCGCCATCGCGCCGCCGAACGGTGCGCTCACCCCGAGCCGGATCGCGCGCAATCCCCGCTTGTCGACGATCGCGCACGCGCGCTCTTCACCAACCAGAAAGCGCGCGACGCGCTCGAGCGGCGCGACGGTCGCGGACAGACCGATCCGCAGCAGCGGCGCGTTCACCAGCGCTTCAAGCGATTCCAGGCAGAGCGCGAGATAGGAGCCACGTTTATTCCCAGCCAGCGCATGCACTTCATCGACGACGACGGTCTCGACCGCTTTGAGGTGCTTGCGGTACGACTCCATCGCGAGCATCAACGCGAGCGACTCGGGCGTCGTCATCAGGATGTGCGGCGGCCGCGACATCATCAAACGCCGCTCTTCCGGCGGCGTGTCGCCCGTGCGCACGCCGGTCCGCACGAAGGTTTCGCGAATGCGGCCGCGCCGCAACGTCGCGCGTTCGGAGTTCGGCCGCTCGAGCAGTCCCATCTCGCGCAGCGGCCGGCGCACGTTGTGCTCCACGTCGTAGCCGAGTGCGCGCAGCGGCGAGACGTAGAGCGCGTACGGGCGGGGAAAAAGCTGGTCGCGGTCGCGCAGTTCCGCTAAATAACTCATAATGGGTAGGAAAGCAGCGAGCGTCTTGCCCGTCCCGGTGGGCGAACAGATCAGATGGCTGCGCCGCGCCAAAGCGAGGGGAAGGGCCTCTTCCTGCGGCGGCGTGGGTCGGCCCAGCGTCTCGGCACACCAGGCCGCGACTGCCGGGTGCAGCATCGAAAACGGATCGTCCACCGCGCTTCTTGTTCGACCGGTGGCCGCCCGGCGACTGCTGACGGAGGGGCGCCCCCTCGTACCCTCAAACTACCTCCGGCGTGTCTGCCGTACTTGCCGAGCTGCTCCGGAAGAGCACACGAATCTACAACGACCGCTGGGTCGAGCAGACGAAGTCGGGCTATAAACGCACGCCCAACCCCGAAACGGTCAAGCAGCATAATTTGTATTGGCAGGCCATCGTGCGGGCCGTGGAGAGCTCGGAATTCGACGAGCTGATGACCTTCTCGCGCGATGCCGGCCGCTTCCAGTCGACGCAGGGCTTCGATCTGGCCGACGCCATCGGGCGCACGATCGAAGCGACCAATATGATCGAGATGGCGCTGCTCGAAGCCAACGACGGCGCGGTTCCGCCGCTCGAGATCATCAACGAAATCGCGGACTTGCGCTCGATGATCGCGATGGCGGTCGCCGAAGGCTACAAGACCGATCAAGACTCGAAGCGCGCCGGCGCCGAAGCCGACGCCGATGCCGCCTCCAAAGAGCAGTTGCGCGCCGTGATGTTGCGCAAGGCCGGCAAGTTTTCCGTGGCCGAACTCGCCCACGGCGACGAGGTGCCGCCGCTCTACGAAGGCGGAATGAAGTTCCACTTCGTCGATTTCGGAAAACTTCGGCTCTATAATTTACTACCGAACGGCCGCTGCATCACGCTCTCGATCCTCGGCCCGGGCGACGTGTTCTTACAGTGGCGAACTGAATCGCAGAGCCTCTCGTGCCTATGCGCCGAAGCGATGCAAGATTCGCGCGTCATCACGGCGAGCGAAAGCGACATGACCGAGATCGTCTCGGCCCAGCCGGCGGCGGCCGTCGACGTGATCGCCAACTTCGCGCGGCGCCTGACCGAGTCCCAAGTCCTGATCGAAGACCTGCTCAACAACAGCGTCAACCTGCGGCTCTACCGCACCCTCCTCGAACTCTCGCGCCAGTTCGGCCGCGCCGAAGGGACCTCGAGCCTGATCGACTACCCCTTGACCCACCAGCGCCTCGCCGACATGATCGGCTCCAACCGGGTCACCGTCACCCGCAAGCTCCACGAACTCCAAGCCCTCGGCATCGTCGAAACCCGCAAAAACGCCACGATCGTCCTGCGCGACTCCAACGCCTTAGCCAAA
>Ga0209611_10007858_pt1 | contig 16956 bp, 4 predicted proteins | sample S1TSphgellanicum_3_FD_187693 | JGI IMG/M metagenome (GOLD analysis project Ga0209611, IMG submission 187693) | Host-associated microbial communities from peat moss isolated from Minnesota, USA - S1T2_Fc - Sphagnum magellanicum MG (SPAdes) (version 2) | ecosystem: Host-associated > Plants > Peat...
GGGGGGGGGGGGGGGGGGGTTGTGTTTAGTGTCTTTCACATAAATATTTTATCCATGAAAATTTGCCAAAAATGAAAATAAAAAATATAAATATAATTTATTTAATTATTTATTCCGAAATAAGCATTAGGAGTTTTGATTTTACTTTTGGGAAAAATTTCCCTAATAAATATAGATTTCAATGGGTTTTCTAAGGAGGTCATCCATGACATCCTAAGAAACCACACTTAGCCAAACATACTAGGTAATAGGTTGCATAATCAAACACAAATTTGTAGGTCATTCCACAAAATTTGTGAAATCAAACACGTTGCTAGATTTCTATTATAGGTTCCCAAAGGTCACCAAAAACAATATCCAAGATGTTGAAAGTTTTGGACTTTAGTATTTAGTTCATTGCAAAATTTGGCTAAATCATCTAATGGCTGATCCACACTTCCACTACCTTACCCTAAGGTCAGTTTGGTCATTAAATAATCCTCAAAATAGTAAAATGAAATTTTGTGAAAATATCAAGATGACATGTTGAAAATCATCATAATTATCATAGGCTACACTCTAAATAATTTCACTATTCATATCACAATATTTCAGTAGATGATGAAATTTTTAAAAAAAAATTAAAAAAATTTGTTTTTTTGAAAAAAGATAATTATTCATTTTGTCAATGTGGAAACTGACCTAGGCTACGGTATGTCACAAATTTGAGAAAGTAAAACATTAATCCTAGGTGGTGTTTTTTTTGTGCAAGCTTTTGGATTTTCAATCTGAAAAATATGATTTTGACACCTATGAAGGGTTCTTGCAAAATAAATGGCCCTAATTATTCACCAGACTTCCAAAAAACAAAATTGATATCACTATATTTGTGCAACAAGCTCCAGCAACTAGTCAAAAAGCAAATAAAATTCTTAATATATTCTATGTTCATATGTGATCTGTAGCTAAATTTAGCTAAATCTTCTCCTGGATGATCACCAGTTATGCTACATCGCAATAAATTTGTATTATAAAAAGATCTGATCCTAAGGGAAAGTTTAACAAAAGAAAGTAGCGAAACTTTATATCTAAATGGCCGATATTACATAAATAAGAGATTTAGTGAAATAATTAACAGATCAGTTTAGTCTGAACTTTTTCCCTTCATAAATATGACTGCAAAAGACAGACCATGCATGGGTCCTACTAGAATGGAACAACCTCATCAGTTTAGAACTGCAGGATGCTGAAATTGTGGGCCGGAAACATGATGGCATAAAAGCAGTGCATGGTGTTTGTAAATACTAAATACTGAAAGTATCTCAGTCTAGTAAGTCAGTTGCATAATTTTTTAATCACGTAAATAAGAGGGTGCAGAAAAGGAAGGCTGTGTGTGTGTCTTAGCTCCCATAGCCCTGAGCTGGCTTTGCTTGCTCTGCCAGAGACGACTTCTTTTAGTATTATTATTAATCTAGTAGTTACTGGAAACAAACATCTACCCAGCGTTATATGCACGAAGTAAAACCTGTTCAATTGGACGTAAATTTGTGCAGGAGCAGCAGGTTTACGTACTTACAGTTTCAGTTCTATACTGTAGTATTATTAATCATCCCTCTGTGGGACTCTCATCACAGCTTTCTGGCAGTTTCAATTCTTTTTTCTGTGCTCATCTGGAGTCTGTACTAGATACTATAAGTGGTTATGAGTGGGGGTGGGGTCTGCTGGGCAAGGTAAAAAAGTATCACCCAGTTTCTGGTGGTGCCTGGGGCCTGGTGAATTCTCTTGTTTCTGCAATGGATATATTCTATTCTATTTGTGCCCCCCCCCCCAAAAAAAAGAAAAAAAGAGAAAAAAAGTAAGAGTCCCTGCTAAGGTCAGCTTAGCTAGAGTTTTTATTATAAAAATGACCTGCTTTTAATGTCTAATTCCTTATTTCTATAGTTTAAACTAAATGGGCACAAAAATGAGTTTAGTTTTACAAACTTTTTTCAGTTTTTCTCCAGCTTTCTGTAATGATAGAGCTGTTATTGAAAATTGCACAACACACGGATAAATTCAACAGAGTTATTGCAATGGAAACAGAAAGAAAAACTACCTCTGCAAGTGAAGGATGTGAGGTGCGTTAACACACACCATCTAAAAGTTAAAACATGATACCATGGAAAGAAAATTACAAACAATCTTATTTAAGATGAGTCATATCTTGTTAAGTAGTTAATATTAACACCCAGGCAGACAATCTTTTCACACTTCAATAAGTCTATTTCCATTGAGCTTTCTATGCAAGTCCAATGGCAAGGTATTGCATGGTTTTGATATTCATAGTGTAGTGTACTACCTACAAAACAGCTTGTTTTCGAAAGATTAATTTTCATACAGGTCCATATTTAGTCATCTTTTCTTTGGGCCCTCATTTGACTCTGTAGTCCTTGTTTCATCCCCAGTTTCTGTGTAGCCATTGAGTGAGTGAAATTAAGTTTCATGAAACTACATATCAGTTCAAAAGAAATATTGCAAAATTTCTTTGGGCAGAAAGCACATTAGGGTAGATCAAAATGGCTAGTTGAAAGTTCATTTTTAAAGTTCAACATTAGTTTATTTTTTAATAAAAACATCTGAATAATATTGAAGTTTTCATAAAAAAAGTCCCAACTCATGTTATCCTAATTTTAATTTTTTAAAAAAAATTCTAAAAATATAGGCCTTGAAAAAATTTAATTTAAATATCTAAATGAACTTTATAATCATAAGATCTCGATGTTGAATTAAAAAGAATGAGAGACCTTTACTTACTTGATTTTTTAAACTTAAATGTTATGTTATTTTTAATATGTGATGATAAAAAGTTGTAGATATGCTTTCAAATTGCTCTAGAGAAGCAAAAGTCCATGATCATAATATTTTGGACTATGATGGTATTGAATGTACCATAAATTGCAAAGACCATCTTTGAGTGAATATTGATGTTTTTTGCATATTTTTTTTCGATTTGGGAGGATTGAAATATAAGTCTTAGTTCCTCATCTATTTTTGCTAAATTTCTCAAATGCATTTAAATTCTCATCACATTTTGCTTCACCCTCATGTGCTTTCACCTTGATTTTCTAGAACAAGATTTGAAATTAATCCATACAAATTGTCAATGTGAATTTCGTAATAGTTCACTATAGCAAGCTTTCATCATGTTTTCCCAAGGGGGGGACACTGGGTGTAAATTTTGGGATCTATGTGCATTAAACAACCATTTTAAAGGGGGTATCAGATAATTATCCAACCTATTTTTTATCACCCTATTATTATTTAATTATCTATATATACATATTAAAGCCACCCTATATTAATTATAATACATTAAAAAAATTATTACATATTCTAGATATTGTAATTAAATTGATTATTTGAAAAAAATGTATTTTATTTTTTGACTAATTGACTTATTATTTCTACCCAACAACCAATATATTGCACCTTATATTTTTACTCAAGTATTTTATACCTTTTTTAACTAGTGTCCACCTTGGGCATGTTTTCACATTTAGTGAAGAATGTGAAAGCAAAAGCAAGATAAAACTTCCAAAATTAAAGATGATTTATTCCTACATGGGAACCAATTTAAAATGAAAATGTGAAATAAAAAATCAATGGTACCAAGGTTGAAGTCCTTTCCAAAGATTGCATTTTCCATGTGATCATTTTCTATTGTTTTGTAATGCATTTTTTGCACAAATTTTCAAATTGGACATCAATTTTGAGACCAAATGGATCCAATTTTGAAAGTGTACACCAAGAACTTTGTCAAATTGTCACCCTTTTCTATTATAATTTATTAATCCCTTTTCACCATTGATCAACATGGACACAAAATGGATTAAATAATGATGTTTTTAGATATAAGGTGTTTAAACTATCATATTTCAAAATATTTTTAAAAAAATTCATTAATGTGCATAGGAATCAAAATATAAGATAAAGTTCAAGACTACGTCCAAGACTATTTTTACTTTGTCTTGGGTGGTACACCTTCAAAAAATTGAATCTAAATATGACCCATAAGATGATAAAAACTTAATTGTTTTTGCATCAAGTTTTACATTAATCAAATGTACAACTTTATTAAATGAACTTTGATCACAAATTTTGAACTATATAATAATGATTAAGGATCTTGAAGTATCAAAATCCAAAAAGGTGCATGTATAAAACATTTTGAATGATTTGAACACAATGAACCTTTTTTTTAAAGTATATTAGAACTCACCAAAAAGATTGAAAATATTTAGTGCACACTTTATAAGAAAAAAAAGACTTTTGAAACAAAAGATCCACATGTCCACATGATTTTTGAAAAATATTGAATTTACATGAAATTTTTATGAGTGCAAATTTGAATATAATTTATTTGAAAAATTAAACTAATTTTCTTGATATATTATTCCCATGGTGATTTTTCAAAGGTCTAGAAAACAAATTTTAAGCATTATCTAGACCTGTTGTGGCTTCTTACTTCATGTTTTCACCTTTAGACAACAAAACCAATCAATAGGGTTCCCCCCTACCCCTTCCTCCGTTTTTTTTTCCCAATGTATTGTTTAACAATTATCTTGACTTCCTCTAATTTTAGCAAAATTAGGGCCTAGTAAACTAAGTTTGGGTACTAATTTATAAGTTTGTATATTTGATGTTGTCAAAGACTGGAGAAGATGAGTTCACATTTGTGATGGAGAAGAGTTCACATTTGTGATTGAGAGATTCAGTAAAGGTACATTGAGTTTAATCCTATGAATGCACCTAGTTGGGATTTCTAATGCTAAGGATGGATAGTTAAAATAAAACATATATTCAAATTTTTAATGATACTATGCTTTCATATTCATCAATATATGGTCATCCACAATTTTTTAGAATTAATGGTTTGGTTTTACATAAAATAAAGCACATTCAAAATTTGAGCACCTTGTACACATTGAGCTATCCACTCCTTACTATACACTTTATGACCAATGAAACATATCGAAATTACACAAAATTCATTGTGATGAAAATTCATAAGTATACAAACATTTTGAAAGTGATTTCATTAAATTATAATCCTTAGAACTCATGTAATCATTTTTCAAAATCATGGGGGTGCAAGATTTTATGTGTGTACACATAGTCATTAGCTCCTTTTATTGTGAATGCACCTAAGCTTAGCACTATCCCAAAAGGGGTCAAGGGTGCATTCACAATAAAAGGAGTCAAAGACTAGGTGTACATGCATAAAATCTTGCACCTTCATGATTTTGAAAAATGATACATGAGTTCTAAGGATTATAATTTAATGAAATCATTTTCAAAATGTTTGTATATTTATGAATTTTCATCACAATGAATTTTGTGCAATTTTGATATGTTTCATTGGTCATAAAGTGTATAATAAGAAGTGGATAGTATAGGGTGTTAAAATTTGAATGTCCTTTATCTTATGTAAAACCAAACCATTAATTCTAAAAAATTGTGGATGACCATATATTGATGATTATGAGAGCATGGTATCATTAAAAATTTGAATATATGTTCTATTTTAATTATCCATGATAGTTTTTTTTTAGTGTGTAAATGTGTTTTTGATCATTAAAACTACATAATAGATTGAAAAATTTCTTTAAACAAAAAACATATATCTTGGTATAAACAAAGGCAAAATTGTATTTTCATGAATATTGAATGTCTTATATAACATTACTTGTTTTTTTGTGAATATGTTTTGCTCCATTTGGAATGATGTTAAAAAAAGATATGTTTGATAAACTCAATGTATAATGTATCATTGAAGGTTTGAAATAGATTATAAAAAATATTGACATGCTTACTTTTGTTGAAATCTACCATTGTGAATTAAACTTTTGAATGCACTTCCTTGTTTAGGAAAAAACTAGATGAGTCAAAGCACAATTGGGGTAACCCCCAAGAACATTAGGGACTCACTCCTAAGGACTCAAATTCTCCTTTTTCTTCATTTTTCTTATGATAGGTGCTTCAGATTTTCCTTTTTTTTCTCATGTCAAATGAAATAGTTTTGTTTCAAATTTTATATAGGTATCTAGATTACTTTTTTTTTCACTTATAAAAGTAAGAATAGTAAAATTTATTAAATGTGGGCCATGTTCTATGAATGGCCCAAAATTCCTAGAAATTTCACTTTTTGAAACTTTTTACATTACATAGAACACTTGGTTTTTTTCACACTCATACATTTTATATACATTAGTACCTAAGGTGTTTGTGGTAAGAATCTTGAGTCAAAAATATTTGTTTAGAGATTTTTTATGAATTTTCAACTTTTTTTTTTTAATGAAGACAAAATCCTAGTTTTTTTTATCAAGGACGTGGTTAAAAATTTTGAAACTTATTCAAATTTGACATGCTATGCATAAAATAATACCTTGATAATGTATATATCCATTAAAAAAATCAAACTTTCAATACAAATGTGCCATTAAGTTAGAACAACATGTTTTAAGTGAGGGGTCCACTAGATTCAAAAGGAAACAATGTTTTTGTAACCCCAATCGTGCTTTGACCTAGATGACAACCCATAGTTAGGAATTCAGGGGCAGATTAACATGAACTGTAGAGAATAATATATATAGTGATGGACAAGATTTGGTGTCCAAAAATACAATTTACAATTTTCTCTCCCAGGAGTAAAATTGTTTTCCCCAAAAGAAATCATGATTCTTCCTAAATTACAAGTCTGCAGCAGCGAATTTACAGGGAGAGCACAACATGTCTAGAGCTATTGGAAGTTTCTACTTGTTTTTTTTTCCTGGCACGTATTCAATTGACGGGTAGGAGAATGATAGTTTTGAAATGAAACAGTTCATGAAGACACATGCAGGACGTGTAGAAGAACCTGGCTGCAACTTGCATGACGTGAGTTCACCAATTAGCACTGCAGCAGTTCATGTGACAGTCTGCCCAAAAACAAATTGACCCAGTAAGAAGTACTGGATTGGTTTCAAGTGGGATTCGACTGATCCACACACAGCTCACACTAGAACTGGGGAATTAGTACCTGGAGGAACTACAGGAACTTGCAAAGTCTAAGCTTTTTACCTTAGTAGCAATTATCAGCTGTAGACCTAGCTCTACTAAACCAGCTCATGACCCTGCAAGGTAACCTCAAGGCTGGGAGAACTATTTTAACCCCAATGCAAAGAAATCCGCAAGATTGCCAAGCCTGGATTAAACAAGTACATTGATGAAAAGCAGCAGCCCAGGCAGCTCCTCAAGCACCTTGCAGCCTGGCTCTAAGTAGACTTGCTCCAGCTTCCTCCTCCCCAGGGTGATGGCTAAATTCAGAGACCGTGAAGAATCCATTCATGTGCTAATTTTCCAAAGCTAGCTCTTTACTTGAGTTTAAACCTGCTGCGGGAGCTGGAGCTAGCTGCAAGCAGCTGCGGGGTTAAACTTTTTATCCAGCTATTTCTCATCATTGGCTCCAGTTTCAACTTCAAAACCCTCTCTGTCTTGTCTGTCTGGCTGTCTGTCTAGATGTGCCTTTTTTTCCCTGACCTGCACAACTAGCTAGCTGTTGGTCGGTGTAATAATCTGTGCCTTGTCTCGGAGCTTCCGAGATCATACTAAAATTTGGATCACAAGTATGTTTTATAGTAGAGCTGCAGCAACTTCTTGCAAGTGAAGTACAGGTCGAAGTTCGGTCTATCGATGTCTTGTTCCTCATGTCGTCCGCCACTTTACTGGTACTTAGGTACCCGGGAAAATCAGAACTTTGAAGAATCCCGCGAGTTCGCATAACGCTGGTTCATCCCTGCATATGTTAACTATTGTCAAGCTTTGTAGCAGTATGCACAGCTGAGTGGCACCTGCAGTACCGTAACAAGTGGTACTTAGATGGGGTCAATTTGATCGTGCACCGCTGGTAAGCAAGTCTCTTTGCTTTTTACGTCTGCTGGATCTCAAGCTTAATGTGCAATAGATCTCGTAGAGAGCTGTATCCTGAAGGGCCCCTTTTGGCTTTTTTGTGTGAGTCAAAGATATCAAAGCTTGGACGTACTCGTATATATGCCTGGTTCGAGGAGCGTATATAAACTCCCTGCTCTGCAATAGTAGATCTGAATGCTAGCTGAAGGTCGCTATTTGCCTCCACTTCTTGTACTCCTTCCCAGTTGCTGTTTGGTTTTAATGCTCGCAGTTGCTTAGCAAAAAAACTTTAGCTTGTTTTTCAAAGTCCTGAACAGTTGAAAGCTACATAGCCTTGGAACAAGTCTTTTCCTTCACAGATAGCATTCGTAACTTCTAGTCCTGATCAGGAAGCTTTCGTACTGTCTGGGGTTGCTTACAGGGACTTGGCTCTAGAGGACTGATCAAGTGATGAACGCACGTCAATCCGGGCGGGCGAGAAATTTTGCTGAAGATTTAGCAAGGTAGCCAGTCAGGTGTTATACATGGCAATCATGCATCTAAGAATGAACCACTGTCAAGAGGATCTGGACCCGGATGTAATCCATCAAGGCTCCGGGGACTCGGCTTCGCCAGGAGATCAGCACTCGCCGGGTTCCGCAACGAGGGGAAGCGGTGGGTGCATGCGTGAGAGGCCCGTGAGAGTCACGATACCGTGCCCCCGTTGCCAGTCCATGAACACCAAGTTTTGCTACTACAACAACTACAGCGTGAACCAACCGCGATACTTCTGCCGCAACTGCCAACGCTACTGGACGGAAGGCGGCACGCTCCGCAACGTTCCTGTAGGTGGTGGTTCTCGCAAGAAAGTTCGAACTCGGCAGCGCAGTGATTGGCAGCTGCAATCTCATGACTCGCCAGCACCGTTACTGGGCGCCGGGCTTGTGAACATGACGCTACAACCCAACTTTCTGCAGATTCCAAATACGATACAAATGGCGTCGACCCAACAGCGACTCTCCATGTTCTCGCAAATGACAGGAGACAAACTAGGATCCTTCAGTAACCGGTTTCTGCTGCAATCAGGCTTGAACGAAATCCCTCCCAATACAATGACACCACATTTGCCTACTTTTTTGCAGTTGTCAAGCAGCTTGGAACCCGTACAGATTGGAAATAGTGCGGGGGGTTTGAGCAAGAACCCAGCAGCAGCAGCTACTACGGGTCTCATGAGTCTGCAGGATAATCATATGCACTCCACTCTACATTCCGCCATGTACGAGCTTCAGTCGACTAGCATGCCGATGAATTCAAGCATGCTGCAACTGGGCGGAGGAAATATTCACGCGGGATTCTCAAATGAAACTGCAGGGGGCTATAATCATTATACCCCTGCTCATCAGAAACTGGAGAGCAGTCACATCGAGTTTTTAAGCTCCGTGATGCAGAAGCCTGCTGGTTACTGGGGAGTCGACTAGACTGATCAATCACGACTTAGAACAGTTACTGCCTTGCAATAGCAAGGTACACTGCGCTTCATTCTCTTCAAGCTGATCTCTTTAGCAATACGCAGCTAGCTTAATGGCATCATGCAGCTCCAGTTGTGGACATCCGCGAGCTAGCTGCCTGCAACTGGTTATAATTAGCCTGGACGTCTTCGCAGCTAACTATATCTGCATCTCGTCTAGACATTTTCAGGAGGTATAAAGTGTCTGCAAATCAGCTGGTTCAAGTTACACTTCAAAAAAACAAGCTGACGTAGTTGCTGGAGGTTAACTTCCCCAGCAATAAAATCCTAAACCTGTCTCTAGTAATTAGTGACTGATTCAAGTCTAGTTGCAGCTTCAATAATCCTTGTAGGCGCGCATGCGCGGCGGCCTGAGTGCAGGGATCATTGCAGAGAAGCTGATGCAGCAGCAAGCTGAGTACTCGAGACCATATTACTCGAAGCTACTGTCTGTCGACGATTCGATTCTCTACACTAGTGTTAGATTTGCTATATGACTAGTACTTACTATTCGTGTGTGCAGAGATGATCTCATCCTCTAAACGGTTCTAGTCCCAGAGCAAACTATTAGATCTCTCGATCAGACATGATCGTATGTAATTTGTTATTCAGACCTCTAGTCTTGTAAAGTTGCAATCACTTGGCGCTTTCAGGTCGATCTGCAAATCACTCTTCTCAATATGCACCACTTCTAAATTATGATGTGTAGCTTTAGCTCAGATTTTAAAACCAACTGGTTGATTATCCAATGCAGCACCACCACCACCACCAAAACTGCATTAAACTCCCGACAATTTTAGCTAGTACTTCTTTTGAATTAATCCATAGCAATCAATCAGACTCTATATACATTGTGAAGCTGTTCCACTTTGTGAGAATGTACCTATATGTATATATATAACCTAAAGCTGTAGCTTACCATTCTCCAGAGCTTTACAAATTTTATGAACATTTCCACAAGATCATCAGCCCAATGTTTGTCTTTCTGAGATCTATTATCTTAACACTTCGACTGGAAAAGGCAAAACTGTTTGTAGCCAATCTGATGATGCGGTTCAATCCATATTTTTATTTGTGAATCTCTCGAGTTCTTTTTTAGAAAATATTGTTTCCCATAATCTCATTGATCCATAATGATTCTCCTCTGGCGAGGTTGATGGCTAGCCAGACATGTGCATTCTTGGTTAGTGTCTTTTTGCACGCAATTGGGTTTAAAATGTTCTAAGCTTGCATCCTTCTATATTTGTTGGCTACTTATTGAGAATCTAGATTACAAAAATATATCCAATGATATAATTCTTTTTAAATTTTGTAGAAATATGATGATTCAAAACCTGGGCAAACTCACTTATTTTTCACAATTTCCAGTTTGAAAACCACTAGGAAAACAAGCGATGGTCCTGGGTACCAATTTTTTTTTTGGGGCGAAATCTTTGCACTTGGTGACAAAAGAAAAGGGGCTGCACCAATCCTACATAGGATTTATTTTTTTGAGAAAAATGGCGCAAAGTCACCGTATTTCGAGGACAAAAGAAAAACATAAAGCTGAGTTCACCAGATTTAGACAATAGGTTCTAGGATTTCGCCAGAATCTAGGGGGCTTCCAAAAAATTCTACTTTGCTCTGTGTACTGTAGGCAAACTTGGGTAAGTCCTCATCTGGAGATCCGCCAGGCCACGTACCTCACAAATTGTGAGAAAAAAACCCTGGTCCTGCCTTTGCGTCCAGAAGACTTTGTCTCACGAACATAGAGCTTGCATAGTTGTGACATAGCAAGGATGGACAGCGTAGATCAGCAATAAACTTTGAAGTTTAACATGTTTAGCATTTGGTGATGACATTAAATGATAATCAATCAATGTAACTGGTCTAAAAACACATTGCCGGGGGCAGGTTAGGCACTGGTACTTGAAATACATGTCATGTAAATGTGATCTGTACACTTAGTATGTTTACCTCAATCTCTAGATCAAGAACATTCATTCACATATAAATGGTTCAGATCTTAAAGCCTTGGTAATCTACCAAAGTGCCTTGGCAGCTTCAACCGTATATTATTATATTATTTGTTGAAATGTTGAAAATCTAAAAAAAGAAGGTTTTTCAAAGAAAAGAAATTTGTGAAAGAAAACAAAAGAAATATTTTTGAGCTCCACTCCCACATTACCCAAGAAAAGTTAGACATATTGCCCTCTAAGTTCAACCAATGAATGCACAAAAAAAAATCTATAATATCTTCCTAAATAGGATAATGAATTGGGTTTTTTTAATATATAGACATGCCCTTTTTGATTGGACATAAGCACATTAAGCCCAAAATTGTTTTACAAATACAATATTTTTGTATTTAGTTATTTTGGTACAGGTATGGAAATCACATATTAGATTTTTTTTTAAAAAATTAAGTGTATTTGATTAGCTTTAGATTTAAATTAATCATAGTTTATAAAATAACAAACTTTGAAAAACTTGAACGTATGACCCAGTATACATGTTCTGAAAAAATACATCTCAAAAAATATTAAAAATTACATATATATTTCAAAATTAAAGTTGTGGGTGGAATTGTTTTTGGATGTTTTTGTAGTAAATGACATTGATATACATCAATTAAATCTAAGACCATTTAAAATTTAAAATTTTTCAATTAAAATTCATTCAAAGACTATTTCTAAAATACTTGTTCAACAATAAATGCACAATAATGTCTTTTTCAGGAAAAAAAATCACTACTAATGAAAGAAAGGAGATCTTATAAATGAGTTTTGCATTTTTTTTTTTTAGTTTTATTTTATTTTATGAATCATAAACATGAGGCCCTATGGCCATCAAAAGAACATAAATTATATATTATGTATAGATTGATTTTATCCAATCCTTTGCATCTAACCATTGGAACAAAAGTGAGTTTGATTCAAATTGAATTTTGAGTTCCAAAATGTTGTCATGCAAATTTTTAAGTTTTTTGCTGAAGTGTGTTTAGGATAACCAAAGGATATTATCAAATTTTCAACTTATTATGTATCATGATATTTGTTAAAACTTATACATCAATTTTTTGGGTGAAAAGTTGCACACCTTTAATGTGCTTTAATTCGATTTGTTTGGGAATTGAAAATTTTCTCAATTTATACCAATGTAAGAAAAATAAAATTTTGGGAATCTCTTTTTAAAGCATTAGCAAGGTCACTAAGAGGAATTTGCAAATAGAAAATTGGATTTAAAATTAATTTTTAATCGTAATTATCACATACGATTTGATATACAACCTAATACATTGGACAAATCACATAAAATTCTAGTTACAAAAGAAAAAATATGGCACCAAGTTGTAATGGTAGTCACATAAAAAATTATGATTTACATAAACTTTACATCTATCCAAACCAGCTTATGTGGTATTGTTATTTTGTGATTAATTTAATGACTAAATAATGTAATCACATTATTTATATTTATTTAAATATTTATTATTAAGATATTAAAATATATATTTTTAATTTTTATTTGTATTATTGTTAATTCCATTAAATTCAACTTATACCATGTTGACCCTTGTCATTACATAGGTTAGATTCAAAAAACAAAACTTAATAACTAGGTAAGCCACCTAGTTAGCAAATATTTGATTAACAAGTCATGATTGACCATAACCCATGTCATGGGTGGGAATTCATCCTTGAACCCCAAGGATGGAGATCAATTCCTTTATCACCAAGCCACCCCATTTGTTGTGGCAAAGATGTAATGAGCATTTTATTTATTTTATTTCATTTAAAACATTACACAATTTTGGACAATAGTCAATTTGGACCCTGTCATATTGATTAACAAAATGACTAATTATTTGATTAGTAAACAATGAACCATTTGATTGGTCAAATTTATATTTAAATGAAAATCATTTTTAGATTATTATATTAAAAGTTAATAGGTAAATAGGTAGGTAATAAATAAATTTAAGTAGTTTGAAAAAAACATTTAAATAAATAAGTGTTAGCCTAACTTAACCTACTTGATTTAACCTAACCTAACCTTCTATACATGCACATAGGTTACAAATATAAAGAATTGAACCCCAAACTTTCACAATTATAAACCAAGTCCTTACCAATGGACTACACCATCAAAGGTGTTTAACATTTGTCAAGTTTTTTATTTCATATTTATTTCACATCATTAAACATAGTGGTGAAACCTGGTGACAATTAATGGTTAAAATTAAGGTAAATATAATGGTTAAATCAAATAATTAAACCCAATCACTAAACTTAATGGCTACACATAATGGCTAAACATTGGTTAAACCTAGTTGACAATTAATAACTAAAATTAAGCTAAACATAATGGTTAAATCAAATGGCTAAACTTAATGGTTAAATATTGGTTAAACCCAGGTGAGAATGAATGGCCAAAATTAGGCTAAACATAATGGTTAAACATTGGCTAAACTTAATAATTTAGTGGTTAAACTTAATGATTAAACCTAGTTGATAAATTTCATGGTCAAACTTTATTTAAACTTAATAACTAAATGTAATGGTTAAACTTCATAATTAAATTTTGGTTAAACCTAGTGACTAAATTTAATGCCTAAACATAATGATTAAACTTTGGTTAAACATAATGATCAAATTTAGGTTAAACCGAATGGTTAAATCTAGTGGTTAAACCTTAACTAAACATAGGATAAACCTAATGGTTAAATATAATGGTTAAACCTATGCTATATTTAGTGACTAAATTTAAATTATACTCAGTGGCTAAATCTAATGATTCAATTTAAACTAAACCTAATGCCAAATTTAATGGCTAAACTTTGGGTAAACCTAATGACTAAACATAATGATTACATCTAATGGTTACACTTAGTAACTAAATTTAGGTAAGTAGGTGGGTAGGTAAGTAGGTAGGTTGTATGTGAATGAAAAATAAAAGAAGGTATGTAAGTAGATAGGTGAGGATGTATAATTAAATAAGTATGTACATAGGTAAGGAAATAGTAGGTGGGTGGATGGGTGGGTGATAATAAGTAATTAAGTAACTAATTAGATAAATAAGTGGGTAAATAGGTAGGAAGTAGATACATAGGTTACTAAACCATGTCACATTTGCTTAAAGATCATTAGTTATTTTGATTAAAATTTGTTCCACTTGAATAAAAACCATTGGTCATTTTGATTAAATATTATTGACCATTTTTAAATTAAATATTCAACTTGATAAAAAATGATTAGCTGTTTTGAGTAAAGTTGTATGTCATTTGATTATGTATTTAATCAAATAAACCTTAAAATATTTTTATGTGTGAAAATCTTGAAAATATAAATATATAATGAAATTAAATTTTTTTCATTTGGAAAAAATATGAAAAAGATGATAATGATTAAAGAGAAATAAAGCTTTGAAAAAGGTCCATTGTTGAAATGTGTTAAATTACAAGTTTCAAATGTATTTTTAGTGAAATTAAGGAGTTTTTTTTCTTAAAAATGTTAAAGATGTGTACATTTTGGAAAAATCTTTTAGAATCAAACTTAAAGTTCTTTACTTGAAAAATAATGAGAAAAAATAATAATGGCTATAAATAAATAAAAATATTTCAAAAATCATTGTTGAAATGTATTGAATTACAAATTTCAAATGAATTTCTGGTCAACTTAAATATATATTTTTCTTTAAAAATATTAAAGATGTGTGCATCTTGGAAAAATCTTCTAGATTGAACTTTAAATTTTTTCATTTGAACATGATATGAAAAGGATAATAATAGTTAAAATTAGCTTTTGCAAAAAATTTGGAATAAAATATTTATTAAATACAATCATCACCAAATTAGTTTCAAATCAAATGAGGTGAATGGATGGCAAAAGCAATGGATAATTACCTTGAAGTCCAAGATTCAAATCTTGGAGAAAACTTCCATGCAGTTAATGGTGTATGTTGACTATATGTATATATACAATATTTTTATGAAGAATATAAATTGAAAATCTCGAAGTAATATTAAATAAAATATTTCAAATTTCAATAAATAATTTAATTTAAATAATAAATGCCATGTGGCAATTTATAATTTGATTGATTTTAGTGGATTCATTTGTCCATATCAAAGAATTGCTAATCACTAAGTCGTTTGATGAATTCACTATATTTCAACATATAACATGTATTTAATCAATTTTGAACTAAAATGTTCATTTCAGATTTACGTCAACATTGTGAATGCAAGGAAGGCCACCTAGTGGACATCATATTCAAACAATTTTGAATCAAAATTGCAAAAAAATTATCATTTTCAAAATTCCCTTTAATCTTTTGTGCTAGATTTGGGTAAATTTAACAACTTGAGGTGTATATGTTTATGCCAAACACAATATAATCACATAAATAATAAAAAACATCATCAATATATGTACAATGTTAGTCTAACACAAATATATTCAGAAAATTTTGTAAAAGGTTTAAGGAAACCAAATATAGAACTAATAACCAAATATTTGCAACCTTAAAGTCTACACATTTAAAAGAAATTTTCATACGTTTGATGGGGTTATTTAGTGGTCACTTTACAAGCCGCACTAGAACAAAATCGCTAAAGCCCAAGTCTTGAAACAAATTGTAAATGACGATTTTCAAAAAAAGTTGCATGTTTTTCAAGGGGGTTAATGCATGGTTGGGTGGACCAATTTGGGTGTCACACCAACCAATTTTGCCTTATGGTTGCCATTGCGATGCCCATCTCGTTTTATAGGTTTTAAAATTTATTAGAATGGACTTGGTTTAAAAATCTTAACCTAAATATCTACATGATGCCCAAAATCATTTTCCAAATTTTTAAAAATTGTAAAAGCCATGGACTTTTGAACTCAAAACTCATGGACTACACTTCTAACTTCCATTTCTATGTGGACTATGTTATGGTCCATTGATTGATGGGGTGTGTGTTAGGGACTTGAAATTAGTAAGATAACATATCAAAGAAGCATAGGAACAAAATAAATAATGAGTTGAATTTCAAAACTACATTTATGGACTTTTGAATGGGCTAATCAAGAGCATTTTTTCATAAGTCCATATCATATTTAATGATTTTTTTTGCTTGGATGCTTAAAGAAATAGAAACTTTAGATGTGCCATTAACAACATGGAAAAAAATATGAAGGAAATCAATCTAAAAGTTCTAATGTAACCTAGTTGTAATTTCCCAAATTTGACCATTTTTTGAATCAAAAGGGACTTTGGTTTTGTGGCAAATTGGTCCACCCAACCATGATTGACCCTAGAACCATAATATGGAGGGACAATTGGGTCTTCAAGATCAACATCAATAATGTGAGGAATGGCACCTTACACATGATTAAACCTCCAATTGTAGGAAGGCCAAAAACCTTCCAATAGGGCTGAATTTTGAATGGGCAAAGGATTTGACAACAACTCAGGATGTTTTCTAATAAGCCACATATGGACCAAGATTTTTGCATAGGTTTCATTCTTGGACCCGCCCCCCCCCCCTCCCCCCCCATCTTCCAAAACTCCACATATTTAAAAAGCCCACCATTGATAAA